>JGI12383J13903_1000340_pt1 | contig 37827 bp, 28 predicted proteins | sample Passage237B_FD_13903 | JGI IMG/M metagenome (IMG submission 13903)
CTTTTGCTCCAGTCTGGCCAGCGCTCTGGTTTTTTGCGGTTTCATGAAACCGTTTTCGATGTACCACAGGGCATTTTTACGCATGGTATGTACGGCGTACAGGTTGCACACGTCCTGCAACAGCGCCTTGACCTCCGGATCCTTCTGGCTTTGCACGGCGCGATGGAACCTGTCCATCATGATCCGCTCGGCATAGGCATCGGCATAGGCCAGCATCTCGGTCTGGTGTTTGTTGGCTGCGGCATCCGCCCCCTCCGTCTTGGCGGTTTTCATCATTTTTCCGCTCAGGGCATACATCATCGACCGCTCGCGGCTGACGAACATCTGTTTTTGGAAAGACGGATCCAGCAAATGGCGCACACGCGTTTTTCCGCGGCCTGCGTTCAGATGCGCCACGCGCTGACGAACGGACAGCGCAATGCCTTTCGTCAGTTTTTCCAGCCCCGTGGCATGGTTGAATTTTTGCGACAGGCGCGACAACTGGTTTTTCGCCACCAGCATGCGCAGAACGGTATTATCTCCCTCGAATGTGCGGAAAATATCCATGTCGTTGCGCAGGCTGCCGTAGCGTTCTTCGGACATATAGCCCTTGCCGCCTGCGAGCTTGCGCCCCTCGTCCACGGCCTGAATGGCAAGATCGGAAGCAACCGATTTGATCGCCGCCGCCATGGTTTCAAGCTTGGGGTTGTTCTCCTTCTTGAATTCTTCCATCAGATGGCGCGTGGCGAAATGCAGCGCATAGGCATTCGCAACATGCGGCAGCACGCGGGCCTGGGTTGCCTGTTTGTCCATCAGCGTATCACCGAAAACCTTGCGGTTCTCCGCAAAATCGACGGAAGCGGCCAGCGCGTTTTTCATCCCGCTGAGCGCCACCATGGAAACGAAAATACGCCCCGTGACCAGCGTGCTGATCATTTTGAAAAAGCGTTTGGATTTTTTTTCGATATCGCTTTTATACGCGCCGTTCTCGTCAATTTGCGCGAAACGGTCGAGCATCGCGTCATAGGGCACCTTGACCTTGTCAAAGGACAGATAGCCGTTATCGATACCGTTCAGGCCGACCTTGTGCCCGCAATCCTCGATGGTCACGCCGGGTTTGGCTTTGCCTTCCTTGTCGCGGATCGGCACCATAAAGGCATGGACGCCCTGGCTTTCGCCATCGGGCGACATTTTCAATTGCGCGAAAACCACCATCATTTCGCCGTGCAGGGCGGCATTGCCGATAAAGGCTTTCTTGGCGTTTTGATCGGGGGTATTGATGGTAAAACTGCGCGTGGCGTGGTCATAAACGGCTTCGGTCGTAATGCCCTGCACGTCCGATCCGCCGCCGACTTCCGTCATGGCGAAACCGCCCAGCAATTTGCCGGACATGATATCGGCCAGATAACGGCTGTGATGTTTTTCCGTGCCCAGCGAATACATGCTCATGCCGAAAAGGCCGAATTGCACACCCTGTTTCACGGCAAGGCTCATGTCCTGATGCGCGATAACCTCGACAATGTTCATGTATTCCTGATTTTTGCCCGCGCCGCCGTATTTCGGATCATAGGGCAAGCGCGTGAAACCTGCGGCGATCATATCCTTGATCCAGCCGAGCGTTTTTTCGCGGTATTGTTCCTTGGGAATATCCGGATGCACCGGTGCCATTTCGGGGCGGGAAATAAAAGCCCGGGCTGCATCGCGGGCTTGCGCCTGTTCTCCGTCCAATACGGCTTTCAGCCTTTGGGACAGGGGCGCTTTGTTATCGGGCAGCTGAATGACATTCGACATCTGTTCACTCGCCTATGTTGGATTTAGGTACTAAAATACCCCAGCGCTGCGGGCAAAACAACCCTCCTTGCGCGATGAAAAACCCTTTTAAAACAGCTATGATTTAAAAATAAGGATTTCGCCCATGCATGACGCAGCGCACAAAGCATCCCCGCTCTATCCCGCCTTGCTGGGCGATTCATGGCACGCGCTGCCCGATGACATACGCCGCATGCATGATGTGACCGGCAGGCTCCAGAAAACGCCAGCGTTTCCTTGCCATCCTCCGGCCGTTTGCCGATAGCGAGCGCCCCGATGGATGCCGAGGCCGAAACGGTTGGGATGCAGACCGCGATAGGAAATGTCGAAAATCACGCGCTCCTTGGCCGTGCAACCGTAAAGGTGATGGATTTTCGCGCCCGTGGCCAGCACGTCTTCATCCAGCCCCAGCGCGGCAAGGCAGGCCAGCCCCCAGAGGGCGCGGCGTTTCAAACCGCTCCAGCAGCGTCACGCGGTGGCCCCGCTGCGTTAAAAACAGGCCGCCGTCAGACCGGAGGTGCCGCACCCCACAATGGCGATATCCAGTTTCCGCATTAAATCCCTCTCTCCGTCATTAAACACCATCCGCCTTGCTTGAAAAAGCGGGCAAAAGCGCTTATGTTGTTATGTCAACGCTCGACCGTTTTTCAAAATGGCTATTCCCATGAAGATCACCATCAAAGTCGGCACGCAGGCCATTCTGGCCGCCGACGGCACATTGCAGGAAGATGTTTTGCAGAACCTGACCGGCAGTATCGCCCGTTTGCAGCAGGCGGGGCATCATGTCGCGCTGGTCAGCTCCGGCGCCGTCGGTTCGGGCCGCAAGGTGGCAGGCGATATTCTGGGGCGCACATACGGCACCACGATCGGCGAAAAACAGATGCTCGCCAGTCTCGGCCAGCACGAGCTGATGGCCGCCTATGCCCGCCTGTTCCGCCCGCACGGACTGGCCGTTGCGCAATTGCTCCTGACCAGACAGGACTTCCAGACGCGGCAACATTACCTCAACATTGCCCGCCTGTTGCGCGAGATCATGGGGCAAAAAAGCATCATCCCCGTCATCAACGAGAACGACAGCGTCGCGATTGAAGAATTGATGTTCACCGACAACGACGAGCTGGCCGGACTTGTCGCCGCGCAGATCAATGCGGAAAAGCTGATTATCCTGACCAGCGTGGACGGCGTATATGACGGCCCGCCCGACCAGCCGGGCTCCAAACGCATTGTGCGGATCGACCCCGAAAAAGACGGATGGCCCGCCGTTTCCGCCAGCAAGACGACGCAAGGACGCGGCGGCATGCTGACCAAGCTCGGCACCGCGCGCAAGATGTCGGATCTTGGCATTACCACGCATATCACCACCCTGCGCGAAAAAGACGCCATAGCCCGCGCCGTGGCGGGAGACGACATCGGCACCACCATTTTGCCGATGCGCAGGAAGTCCAACGTCAAGAAATGGATGGCCTTCAGCAACGAACCGCATGCGGGCAGCATCCGCGTGAATGCGCCCCTGCTGGATATTCTGCGCGACAAAAACCGCGTCATCAGCATCCTGCCCGTGGGGCTGGAGGCCTGCGAAGGCACTTTCAAAAAAGGCGACCTGATCGACGTGCTGGCGCCCGACGGACGCAAAATCGGCATCGGCATTGCCAAATATGCGGCCTCCCAGCTGCGCGAATACCTCGGCCAGAAAGACAGGCCGGAAATCATCCATTACGACCACCTGCATATCGATACGGGAGCCTGAGCATGGAAGACGTCACCCGACTTTTGACCGAGACGCGCCGGGCCGCGCCGCAGCTCGCCGCCGTGGCGGATGACGCGCGCAATGCGGTTTTGCAGGATCTGGCAAAAAATCTGGTTGCCCGCGCGGATGAAATTATCGCCGCAAACCAAAAAGACCTTGCCCGCATGGCACAGGATGACCCGCGTTATGACCGCCTGTTGCTGGATGCGGTACGCATTCAGGGCATTGCGGATGATGTGGCCAAAGTCGCCACGCTGCCCGCCCCCACCGGCAAGGTGCTGGAACAGCGCACGCTGGACAACGGCCTTTCCCTGTCGCGCATTTCCGTGCCGCTCGGCGTGGTCGGCGTTATTTATGAATCCCGCCCCAATGTGACGGTGGATGTTTTTGCGCTTTGCTTCAAGGCGGGCAATGCTGCCGTGCTGAAGGGCGGCAAGGAAGCCGATGACAGCAACCGCGCCCTGATGGCGGTTATTCACGATACCCTGCGCGCGCATCATCTGCCCGTCGCGCTTTGCTGCCTTTTGCCCGCGCCGCGGGAAGCAACCCATGTGCTTTTGAATGCCGTGGGGCTGGTCGATATCTGCATTCCGCGCGGCAGTCAGGGACTGATCGATTTTGTGCGCGATACCGCCAAAATCCCCGTGATCGAAACAGGCGCTGGCATTGTGCATACCTATTTCGATGCCAGCGGCGATGTCGAAAAAGGGCAGAAAATCATCACCAATGCCAAAACGCGCCGCGTCAGCGTATGCAATGCACTGGATACGCTGGTCGTTCACCAAAGCCGCCTGCAAGACCTGCCCACGCTGCTGGAAAAACTTCCCGAAAAAAATGTCGAGGTTTTTGCCGATGCCGAAAGCCATGCCGCGCTGGCGGGTCATTACCCCGCGCATCTGCTGCATGCCGCGCAGGAGGCGGATTTCGGCCGCGAGTTTCTGGATTATAAAATGTCCGTCAAAACCGTGCCGGATATGGAATCCGCGCTGGCGCATATCGCCGCCTACAGCTCGCAGCATAGCGAAGCGATTGTGGCGGAAGATGCGAAGGCCATCGAAACCTTTCTGAACCGCGTCGATGCCGCCGCCGTTTACGCCAATGCCTCCACCGCCTTTACGGACGGCGCGCAATTCGGCATGGGGGCGGAAATCGGCATCAGCACGCAAAAACTGCATGCGCGCGGCCCCATGGCGCTTGACGCGCTCACCAGCTACAAATGGGTGATCCGCGGCAACGGGCAGACGCGCGGCTGATTACTTTGTGTAAATCAGCGCGCCTTCGGTCTTTTTCAGCTTGGCTTCAATGCCCTGCACGCTGTCGGCCTGTATGAATATAAAATCCTCCGGCAGGCCGGAGCGGTAAATGAAATCACCGATGCTGTTGTTGACTTTTTTCTGGCTGTCAAACATGCCGCTTTTGACCCTGAAGGCGAGGATATAGGACGGACGCTCCGGTATATATTTCACCTCCTTGCGCGCCAGATACACCCGCGCAATCATCGGATGCGTTTTGATATAGGCGACCAGTTCTTGCACGAAAGCCTCCGGCAAGCCGTGCGGCAGGAAGTTATCCTTTGTCGTGATGGTGCTGCGCTCCTCGGTTGCCGCATCGTCCAAATGCTGCCAATCCTCCAGCCTTGCCCTATAGGCGGCCGCTTCATCCTCCCGCCCCGCCTGTTGCAGATAGGCGATGGCATGACGGCACACATTCGGCAGGAATGCCGGATGGCGGCGCAGGAATTCTTCGGCAACCTCCAGCTGGGTGGGGTCTTTTTCGATGATCAGGCGGTACCACAGGCAATTCATCTCCGCTCCTGCTTCCTCCGGATGGCGGCGCAGCATTTCCTGATTGGCGCGGTAGAACAGCGGATGGTCCTCCATATAATTTGCGGCGGAGATCAAGGCAGACAGCGCGTCATCATCGAGATCGGAGAAGGGTTTTTCCTTCAGCTCCGCATATTGCGCCTGCCAGTGGGCACGTTCTTCCTGACGGCGCTGCCAATGCTCGCCTGCGGCGGCCTGCCATTCCGCATTGAAATGCGCGATCAGCTTTTGTTCCGTCGCGCCCAGCAGCCACGCCGCCGATTGATTGCCCGGCGCTTCGGGCAGGGCAAAGGGCTGGCCCAGCGCCGCCAGACGGTCCGACACGCTGGGGTGGGTGGAAGCGTAATCCGTTTTTGTTTTCAACGCGCGATTGACGGTTTCCGACATATCGCCGATGTCGCGGAAAAATGCGGGAACCTCGGCATAGGGCGTCATTTCCCGGATATCCGCGCCGCTGTCGCTTTTTTCCCAGATTTTCTTCCAGAACGCCGCATCGTATGTCTCGCCATAGATGACAAGGGAGGACAAAGCCTCTGCCATGGCTTCCTTGCCCGTTACGCGGGCGGAAAAGGCATCGGCCTCGTATTCGCACTGGCGCGACAGGACAAAACTGTGCGCACTGAATACGGACATGAACCATTCGTAAAAACGGTTCAGCTTCAGCACATACCACAAATGTTCAAACCGCAGTTTGTCATCCAGCGCCAGCCAGCTGTTGCGGATGCGGTAGATCCACTGCCCCAGCGCGTTATCCTTGGCCGCCACATGGCCGTATTCATGACCGATCGCCCCCGCCAGTTGCCGCGGTGTTTGCGCCTGCATGAGCGGCAGACCGATGGTCAGGACAATCGGCCCCATGCCGAAAAAGCCGAAAATGCCGCCCGCGCGGCTGACCGAGGCATTCATCTGGCTGTCGATAAAGACCCTGTCAAACATCGGGCCGTTGGCTTTCCGGCAGATTTTTTCCAGCAGATCGAAAAGCGCCGGGCAATCCTNCCGGCCAACCTCCACGCCTTCATAAACAAAAGGTTCGGAAAGCAGCGAGCGCCCCATATGCCATGCAAAGCCGAGAGGCACGGCCGCCAGCAGAAAGGCGAATTTCGCCGCCACCGCATGGCCGCCCGTTAAAATCACCGTTATGGCGCCAAGGCCGATGCCGACGGGCAGCATAAGCAAAATACTGCCGATCACCACCGCATAGCCCAGAAAAGCCAGGCGGATGGTTTTCTTTTTCAGCCACCGCGGGTCGGCCTTCGCCTTTGCTTCCACGGCTTTTACCTGTTCGATGAACTGCTGGTATTTGCGCTTGCGTTCCTGCGGGCTATCGATGGCGACCTCATCCGCCATCAGCCAGAATACGAACAGCACCGGCAGCACAAGGCAGAAAAACAGGCCGAACAGGAAAAACCCGTTAAAACGCATGTTGCCGATACTGTATTTCAACCCCCGGTCATGTTCGATTTCCCAGTCGGATACGAAGGGATAATCATCCCGCCCCGTTCTATACACGCCGCCGGATTTCATGCCGCGCTGACGGCTGCTTGCGAACATCCATTCGACAAAATCCGCGCGCAGCACAACGGGTTTCCATCCGCTTTTGGTGCTGACAACGCCGTGCAGCAAAAGCTCCGGCTTCAGCCCCATCATGTAAAGGCCGCGTTCCTTGAACTTCCATTTATAAGGGCCGACCCACTGGTCGCTTTTTTCAAGCGGTGGCGCGAAAGAGAGGTTGCTTCCCGTATAAACCAGCGACGGCAGCCAGACGGCCAAAAAATAACCACGAATAAAACGCGCATCACACCCCCTCGCGCAACAGGCATATATCAATGAGTAAAAGAAATTACTTTCCGCCCGCCAGTTTGCGGGCAAAAACGGCTTCGTCGAAGCCCAAAATCATATCACGTCCCGCGATGATCANCGGACGTTTCAGAATGGACGGGTTTTCCAGTGCGATTTTCAAGGCTTTGGCCTTTGTCATGCCCTCGCGCACATCCTCGGGCAGCTTGCGCCATGTGGTGCCTTTGCGGTTCAGGGCTTCTTCCCAGCCGAAAACCTCGAAAGCCTTTTCCACCAGGGCCTTGTCGGCGCCGTGTTTTTTATAATCGTGAAAATCGTATTCAATCTTATGTTTATCCAGCCATTGAAACACCTTTTTCATCGTATCGCAGTTTTTGATGCCATAAATAACGGGCTTTTTCATGGAACCTCTGGCCAAATTGTTGTTTTGCAGCTTTTGAAACGATAGCACGAATGTTAACATTCCGCCATGGCCGCAAAAAAATCCGATCCGTTTTCCTATATTCTTTTGTCGCTGGCAGTGCTGGGCGCGCTGGTGCTGGCATGGACCTATTACAGCAACGGCTATGCCCGCGACCCCGCCCCCCTTGCGCGGGCGGATACCTATAGAACCGTGACCGTGGCGGAGGGGCTGTCCTTCCCGTGGTCGCTGGCCTTCCTGCCGGAGAATAAAGGCTTTCTGGTGACGGAACGCGGCGGCAGGCTGCTGCATATCAGCCCCGACGGGCAAACGAAAACGGAGATGACCGGCCTGCCGGATATTTTTGTTTCCGGACAGGCGGGGCTGTTCGATATCGCCCTTTCTCCTTCCTTTGCCAAAAACAAACAGGTTTTCCTCGCCTTTGCCGAAGGAACGGCGGAAGAAAACAATACCGCCCTTGCGCGCGCGACGCTTGATCTGGACAAGAAACGCCTTAAAAACCTGCGCATCATTTTCCGCGCCACGCCCAAAGTCAAAGGCAATGCCCATTACGGCGGACGCATTCTTTTTGCGCCTGACGGCACGCTGTTTTTGACGCTGGGCGACCGTTTTTCCTATCGCGATCAGGCGCAGACGACCGTCAACCACCTCGGCACCATTGTGCGCCTGCTTGCGGACGGCGGCATTCCGAAAGACAATCCCTTTACCGACGACAAACATTCAAAGCCGGAGATTTACACCTTTGGCAACCGCAACGTGCAAGGCATCGCGCTGCAACCCGGCACGGATAAAATCTGGGCGCACGAGCACGGGCCGCGCGGCGGGGATGAAGTGAATATCCTGAAGGCGGGCGCGAATTACGGCTGGCCCGTTGTCACCTTTGGCCGCGAATATTCGGGGCTGGAAATTACCAACAAAACATCCGCTCCCGGCATGGAAGATTCCGTGATTCACTGGGTACCGTCCATCGCGCCCAGCGGCATGGCCTTTTACCACGGCGACAAATTCCCCGAATGGAAGGGAGATCTTTTCGTCGGCGCGCTGGCGGGCCAGCATTTGCGGCACCTGAAGGTCGAAGGCGATAAAATCACGCATCAGGCCATGATGCTGAAACCGATGGAAGAACGCATCCGCGATGTGCGCAGCGGGCCGGACGGATATCTATATATCCTGACCGACAGCCCCGACGGCCGCCTGATCCGCATCGAGCCGAAATAAATCACCCCGACAGGTTCGACCAGTCGTAATGGATCGCCAGCACAATGGCGACCGATACGGCAAGGCCGATCATCATTTTCAAAAAATCCTTGCCGACGAGCGGAAAGACATAGCCGAGCTTGTAATCCTTGTTCGTTGTCGCAATCGCCAGTTCCCGCCCGCAAAGCACGCCGACGAAAACCCATGTCGTGGACATCGGCAGGTCGTTGACTTCCTTGAAAACCAGCAGGATCGACGCATAAACAATATCAATGATGGCAGCAGAACGCATGAAGCGCGAGCCCGTTTTCTCCAGAATGATTTTCTGGATCTTGCCGCCCTGCGTTTTGAAAATCAGCGCCAGCCAGCACAGCAGCACCGCCATGGCGGGCAGCAGCCATTCCAGCGGCACCGGACGCGGCAGGAAAACGACGATATTTGCCATGTCATGCGTCAACCAGGTAAACCACAAAAATCCCGTCGAAAGCCATTGCGTCACACGCCAGCGCGTGCGGTTTTCCTTTTTCACCGTATTGAATTTTTCATTGATATGACGCGACAGCACCAGCCAGATCGCATAGGCGCATACCGCCGCGACGCCGTAACCGATAAAGCTTTTGACCAGCATGTCCTGCATCACAACGCCGCTGGCAAAGGTGGACAACACCAGAAATGTCGTGGACACGGGAATACCCACGCGCGTCAGCAGCAAAAGCCCCAAAGGCGCGGCGGCGTGATACCACTCGATCTGCATTTCCGGAATGCGATTGAGGCGACCGAAGGACACATCGCCGTCATGCGCGTACCAGCCATAAAGCATTGTAAAGACCAGCACGCCGGAAGCCGCAAGCCAGAGCCAGTACCATTTGAACACGCGTATATTTGACGCAATAAACGTGCCCAGCGTTTGCACGGAGTCATTGCCGATCACCGCATAGGATGCCAGCAAGAAACCGATGATCGCATAGATGATATGTATATCCATCCTTTTGCTTCTTTCCTTTACCGCGCGGTCTTTCCCTCCTAACGCATATGGGAAGGCACGGAAAGAGTTTTTTTGCGCTGCGCAAAAAAAGGGCTGGCGAAAAAACTGAAATTGCCGATAATGCGGCTACCAAGTTTTCTTGCCCACCGATTCTGGAGCCATTTCAATATGTGCGGTGTCATCGGCGTCATCGGTCCTGAGTCTCCCGAGACTCGGAGCGTGACTTCCGGCTGCACGGCGTCTTATGAAACCTTTCGCGGACTGCTGGCGCTCCAGCACCGCGGTCAGGATGCGGCAGGCATTCTTAGCTATGACAGCAAAACGCGCATGTTTGTGTCCGAGAAAGATCTCGGCCTTGTCTCGCATGTGTTTGACCAGCAGAAAATCGAAAGACTGACCGGCCATATGGCGATCGGCCATACGCGCTATGCAACAATGGGCACGGACGGCAAGCGTGATATCCAGCCCATGGTCACGGGCGTGCCCTTCGGCCTTGGCATGGTGCATAACGGCAATATCCTCAATTACCCCGCGCTGGCCCGCCGCCTTTCCACCGATTTCCAGCGGCAATTGCTGACCGCCAACGATCTGGAAGTGATGATCCATTACTGGGCGCATTTCCTGATGGGGAATGACGTTATTCCGTCGCAAAACACCTTCAGCTTTGACAATATCAAACGCGCCACGCAGAAAATGTTCCAGACGCTGGTCGGCGGCTATGCCGTGCTGGCCATGATTGCGGGGCAAGGGCTTGTCGCCTTCCGCGACCCCAAGGGCATCCGCCCCCTCGTCCTCGGCAGCCGCCGGAATGACGACGGCAGCANCTCCTATTGCCTGGCGTCGGAAAGCATTGCGGTCACATACCTTGGCTATACCTATGACCGCGACATCGCGCCGGGAGAAGTTTTGTATATTACCGCGGACGGCACACTGCACAGCGCCATTGTGCATCAGGAAGAGACCAAGGCACATTGCATGTTTGAATGGGTCTATTTCTCGGGCGCGGAAAGCGTGATTGACGGTCATCCCGTTTATGCCGCGCGCCTGCGCCTTGGCGAAAAACTCGCCGCGCGCGCACGCGCGGCCATGGACAAGGGCGAGATCAGGCCCGATGTCGTCATGCCCGTGCCCGATACCAGCCGCCCCGCCGCCATTGCCGTGGCCGATACGCTGGAACTGCCCTATCGCGAAGGGCTGATCAAAAACCGTTATGTCGCACGCAGCTTTATCCTCAGCGGGCAGGACAAACGCGAATGGGCGGTGGACCTGAAACTCAGCCCCGTGCGCAGCGAGATTGAAGGCAAAAGCATCCTGCTGATCGATGACAGCATCGTGCGCGGCACAACCTCCCGCCGCATTATCGATTTGCTCCGCAAGCACGGCGCGCGCGATGTGACGCTCGCCATCACCTGCCCGCCGCACCGCCATGCGTGTTTTTACGGCATCGACTTCCCCGATCCGGCCGATCTTGTCGCCCATGGCAAAACCGTTGAGCAAATTGCCGAAACGCTGGGCGTGAACAAGGTCATTTATCTGGACGAACAGGATTTGCGCGAAGCCATCGGCCTCGGCGGGCTTTGCATGGCCTGCATCAACAACAAATACCCGACGCCGCTTGAAGATGCGGCGCAGTTTTCCGAAGAACGCAAACGCCTGAGGGCAACAGGATAGAACACATACACACGCGGTAACAAAGGAGCATACCACATGAAGATTTTTGTCGTTTTCGGCAGCACATCCGACAGTCATGTCTCCGCGCCGCTGGTGGAAAAACTCTCCGCGCATTTTGACGTGACGTTCGAGGTCATCTCCGCCCACCGCGATCTTGAAAAACTGCAAAACAAAATCATGACATGGCAGGGCGATGCGATCATCGCCGGTGCGGGGCTTGCCGCCGCGCTGCCGGGCGTGGTGGCCGCCATGACGCACCTGCCCGTTTTCGGCATTCCCGTTGCCGCGCAGTTTGCGGGGCTGGATTCCATGGCCTCCATCGCGCAAATGCCGCCGGGCGTGCCCGTCATCACCTGCGGCCCCGATAAAACGGATGAAATCATCCGCTTCCTGCAACAAGCCGAAACCCGCGTTTTCGACCGCCTCCACATCGTCCTGCCTGATGCCGCGCTGATGCAGGACGAAACCTTGCTGGCCGAGCTTGCCAAGGTTAAAGACGCCGATATGACCTACGGCACCGATACGGATAGCGAACGGTTCAATATTTACGTTGTCACCCAAGATGCCGATATCAAAACCGACGCCTTCGGCCTTTTCGTCCCCTATCTTTCCAAAGCCGCCGCCGCGCAGCCGGAAAATTATCTGAAGGTGCTGGGCTACGCGCAAAAAGGCGGGCTGTGGCTCGGCGTCAATAACTTCCGCAACGCGGCAGCCGCCGCCAAACGGCTGGCTCTGACGGGCGCAAAGGCCCTGCCGCCCCTGCTCTATCGCGGCTCCGTCAAAAACGTGCGCGGCACGCCGGGCGTCTCGCCCTATGTTTTTGAATTCTCCGACCGCTATTCCATTTTCGACTGGGGACAAATGCCCGACAGCCTCGACAACAAAGGCGCGGCCCTTGCATGGATGGCGCATTTCTTCTGCACCTATCTGGAACAGTCCGAAGGCTGGCAAGCATGGCCGGCGCCCGCCGCGCTGGCCGCGCATCCCTTGCTGGGTAAATTGAAAAAAGACGGTTTGTCGCATCACGTTTTCGGCCCGTTGAATGATGCGCCGCGGTGCATTGCCGTGAAGCCTGTGCGCATCCTGCCCCCCGCCAGCCGCACGGAAAACGGCAAGCTGCTGTGGGATTACGCCGCCTATGCGCAAAAACCCGAACAGGCGCTGGTGCCGCTGGAAGTGATTTTCCGCTTCGGCGTGCCGGAAGGCAGCTCCCTCCTCTCCCGCACGGGCGATGCGGCCTATTGCAAAACGCTCGGGCTTGAAAAAGCGCCGCAAGCGGGCGACCGTTTCGAGATGCCCGTCATCGAATTTTCCACCAAGCTGGAAACCAGCGACCGCTATCTTTCCTATGCCGAAGCGCAAGACATCGCCGCGCTGAGCGATGCGGAATTTGATGCCCTTGCCACCCTGACCAAACTGCTGGCGCTGCGGCTGAAAGATTGTTTTGCAGGAATCGGGCTTGAGCTTTGGGACGGCAAGCTGGAATTTGCCTTCGGCACGGCGGATGCGGCGGGCAACCGCGGTTTTATGCTGGTCGATTCCATCGGGCCGGATGAATTGCGCCTGACGCGCGACGGCGTGCATCTGTCCAAAGAAGCGCTGCGCGGTTTCTATCGCCCCCTCGCATGGCACGGACAGCTGGAAACCGCCAAAAAGCTGGCCAAAGAGCGCGGCGAAAAAGACTGGAAAAAAATCTGCGTGGAGGAATTGCACGCCCTGCCGCCACCGCTGCCCGCCGCCGTGAAAAAACAGGCGGAAATGATTTACACGGGCATTGCCAAGGCTCTGTCGAAAAAATACGGCGCGGGCGATGCCTTTGCGGAGGCATGGGATCTTACCGATGTCATCCGCAGCTTTACCGGCTTGAAAAAGGATGCCGCATAATGGCGCGCGTTCTTCTTTTGGGCAGCGGCGGACGGGAACATGCGCTGGCATGGAAACTGGCGCAATCGTCCGATGTTGACGGAATCATCGCCCTGCCCGGCAGCGATGGCATTGCCGCCGTCGACAAAACCCGCTGTATCGACGGAAACGCAACGGATCCTGCGGTCGTCCGCGCCCTTGCCGAAGCGGAAAAGTCGGACCTCATCATCATCGGCCCCGAAGCGCCCATGGCGGCGGGCGTTTCCGATATGCTCCGTAACGCGGGCTTTGCCGTCGCCGCCCCCTCCCGCGCGGCGGCGCAACTGGAAAGCTCCAAAATCTTTGCCAAGAATTTTATGGCGCGACACCATATCCCGACAGCGCCGTTCACCGTTTGCCCCGATTACGAAACCGCGCGGCGCGCCCTTGCCGCATGGCCGGTGGAGGATAAAGGCATCGTGCTGAAAGCCGACGGCCTTGCCGCCGGCAAAGGCGTGGTGGTCACCCATGACCGCGCGGAAGCGGAAAAAACGCTCTATGATTTCATGCAAAATCCCGCCTGCACCGTTAAAACAGGGCACATCCTGCTGGAGGAAAAGCTCGATGGCCGCGAAGTTTCCGCCTTTGCGATTTGCGATGGCAAAACCTTCCTGCCCATCGGCTATGCCTGCGATTACAAACGCGTGCGCGACAATAACGAAGGGCCGAATACCGGCGGCATGGGCGGCTATGCGCCGCAAGGCTGGCCCGGCGCGGCAATGAAGGATTATATCAACCTGCATATTTTCAAACCCGTGGTGGACGGCATGACAGCGGAAGGCACGCCCTTCCACGGCATTCTTTTCGCGGGCCTGATGGTGCAGGGTGACAGCGTGCATGTCATCGAATTCAACGTGCGTTTCGGCGACCCCGAGGCGCAAATCCTGCTGCCGTTGATGGCGGATGACCTGTACCCCCTGTTCAAGGCCGCCGCCGAAGGCACGCTGACCAGCCTGCCTGCCCCGAAGATGAAACAGGGCACCGCCGTGCATGTCGTCATGACATCCGAAGGCTATCCCGAAACCATGGGCACAGGCATGCGTCTTGGCGAAACGGTGGAGATGCCGGAAGATTTGCTGGCGCGTCAATCAAACGACAACAGTCTTTTGTTCATCGCCGGCGCCGGCAAGCGCGACGGTGTCTGGAAAAATACCGGCGGGCGCGTGCTGGGCGTTACGGCGCTCGGCGCCTCTCTGGAAGACGCGCGGCGCAAGGCCTATGACAGCCTTGGCAAAATCCGCTTCAACGGCGCACATTGGAGGACGGACATTGGCACCTGATCGCATCCCCGTCATCCGCGCCGCCATTCTTGCTTCCGGCAACGGCAGCAATGCGGAGAATATCGTGCGCTACGCCGAGGAAAACAGCGACCGCATATCGATCCCGCTGATTGCGACCGACCGGCGCGGCGCAGGCGTGATCCGCCGCGCGGAAAAGCTCGGCATCCCTTGCGCGATCCTGCCGGTGGAAACGGTTGCCGCCGCCGACCGCGCCGCCGCCCGACAAGCGCAGGAGGACAAGCTGCTCTCCCTCCTGAAAGCCGAAAACGTGCAATGGCTGTTTCTGGCAGGTTACATGCGTTTGCTCTCCCCCGCCTTTCTGCAGCATTTCTATGACCCTGCGGCAGGCGTGAACCGCGTTGTCAACGTGCANCCCGCCCTGCTGCCCGCCTTCCCCGGCAAGGATGCCTACCGGCAAAGTTATGATGCCGATACGACGGAAGGCGGCATTACACTGCATTTCGTCGATGACGGCATGGATACCGGGCCGGTTATTTTGCAAAAATCCTTCCCGAAGGCCGGTCTTTCCTTTGACGATTTTTGCACCGCCGGCCGCGTGATCGAGCATGCGCTCTACAGAGAATTTTTGGAAAGCCTGCTGGACGGCAGCTGGCGCACGAAATACACCCGCAAAGGATAATCCCATGGCAGCACAAACGGTACGGATCGAAATCATGGAAAAGCACAGTGACCCGTCCCGCGACCGCCGCATCACCGCCGCCCGCGATTTTCTGGGGGTGGTCTTGCAGGGGCTGGAGGAAATCAAGGTTTATAAAATCGCCGCGCCCGAAAAACTGCCCGATAACGATGCGCTGCACACCGTGTTTGCCGATCCCGTTTTGCAGGAACTGCATACCGCCACGCCCGCCGCGCCGCATGCAAAACCCGCCTTCGCCGTGGAAGTCTCCTTCCGCCCCGGCGTCACGGACAACCCCGCGCGCGCGGCGGAAACCGCGCTGGCGCTGGCAGGATATGCCGCGCGCGTGGCAAGCAGCAGCCTGTTTTTCCTCTACGGTGACATCCGCGCAGAAGACGCGCGGCGCGTCGGTGCGGAATTGCTGGCCAACGAATTGATCCAGAAAATCGACATTTACAGCTATGACGATTTCCTGCGCCAGCCCCGCTTCGCCCATGTGCGCCTGCCCGAAGTCACGCTGCCCAAGACGCAAAGCCTTTACGCCACCGTTTCGCTGGAAATGGAGGATGCGGCACTTGAAAAACTCAGCCTTGATCGCTGCCTTGCCCTCTCCGTGCCGGAAATGCACCATATCCGCCGTCATTATACGCAAGAAACCGTGCAGCAAACCCGCCGCGCTGCGGGCCTTCCGGCCGCACCAACGGATGTGGAACTGGAAATTCTGGCGCAAAGCTGGAGCGAGCATTGCAAACATAAAATATTTGCCGCCGATATCGATTACACCGGCCCCGACGGCAGGCACAAAAAAATCAACAGTCTTTACAAAACCTATATCAAGCGCGCCACGCAGGAGATCCGGGATGCACGCGGGCTGGACTGGCTGGTCTCGGTTTTCACCGACAATGCCGGCATTGTGCGTTTTGATGACAAAATCGATCTGTGCATCAAGGCGGAAACACATAACAGCCCCTCCGCCCTTGATCCCTACGGCGGGGCGCTGACGGGGATTCTCGGCGTTAACCGCGATATTCTGGGCGCGGGGCTGGGTGCAAAACCGGTGGCGAATATGGATGTGTTCTGCTTTGCCGAGCCAGACATGCCGCGCGCCGATGAAAAAGCCTTTATGCCCCAGGGCCCCAAGCCGCCGCGCCGCATGCTGGAAGGCGTGCATAAGGGCGTGGAGGACGGCGGCAACAAAAGCGGCATCCCCACCGTCAACGGCGCGATTTTCTTTGACCGCGACTATGCGGGCAAGCCGCTGGTTTTTGTCGGCACGGTGGGCGTCATGCCGCATACCCTGCCCGATGGCCGCAAAACGGCGGAAAAATCCGTTGCCGCGGGCGACCGCATTTTTGTGGCCGGCGGCGCGGTTGGCGCGGACGGCATCCACGGCGCCACCTTCAGCTCCCTTGAACTCAATGAAAACGCCCCCGCCACGGCGGTGCAAATCGGCGACCCGCTGACACAAAAACGCGTGATGGATTTCCTGCTGGAAGCGCGCGATCTCGGCCTTTTCCGCGCCGTGACCGATAACGGCGCGGGCGGGCTCAGCTCCAGCGTGGGGGAAATGGCGACAATGTCGGGCGGCGCGGTGCTGGATCTTGCGCGTTGCCCCGTCAAATATCCCGGCCTGCAACCGTGGGAACTGATGATCAGCGAAAGTCAGGAGCGCATGACCTTTGCCGTGCCCGCCGAAAAGGCGGAAGCGTTTAAAGCACTGGCCGCGCGGCGCGACGTCGCCGCCACCGACCTTGGCCATTTCAGCGATGACGGCATGCTGCATGTGCTGTATGACGGCGTGACGGTCGGCCTGCTGTCCCTCGATTTCATTCACGACTCTCTGCCACCCCTGCAATTGACGGCGAAATGGCAAGGCCCCGTTGCCCGCGCGCCGTGGTCGGCTACATCCGATATCCGCGCCGCGCGCCCCCCGTTGCCCGCGACGGCGGCAGCAAAACTGCTGGCGCTTTTGCAAAGCCCCAATATCACCTCCAAGGAAAAATGGGTGCGCGCCTATGACCACGAGGTACAGGCGGCCACGGAAACCAAGCCGTTTTGCGGCAAGGAAGCCGACGGCCCCGGCGATGCGGGCGTGATCTGGTTGCACCCGCACGGCGGCGCGGAAAACGCCACTGCCGTCATCGGCTGTGGCCTTGCGCCGCGCGTGTCGCTGCACGATCCTTATCAGATGGCGCTTTATGCGGTGGACGAAGCCTTGCGCAACATCGTTGCTGGCGGCGGCAATCCCGATATGTGCTGTTTGCTGGATAATTTCTGCTGGCCCGATCCCGTGTTGTCTTCCAAAAACCCGCAAGGCGACATCAAACTCGGCCAGCTGGTGCGCAGCTGTGAAGGGCTTTACGATATTTGCCGCGCCTACGGCACGCCGCCGGTCAGCGGCAAGGACAGCATGAAAAACGATTTCCGCGGCAAGGATGGCCGCGGCGAACCTATCGATATCAGTGTCCTGCCCACGCTGCTGGTCACGGCGCTGGCGCGCGGCGAAACAGGGCTTTCCGTCGGCAGCGATTTCAAATCCGCCGGTGATCTTATTTACCTGCTGGGCCGTGAAGGCGAAGGCTTTGCCGCATCCGAATACGCCCGCATCTTCGATGTGCGGGAAGATACATTGCCGCCGTGTCTGCCGGCCGAAAACATCGCGCTGTACCGCTGCCTGCACGTCGCGCTGAAAAATCACCTTTTGCAAAGCATTCATGACATTTCCGATGGCGGCCTGCTGGTCGCGCTGGCCGAAAGCATGATCGGCGGGCGCATGGGCGCAGAAGTGGACGTGGCGGGCGACGATGCCCTGTTCAACGAAGCACCGGGGCGTTTTATCGTTTCCGTCGCACCCGCGCGGCAAACGGATTTCGAGCGGCATATGCACGGCCATGCCCTGCGGTTGATCGGCAAAACAACGAAAACGCCGGCGCTGTCCCTGCCGCAGGAAACCGTTTCGCTGTCCGATATCGTTACCGCATGGAAAAAAGGATTTTAATCATGGCCGCCCAAAACCCGCGTTTCCTTGTCATCACCGGCGACGGTATCAACTGCGAACGTGAAACCGCCGCCGCCCTGCGCCTTGCGGGCGCGGCAGCCGATATCCTGCATATCAACGACCTTGTCGCCGCGCCGGAAAACATGGCGCGTTATGACGGCCTTGCCCTTCCCGGCGGTTTTTCCTTCGGGGACGAACTGGGCAGCGGGCAGATCATGGCGCTGAAACTGCGCTACAAACTGGGCGATGCCTTGCGGGATTTTATCGCGGCGCAAAAACCCGTCATCGGCATTTGCAACGGGTTCCAGATTCTCGTCAAACTCGGCCTTTTGCCCTTTCCCGATCAGGCGGCGCGCTGTCTTGCCCTTGCGCCCAACAGCCACGGCAGCTTTACCGACAAATGGGTGACGATGACGGTGCAAAAAAACAACTCCCCTTGGCTGCAAGGGGTTGAAGGCCGCCGGATCACCATGCCCATGCGGCACGGCGAAGGCCGCATTGTCCTGAAAGACCCCGCCTTGCTCGCCGTATTGCAAGAAAACGGGCAGATGCCGCTGGTTTATACGGAGGACGTCAACGGCTCCGCCGGACGCATTGCCGCGCTGACCGATCCATCGGGCATGATTTTGGGTATGATGCCGCATCCCGAAGCTTTCGTATCGCAACACACTTATCGCCAGCCGGGCCATTATGGCCGTGGCGACGGGCTGATGATTTTTGAAAACATGGTTCAACACCTCAAAGGACAGGAGACAGAACATGCCAAACGCCGCGCTTAAAATCACCCGTGCCCTTGTCAGCGTGAGCGATAAAACGGGGTTGGACAAACTGGCCGCCGCGCTGCATGCGGCGGGGGTGGAAATCATTTCCTCCGGCGGCACGCTGAAATATCTGGCCGAATGTCATATCCCCGCGACCCCCATCGAACAGGTGACGGGCAATCCGGAATCCTTCGGCGGGCGCATGAAAACCATCAGTTTTCAGGTGGCCAGCGGCATCCTCTACCGCCGCGATCATGCGGAAGATGTAAAAGAAGCCGCCGCGCTCGGCATCCGCCCGATTGATCTGGTGGTCTGCAACCTCTACCCCTTCGAGGAAACGGCCAAAAGCAACCCGTCCTTCGATGCGCTCATCGAAAATATCGACATCGGCGGCCCGACGCTGATCCGCGCCGCCGCCAAGAACCATGCGCATGTCGCCGTGGTGACGGATCCCGCGCAATATGACGCCGTGCTGGCCGATCTTGCCACCCGGCAAGGAAGCATCAGCGCCGCCCTGCGGCAGAAGCTGTGCCTTGATGCCTTCCGCCACACGGCGCGCTATGACGGCCTGATCGCCGCAAAGCTGGAGGATATCTGGGACGCGCCGGAAAAAACCATCATCATCACGCCAGAGGGCGCCAAAACCCTGCGCTACGGCGAAAACCCGCACCAGACATCCCGCGTGCATGCCGACCCATTCCACGCAGGCATTGCCGGTGCCGTGCCGCTACAGGGCAAGGAACTGTCCTATAACAATCTGCTGGATGCCGATGCCGCATGGCGCAGTTGCGGCGATGCGGCCGCCGTCACCACGGCGGATTTCCCTGCCGTCGTGTCCATTATCAAGCATCTCAGCCCCTGCGGGATTGCGGCGGCGCAAACGCCGCTGAAGGCGCTGCAAATGGCCTGGGCGGGTGATCCCGTCAGCAGCTTCGGCGGCATTTTGTGTTTTAACAAAATGGTCGATGCCGATTGCGCCGGCTGGCTGACCGATAAATTCGTGGAAGTCATCGTTGCTCCCGGCTTTACGCCCGATGCGCTGGCGGCTTTTGCCGCCAAGCCGAACCTGCGCCTGCTGGCCGTGCCGGTATATGACGGCAGGGATATGCGCCCCATGGTGCGCTCCATTTCCGGCGGCTATGTCGTGCAGCAGGAAGATACGGGCGCGGATGCCGATTTCAGCCCCGTCACGGCCAACCCCTTCCCGCCCGCCCGCAATACGCTGGCGCGTTTCGGCGTTATGGCCTGCAAACATCTGAAAAGCAATGCCATCGGCCTGTTCAAGGAAACGGCGGAAGGCTTTTCCATGATCGGCGCGGGCATGGGCAATCCCAACCGCCTTGTCAGCATGAAGCAGGCCGTGGAAAAAGCAGCGGAAAACGGCCATACCGACCTTTCCGATGCGTTGTTGGTTTCCGATGCCTTTTTCCCCTTCGCGGATAATATCCAGATCGCCGCCGCCGCGGGTATCCGTTACATCGTCCAGCCGGGCGGCAGTGTGAAGGACAAGGATGTGATTAAAGCCTGCGAGGAGCAGGACATTTCCATGGTCTTTACGGGCCGCCGCCACTTCCGCCACTAAACAGACAAGGAAACCGTTATGGCACAGGTACAAAAAACCAGCTACCGCGACGCGGGCGTCGATGTGGAACGCGGAGATGCTTTTGTGGCGCGCATCAAGGAAAAGGTCAAAAGCACCTACGGCGCGCGGGTTGTTTCCGGCATCGGCGGTTTTGCCGCGCTCTACGATATGGGCGACAAGCTGCTTGCCGCCGGTACGGACGGCGTCGGCACCAAGGTCAAACTCGCGCAAATGCTGGACAGGCACGATACCATCGGCATCGACCTTGTCGCCATGTGCGTGAATGACGTGATCTGCACGGGGGCGCGCCCGCTGTTTTTCCTTGACTACATCGCCACCGGCAAGCTGGAGCTGCCTGTTGCCGAAGCCATTGTCAGCGGCACTGTGGACGGCTGCAAACAGGCGGAAGCGGCGCTGATCGGCGGGGAAACGGCCGAAATGCCGGGCGTTTACGCGGCGGGGGAATATGACCTTGCCGGTTTCTGCGTCGGCGAGGTGGCCAAACCCTATCTGATCGACGGCGGGCAAATCCGCGAGGGCGACGCGCTGATCGCCCTGCCGTCCTCCGGCGTGCATGCCAACGGCTATTCGCTGGTGCGCAAACTGGTCAGACCCGATGAAAAAGAGCTTATGCGCGCCTGCCTCACGCCGACGCGCATTTACTGGAAAGCCGTGCAGCGCGTTTTGCCCCATGTCACGGGCATGGCGCATATTACGGGCGGCGGCTTTGCGAATGTGCCGCGCATGAATGAAAACTTTGATTACATCATCGACGCTCTACCGCCGATGGACGAGATCCCGCCCGTTTTCGGCGTGCTGGCGGAACGCTCGGGGCTGGCGGCGGCGGAGCTTTACCGGACGTTCAACATGGGCGTCGGTTTCGTCATTGCCACGCGGGAGCCGGAAGCGGTAATGCAAAAACTCGCCGCCGCAGGTGAAAAATGCCGCCGAATCGGCCATATCCGCGCGGGTACGGGGCGCGTCGTCGTGACGGGCGCGGACGGTTTCAGCATTTAAAGCGGCTTTTCCTGCGGCTGTGCTTTACCTGCGCGGGCGGATATGCCATAAGCTACAGCCATTATGCTGTCTGTATCGAACCTGACATACCGCATCGGCGGGCGCACGATTTTGGAAGACTGTACCGTGAATGTCATGGACGGCTGGAAAGTCGGCGTGGTCGGGCCGAACGGCGCGGGAAAATCGACGCTGTTCAAACTGATTGCGGGCGAATTGCAACCCGATGCGGGCAGCATCAGCATCAACGAACGCCAGCGCTTCGGCATGGTGCGGCAGGATATCCCCGTCACCGATACGCCGATCATCGATATTGTCATCCATGCGGATGAAGAACTCTCCCGCCTGCTGAAAGCGGCCGAGACGGAAACAGATCCTTATAAAATCGGCGACATCCATATGCGTCTGGCCGAACTGGAAGCCTATGCCGCGCCGTCGCGCGCCGCCATTCTGCTGACGGGTTTGGGCTTCCGCGACGATCAGTTGCAAGCGCCTTTTTCCTCCCTCAGCGGCGGCTGGCGCATGCGCGTGGCGCTTGCCGCGGCGCTTTTCGTGCAGCCCGATGTGCTGCTGCTGGACGAGCCGACCAACCACCTCGATCTTGAAGCGATCATGTGGCTGGAGGATTATCTGGCCGCCTATCCGCATACGCTGCTAGTTATTTCGCACGACCGCGACCTGCTCAACAAATGCGCAGACTATATCGTGCATGTGGACAAGCAAAACCTGACGCTTTACACCGGCAATTACGATACCTTCGAGCGCGAGCGCGCCGAGCGGCTGATGCACCAGCAGGCGCTGTACGAGCGCCAGCAGGCGCAGCGCGCGCATATGCAGGCTTTCGTGGACCGTTTCCGCGCCAAGGCCAGCAAGGCGCGGCAAGCGCAAAGCCGCATCAAGGCGCTCGAGAAAATGGATCTGGTCGATGCCGTGATTGAATCACGCACGCTGCGTTTCAGCTTCCCGCAGCCGGAAAAACTTTCCTCCCCCCTCATTGCCCTGCGCGGCGTGGATGTGGGCTATCGCGCGGGCCATCCCGTGTTGAAACGCGTCAGCCATAACATCGACATGGACGACCGCATCGCCTTGATGGGGGCCAACGGCAACGGCAAATCGACGCTGATCAAGCTGATTGCCGGCAAGTTGCAGCCTATGGAGGGGGAAATGACCCGCTCGCCCAAGCTGCGCATCGGCTATTTCTCCCAGCACCAGACGGAGGAGATGGATGTCAACGCCACGCCGTATGAAGAACTTTACCGTCTGATGGCGAAAAAAAATCCCGGTATCAAGGAATCCGTCGTACGCGCAAAACTGGGCGCTTTCCACTTCCCCAAAACGCTGGCCGACAACCGCATCGGCAGCCTGAGCGGTGGGGAAAAAGCGCGGCTGCTTTTTGCCTTTATGAGTATCGATGCGCCGCATGTCTTGCTGCTGGACGAGCCGACCAACCACCTGGATATCGATGCGCGGCAGGCGTTGATTCAGGCGTTGAATGCCTATGAGGGCGCGGTGATTATCGTCAGCCACGATCCCGGTATGGTGGAACGCGTGGCCGACCGCCTGTGGCTGATCCATAACGGCAAGGTCGAGAATTTCGACGGCGATCTGGAAGATTACCGCCGTTTCGTCATCCAGCAGCGCCGCGATGCAAGACGCAGGGAGCGCGCCGATAAAACCGCCGCGGAACAGGACAACCAAAAACCTGCCAAACCCGTCGTCAACCTGTCGCAAATGAAAAAACAAGCCGACAGGGCCGAAAAGGAAATGGAAAAGCTACAGGCCCGCAAGGACAAGCTGGAACAGGAAATGGCTACCCCCGGATTTTACGCCGACGCTGACCGCGCCGCCGCCGTGCAAAAGGATTATGCCGCCCTGACCGAACAACTGGCCGCGCAGGAAGCGCTCTGGCTGGAGGCGCAATCCGCACTGGAAACCGCCCGCGCCTAGGCAGAAATAGCCTGTTAATAATATATGCGGTATATGAATACCACAAATCTGCCGCCCCCTCCCTTTATGATAAGGCCTTCACATTCACAGCCGCCGGAGGATATGCCCTATGGCCAAACGCCGCCTGACTGCGGGGGAAATCGCACTCGCCAAAACCGTTTTTGGCGACAGCATCAATTACGATGCCGTGCGCCTGCACAACCGCCGCCTGCTTCCCTTTGGCATTCAGGAAAAACATCAGGCCATGGCCTACCGCAGCCATACCTCCTTCCCGCGCAGCGCCTATAGCAGCGATTTTTCCAAAGAAACCGATCCCGTCAAACAATCGGTTTTCATTCATGAACTGGTGCATGTCTGGCAGCACCAGAACCGCGTGCTCTCCACCCCCAAGGAAGCGATGCGCGAAACGCTGAAGCATAAATTCAATTATCAGAAAAGCTATCACTATACGCTGTCCCGCCAGCGCGACCTGACGACATACGGCTTCGAACAACAGGCCGCGATTGTACAGGATTATTTCCTGCTCTCGCGCCACGGCGTGGATACTTCTTTCAAAAACCGCCGCAGGCCGGGGCACAACAGGCAAACCCTGCGTGCGGATTACGAAGCGGTGTTGAAAAACTTTTTGCAAAACCCCGTCTATGCCCGCCGCACACCGCAGCCCGGCGCAGGCAAAAAACGCAAACCCGGTTTTTGATTAATCCTGCTTCAACTGCGCCGCGATTTCCTGCAGCTCCGGCGCATAAAGGCTGCCTGCCCGCCAGACAAGCCCCACGGCGCGGCTGTAACGCGGATTGTTGAAGGGGATATACACGATGCCGTCGTTCTTTTTCCGCGCCATTTCGGGCATCAGCGTAATGCCCGAATGGGCGGCCACCATATGGCGCAGCGTTTCAAGACTTGTCGCGCGGAAGGAATGGCCGTAAATCGGGCTGGCGGGACTGCGGATTTTTTCGCAAATGCCGAGCATCTGATCTTTCAAACAATGGCCGTCATCCAACAACAGCCAGTCCGCTTCGGGCAATTCGCCGGGCTCCACCATTTTCAGGTCCGCAAACTTATGCCCCTGCGGCACGGCGAGATAAAAAGGCTCCTGAAACAGCTTTTTCATCTTCAGCCCGTCCAGCGGCACGGGCAGGCTCAGGATCGCGCCGTCCAGTTTGCCTTCGGCAAGGTACTGGAGCAAGCGGTCGGTTTTTTCTTCATGAATTTGCCAGTTGATGTTGCGTGCCTTGGCCCTTTTGCCGATGCGGCTGAAAAAATCCGGCAGGTAATAGGGCGCAATGGTCGGAATAACGCCAAGATTGATGATTTTGGATTGTTTTCCCTCCCTGTGCAGCTTGGCGTATTTCTTGATCTCCGAGACGTTGTCGAGAATCCGCCGTGCATGGGCCAGCACGAATTCCGCTTCCGGCGTGACCGTCACTTCGCGCGTGGTGCGGTCGAAAAGTTTAACGCCCAACGCTTCCTCCAGTTTTTTGATCTGCGCGCTGAGCGCGGGCTGGCTGACATGGCAGGCCTCCGCCGCAAGACCGAAATGTCGCTTTTCCGCCACAGCGATGACATATTCAAGATCACGGATATTCATGTTTCCGGCTCATAAGAAAAGGTTATGATTTTTTATATATTCATATCATTTTATATATAACCATCGGGGGCCGGTTTTTCAACTTTTTCCGCTCCCTGCCCCGCATTCTTTTTTGAACGGGCAGACAGCGCAAAGGAAAGGCCGCAAAACCGCCAGATCCGTGGAAAGCGGTTGCAGCCAGACGCGCTTTTGTCTATAAAAACAGGCATATGGAACATACCCTTTGAGGAGAACCCCACTTGAAAACGCTCGCGGAACTGACAGAGCCGGAAGTCCTGGCCCTTGCCATCTCGAACGAGGAGGAGGACTCCCGCATTTACATGCAATTCGCCCATCGCCTGCGCAACGAATACCCCGCCACGGCGCAGATGTTCGAGGAAATGGCCGCCGAGGAGCAGGAGCACAAAAACATGCTGCTCGACATGTACAGCGCCCGCTTCGGCCAGCAGATGCCCTATATCACCCGTCAGGACGTGCGCGGATTTTTGAAACGNAGCCCCATCTGGCTCATGGACAACCTGCGCATTGACGCCGTGCGCCGNCANGCNGANNTGATGGAGCTGGAAGCCGCGCAGTTTTACGAGAAAGCCGCCGCGCAGGCGCGCGATGTGGATGTGCGCAAATTGCTGGGCGATCTCGCGCTCATCGAAAAACACCACGAAGCGCGCGCGCAGGATATTGAAAACAAAACCGTGACCGAAGATGCGCGGTCGGAGGAAGCCGAGGTTTCCCGCCGCCTGCTGCTGTTGCAAATCGTGCAGCCGGGATTGAGCGGGTTGATCGACGGCTCCATTTCCACCCTTGCGCCGATTTTCGCGGCGGCCTTTGCCACGGGCAATTCATGGGATGCCTTTGTGGTCGGTCTTGCCGCTTCCGTCGGCGGCGGGATCAGCATGGGCCTGACCGAAGGCATGTCCGACGACGGCGAAATCACCGGCCGCGGCAGCCCCTGGGTGCGCGGTCTTGCCTGCGGCGGCATGACGGCCATCGGCGGCCTTGGCCATACCCTGCCCTATCTGATCAGCGATTTCAAAACCGCCACGGCGGTGGCCATTGCCGTCGTGATCATGGAATTGATCGCCATTTCGTGGATCCGCTGGAAATACATGGAAACGCCGTTCCATTCCGCCATGATCCAGATTTTGCTGGGCGGCGCGCTGGTGCTGGCGGCGGGTATCCTGATCGGCCTTGTCTAACCCTGCTGCGTAATAAATTGCGCGATACGGGTGGCGGCTTCTTCTGCCTCCGCCACCGTATTGCCGTGACCGAAACATATCCGCACGCTTTGCGCAATTTCCTGCGGCGCAAGGCCGATGGCTTCCAGCACGCGGGAAGGCCGCCCGTTGCGGCAGGCCGCACCGGTGGAAAAAATCATTTCCCGCGCAAAATGCAGCAGCAAATCATCCGCCGTTACATCCTGAAAACGGATATTCAAAGACCCTTCCAGCCGCGGTCTTGCCGCACCGTTCAGGTCAAAGCGGATATCCGCCGCCGTCAGCGCAGATAAAAAAGCCTGCGCGCAGGCGGCGCGATGCGCTGCATTCTCTGCCATTGTTTGCGCCGCCCTTTCCGCCGCCGCGCCAAAACCCGCCGCCAATGCCAGCGGCAACGTGCCGGGCCGCCATGGCTGCTGCGCCCCGCCCTGCATGATGCGCGCCAGCGGCACGGGCGGCGTCGGGCGCACGTAAAGCGCGCCGATGCCCTGTGGCCCGCCCATTTTATGCGCGGAAAAGCTGAGCAGATCGACACCCGCCTCTGCAACGTCCACGGGGATTTTTCCCGCCGCCTGCGTCGCATCCGCATGCATGTGGGCGCCGGCGGATTTTGCAATGGCCGCAATTTCCTTGACGGGCTGAATGGTGCCTATTTCATGGTTCACCCACATGACGGAAACCAGCAACGTCCGGTCCGATACCATTTCCTCCACAACAGAAGGCTCCACCAGCCCGTCTGCTGTCACGGGAATGCGGCGGATGTTAAATCCCGCCTGCTGCAAATACGGTATTTGTTCCAGCACGCTGTCATGTTCTATCGCGCTGATCAGAATATCGCGCCGCATGCCCGTTGCCGCCCGCGCCATGCCGGAGAGCGCAAGGTTATTCGCCTCCGTCGCGCCGCTGGTAAAGGTTATGCTGCCCGCGGGCGCGCCGACCAGCCGCGCGATTTTCTCCGTCGCCGCCGCCAGCACCGCATCGCTTTCATGGCGGGGCAATACCTTGCGTCCATACGGCTGCATGGCCGCCGCAGCCTCCGGCCAAAGCGGCGTTGTGGCGTGATGGTCGATAAAAATTGCGGATGTTGTCATGCCGCCTGCGCCGCGCCCGCGCCGGTCAGGCCGCAGGCGAGCAGTTCCGCCGCCACGGCAATGGCGATTTCGCGCGGATGCTTGCCCTTTACGCCGCCGATGCCGATGGGGCATGTCAGTTTTTGCAAATCTGCGGCGGGAATGCCGTCCACCTGCAAGCGCTTGTCAAACCGCGCGCGTTTGGTGACCGAACCGATCAGGCCAAGATAGGCATAGCCGCCCAGCTTCATCGCATGACGCACGATGTCGTAATCCAGATCATGATTATGCGTCATGACCAGCACGTAATCATCGCGCGAGAGTTTTTCCAGCACCGACAGAGGCGCGGACGTGACGATTTTCCGGCAATCGGCAGGCATGACGGCGGGGAATTCATTTTCCCGCGCATCCACCCACATGATCCGCAGCGGCAGGCCGGACAGCACCTTCACCACCTCCCGCCCGACATGCCCCGCACCGAAAAGCCAGAGCGTGCGGGTATTCGGGATAAACGGTTCCAGCAAAACCGTGACGGCGCCGCCGCAGCATTGCGCCAGTTTCGGCCCCAGCGGGTAAGCCTTCATCTCCGGCGCGGGAGAGGCGGCACTTAACAATTTGCGCGCTTCCCCAATGGCCTCAAATTCCAGATTGCCGCCGCCAATGGTGCAAAACTGCGCTGTCGCCGTCACCACCATTTTGGTGCCCGCCTCGCGCGGGGTGGAGCCTTTGGCTTCCGTCACGGTGATCAGCACATGCGGCTCTTTCCGCGCGGCAAGATCCGCCAGCACCGCCAGCCAATCAAAGGATTGTTCAAAGGTATCGTCGGTCATGATGCCTCCCTGACCGCCATGATGGCTTTCAGCACCGCTTCCGGCGTGGCGGGTGCATGCAAAGGCGGCAAAACTTTCGCGCCTGCGCCGCCCGCTGCCGCCACGGCATCGCGCAGGGCAAGAAACACGGAAATGCCGAGCATCAGCGGCGGCTCGCCCACGGCCTTGGAGCGGTAAATCGTATCCTCGACGTTTTCGCCTTCAAACAGCGCGACGCGGAAATCATTCGGGATATCGCGTCCCGTAGGGATTTTATAGGTGCTGGGCGCATGGGTTTTGAGAATCCCCTTGTCGTTCCACCACAATTCCTCCGACGTCAGCCAGCCCGCGCCCTGTACGAAACCGCCCTCGATCTGGCCGATGTCGATGGCGGGGTTCAGCGAACGGCCGACATCATGCAGAATATCGGTACGTAGCAGTTTATATTCACCCGTCAACGTATCTACGATCACTTCGGAAACCGCCGCACCATAGGCGAAATAATAAAACGGCCGTCCCTGGGCCTTGGCACGGTCCCAGAAAATTTTCGGCGTGGTGTAATAGCCCGTCGAGGAAAGGGAAATGCGGTTGACATAGGCAAGCTGGATAAATTCGGAAAAATCCATGACGGTATCGCCGATATGCACGCCGTCGGCAGCGAAGAATACCTTGTCCGCCGCCACCTTGAAATGTTTCGCGGCAAAATCGGCCAGCCTGTCGCGGATCGTCCGCGCCGCCGCTTCCGCCGCCTTGCCGTTGAGGTCGGAGCCGCTGGAGGCTGCGGTCGCCGAGGTATTCGGCACTTTTGACGTATTCGTCGCGGTGATTTTGACGCGGTCGAGATCGATCTGAAAAACATCCGCCACCACCTGCGAGACCTTGGTATGCAGCCCCTGCCCCATTTCGGTGCCGCCGTGGTTCAGCTGGATGCTGCCGTCTTTATAAACATGCACCAGCGCGCCCGCCTGATTCAGCATGGTCAGCGTAAAGCTGATTCCGAATTTCACGGGCGTCAGGGCGATGCCTTTTTTCAAGGTCGCATGTTCGGCATTGAAGGCGGCAACGGCTTTCTGCCGCGCGCGGTAATCGGATGATTTTTCGAGCGCATCAAAAATATCCGCCGTGATGCAATCTTCCACCTTCATGCCGTAATGGGTATAGCAACGGTCTTTTTCCTGTCCCTTCGGATCATAAAGGTTGCGACGACGCACCTGCAGCGCGTCCAGCCCCAGATGCCGCGCAATATCGTCGATGACATATTCCATCGCCAGCATGCCCTGCGGGCCGCCGAAACCGCGGAAAGCGGTATTGGAAACCTTGTTCGTATAGCAGCGGTAACTGGTAATCGTCGCATCGGAAAGATAATAGGTATTATCCGCATGGAACATGGCGCGGTCGGCAATGGCATTCGACAAATCCGCCGACATGCCGCAATCCGCCGCCTGCATAACCTCCAGCGCGGTAATCAGCCCGTCATCGTCAAAACCGACATCATAGGTCACATAAAACCCGTGGCGTTTGCCCGTCATGGTCATGTCATCGTCGCGGTCCAGACGGTATTTGACGGGCCGGCCCGTGCGGCGGGCCAGCAGCGCCGCGATACAGGCGATCAGCGAGGCCTGACTTTCCTTGCCGCCGAAGCCGCCGCCCATGCGGCGCACCTCCACCGTGACGGCATGTTCGGGGATATCCAGCACCTTGGCGATCAAATGCTGCACTTCGGACGGGTGCTGGGTGGATGACCAGCAATGCATTTCGCCGTTTTCCTGCGGCGTAGCAAGGGCGATTTGCCCTTCCAGATAAAAATGATCCTGCCCGCCGATATTCAGTTCCGACGACAGGCGGTTTTTGGCGCGGGCCAGCGCGGCCTTGCTGTCGCCGCTTTGCATGACATAGGTTTCGCCGACGAATTTGCCGGCTCTGATCGATTCATGCACCGTCAAAATCGCAGGCAGCTCCGCGTATTCCACCTTAGCCAGATGCGCGGCCTGACGCGCGATCTCGATGCTCTCCGCCGCCACGGCCAGCACGGATTGCCCCGCATATTCCACCACATCTTCCGCAAAAACAGGATCGCCGGAGAATACGGGCGCGACATCGTTTTTGCCCGGCACATCCCGGGCCGTCATCACAGCATGCACGCCGGGGATATGGCAGGCGGTGGTATCGATGCTTTTGATCTTCGCATGCGCATGCGGGCTTTGCAGGACATAGGCGTGCAGGCAGCCCGCAGGCTCGCGGATATCATCCGTATAAACGGCCTCCCCCGCCACATGCAGATGCGCGCTGTCATGCCGTTTGGCGGCACCCATGCCGCCGTCTATATGCTGTTTCGATTTATTCTGCATAACGATAGACCTGTTGCGGCTTGTCGCCGTCGGTGAGTTCCAGATAAAACCGTTGCAGCAGGTTTTTGGCTACCGTCCGGCGATAGTCGGCGGAAGCGCGCATATCGGTGAGCGGTTGAAAATCCGCGTCCAGCGCGGCCTGCGCCTGTGCAATCGTTTCGGCGCAAAGGGGTTGACCCGCCAATGCCTGTTCCATTGCCTTTGCCCTTTTGGGCGTGCCGGCCATGCCGCCGTAAGCCACACGCGCGGCGGTAATCTGATCCCCGTCCAGCGTCAGCATAAACCCCGCGCAAACGGCGGAAATATCCTGATCGAAACGTTTGGAAACTTTATAGGTCGCAAATTTCGCATTGGCGGCGGGTTTGGGCACAAACACGCTGTCCAGAAACTCGCCGGGTTTTCTGTCCTGCTTTTTATATTCGATGAAATAATCTTCCAGCGCCAGTTCCCGCGTGCCGGTTTTGCTGCGCAGCGTGATGCGCGCGCCAAGGGCGATCAGCGGCGGCATGCCGTCGCCGATGGGCGAGCCGTTGGCGATATTCGCACCCAGCGTGCCCGCATTGCGGATATGCGCGGAGCCGAGACGGCGCAGCAGCGCCTCCATACTCTTCCCGGTTTTTGCCAGAACGTCAAAAGCATCGGCATAGGTGACGGAAGCACCGATATGCACGCCCGCCGCCGTTTCCGTGATCTTGCGCAATTCGGCCACATTGCCGGTATAAATAATGACCGGCAAATCCAGATGGAATTTGGTCACCCATAGCCCCACGTCGGTACCGCCCGAAAGCAGCGTTGCCTGCGGATATTCGTCCAGCAAATCCGCCAGTTCCGCAACCGTTACCGGCGCGAAATAGGCGGCACTGCCATGCCGGTAGGCAAAGGTTTCGCGGCGTTGCAGCTTTTGCAAGGCCGCGGCATCGCCGGGAATAGGTACGCGCGGCGCTTTGTTGGCTTCGCGGGCCGCGTCCAGAATGGGGCGATAACCTGTGCAGCGGCACAGATTGCCCGCAATGGCATCCTGAATATCGTCATCCGAGGCATCCTGTTTATGATGCATCAGATTGGTCAGCGCCATGACAAAGCCGGGCGTGCAAAAGCCGCATTGCGATCCGTGGCAGGCCACCATGGATTTTTGCACGGGGTGCAAATCGCCGCCACAGATGGTTTTCAAATGTTCCACCGTCACAATCTGCCGCCCGTCCAGCGTGGGCAACAGCGCGATACAGGCATTGATGCTGCGATAATCGACGCTGCCGTTTTCAAGTCGGCCGACCATCACGGTGCAGGCGCCGCAATCCCCTTCCGCGCAGCCTTCCTTCGTGCCCGTCAGGCGCGCGGCGGTGCGCAGATATTGCAGCAGCGTCATGGTGGGCGGCACATCGCGCACTTCGTGCAGGTCACCGTTCAGAATAAAGCGGATGGGATCGGCCACGATTTTTATGCTCTTTCAATTGGTTATTGACCAAATCATAACCTTTTTGCGCCATGCTGTCCATGCGCTGGAAAACCCTTTGCCGTAAATATGTCAAGCGTATCGGCGGTTGCACAGGCGCCCCGGGATGCTAACATATGTCCCGCAGAATTTGTTGATATGACACGAGACGAGGAAGACCATGACAGATATGACCCAGTTCATCAAAGGCATGCCCAAGGTGGAGCTGCACCTGCATATTGAAGGCAGTCTGGAACCCGAATTGATGTTCGCGCTGGCGCAACGCAACAATATCGACATCCCCTTCAAAACGGTGGAGGACGTGCGCGCCGCCTATAACTTCAGCAATTTGCAGGATTTTCTGGACATCTATTATCAGGGCATGAATGTCCTGCGCCACGAGCAGGATTTTTATGATCTTACCTGGGCCTATCTGGAGCGCATGGCGCAGCAGAACGTGCAGCATGTAGAAATCTTTTTCGATCCGCAGGGCCACACGGAACGCGGCGTTGCCTTTTCCACCGTGCTGGACGGCATCAGCCGCGCACTGGAGGACGGGCGCAAACGGCTGGGCGTGACATCGCACATCATCATGTGCTTCCTGCGCCACCTGTCCGAAGAAAGCGCCATGAAAACGCTGGAAGAGGCCCTGCCTTATAAAAACCGCATTCTGGGCGTGGGGCTGGACAGTTCCGAAGTCGGCCATCCGCCGTCCAAATTCGCCCGCGTTTTCGACAAGGCGCGCAAGGAAGGTTTCCTGATCGTCGCCCATGCCGGCGAAGAAGGCCCGCCGGAATATGTCTGGGAAGCCATCGACCAGTTGAAAGTCAATCGCATCGACCACGGCAACCGCTCGCTGGAGGATGAAAAGCTGGTTTCCCGCCTTGTCGCGGACGGGACGGCGCTGACGGTATGCCCCTTGAGCAACCTGAAGCTTTGCGTTGTGAAGGATATGACGCAGCACCCGCTGAAGAAAATGCTGAACCTTGGCCTGAAGGCCACAGTAAATTCGGACGATCCAGCCTATTTCGGCGGCTATATGAACGAAAACTATAACGCCGTGGCCGAGGCGCTGAAGCTGGAGCGCGACGACATCCTGACGCTGGCGCGCAACAGCATCCATGCCAGCTTTGCGGATGAGGCGCGGCGTAAAAGCCTGCTGGAAAGCCTGGAAAACTACGCGAAAAGCGCCGCATAACGCTCCGCGCCGCCGGCATCAAAAAAGCCGCCGTTATCATACGGCGGCTTTTTTGCATCTTGTGCCGAAACCTTAGCGGTGCGGCGCGCCCGGCCCTGCTTTTTTTGGCGCCTTGGCTTCGGGCTTGTTGTTGTCGTTTTCCGGCGGCAACAGGCCCTCGCGGCGGAACAGGGCGTTCGGGTCGGGTTCGCGGCCCTTGGCCTCCTTGTAGATTTCCATGGGGTCGCGCGTGCCGCCCTGCGCGTAAATCGTATTGCGCAGACGGTCGCCCGTTTCACGGTCATAGAGGCCTTTTTCGACGAATTCCTCGAACATATCGGCTTCCAGAACCTCCGCCCATTTATAGCTGTAATAGCCTGCGGAATAGCCGCCCGAGAAGATATGGCCGAAGCTGGTGGACATCGGCCCGCCGGTGCGCTCAAACAGCCAGACGTCGCGGATCAAGTCGTCTTCCAGCTGTTCCACACTCTTGATGTTTTTCGGGTCGTTATTGTGCCATTTCATATCCAGCATGCCGAAGAAGGTCTGGCGCAGCCCCATATAACCCGCATCGAAATTCTCCAGATCGTTGATTTTCTGGATCAGATCTGCCGGCAGCGGCGTTTTCTTTTTGTAGTGCGTGGCGAAAGTATCCAGCACCTCTTTTTCCTTCGCCCAGTTTTCTTGCAGCTGGGAGGGCAGTTCCACGAAATCCCATTTCACGTTCGTGCCGGTCAGGGAAGGATAATCCCCCTTGGCAAGCAGCGCATGCAGCCCGTGGCCGAATTCGTGGAAAACCGTGCGCAACTGGTCAATCGTCAGCAGCGTCGGGTTGTCTTCCGTCGGTTTTCTGAAGTTACACACGTTGGTGACGATGGAGAATTTGTTCTCCCCGTCTTCCAGACCGCGGTTGCGGAAGGTATTCATCCACGCGCCGCTGCGCTTCGCGCCGGGGCGGGCATAATAATCGGCATAGAACAGGCCGATCATTTCGCCGGATTTCGCATCCGTGACCTCATAGACCTTCACGTCTTCGTGATAGACGGGATATTTGTCCTTGGTTTCGGTCATCTTGATGTTGAACAGCTTCTCCGCATGGGTGCGCAGGCCGTCCAGCACTTTTTCCAGATCCAGATGCTCCTGCACTTCGCGCAGGTTGACGTTGAAGGTTTCCTCCTTCAGCTTGCGGCCGTAATAAGCCACATCCCAAGGCTTCAGGTCGGTAATGCTGTCTTCCTTCTTCGCGTAATCCTTGACCTTTTGCAGATAGGCTTCGGCTGCGGGGCGATAGCCCTCCTTGTTTTTGGCAAGGAAATCTTCCACCGTTTTCGGATCTTTTGCCATGCGGTCGGAGAGGACGAATTCGGCATGGGTGTTATAGCCCATGATCTGCGCGGCTTCGTGGCGCAGTTTGGCAATCTGCATCACAACATCGCAGTTATCGTATTTGTCCTTATAGGCAATGTTGCTGAGCGTGCGGGAAACATCCTCGCGCAGGGCACGGTTTTCCGCATGGGTCATCACCGTCGTCGGCGGCGGAGACATTTTGATCAGGTATTTGCCTTTCAGGCCCGCTTCCTCGGCCGCACGGCGGAAATCATCGATCTCATCCTGCGGGATGCCTTTGAGCTCTTCCAGCGTATCCACCACCTTGACGGAAGCTTCGGTGGAGGCCAGCACGTTGTTTTTATAGGTCGTGCGCAGTTTGCTCATCTCTTCCTTGATTTCGCGCAGGCGCTGCTTTTGCGCGTCATCCAGCAAGGCACCGCTGCGGACGAAGGCTTTATAGGTTTCTTCCAGAAGAACCTTTTTCTCGCCCTGCAAATTCAGGCTGTCGCGCTGGTCATAGACTTCCTTCACGCGCTTGAACAGATCGGCATCCATCATCTTCTCGCTGCCGAATTGCACGGCCAGCACGTTGAGCTCTTGCTCGATCTTGCGCATTTCCTCATTGCTGTTGGCGGCGGAAATATTGCCGAAAATCGTCAGCGTGCGGTCCAGCAGGCGGCCGGAAAATTCCAGCGCCTCGATGGTGTTTTCAAACGTCGCGGGGGTTTTGTTGTTTTTGATCGCGGCAATCTCGGCACGCGCTTCCTCGATCCCCTGTTTCAAGGCGGGCAGATAATGCTCGGGCTTGACCTGATCCAGCGGCGGCGCGCCATGGGGCAGCTTCGGCGGATTGATCAGCGGGTTGACTTCGGGGTTCTTGGACATACGATGCCTCGCTTTTTCAAGAGATTTCAGATTATGTAATTAAATTATAGGGCGCACGGCAGCCTCTCTCAAGGACAATAAGCCCATACCCTTAATTTTTCGTTGTCAGGACGCGTCTATTTTCCAAAAAGCTGAAATCTTCTGGCGCGCCCTGATTATTTTCTTATTCCAGCTCGAAACTCGCCTGCACATTGGCGGTGATGTTGATCTGGCCGAGGGCAAAGGATTCCGCCCCCTCGCCGCCGCCCGGCACGGCCTGCACGGCGTTTTGCATCATCAGGCGCCCCGCGCCGCCGCGCATGCCGTAGGCATTGACGCCGTGGAAGATGGAATAAACATTTTCCGACACATTGATCGGCTTGGCGATTTTCATGCCCAGCGTGCCCGCAATTGCCGCCGCTTTTTCCTGCGCGGCCTTGGCGGCCATGCTGCGGGCGGTATCGCGGTGCTTGCGCAGCTCCGATGTCTGGAACTGGATATCATTGATATGGCTGACGCCTTGCGACAGCGCGCCGGTCACCAGCGTTTCGTATTTGGAAAGATCGGTCAGGCGTACCTGAATGCCCTTGCGCACGTTGTAATAGGAGATTTGCAGCGGATCGCAGCGGCCCTGCATTTCATCGTCATAATTGCACTGGCGGTACACCGGTTCGATGCTCACAAAATCCGTCTGGATGTGTTTTTTGTCCACACCCAGTTTTTCGGTGGCATAGGCGATGAAGGTGGAAACGGCCTTGTCGTTTGCCGCCTTGGCTTCCACAAGGCTTCTGCCGCGGTTTTCCGCCGTCATGGAGATCAGCGCCTGGTCGGGCACGACGCGCACTTCCGCCTCGCCGGAAACGGCGATGCTGCGCAACGGCTTGTCGTGATCCGCCCGTGCGGCGGGCGCGGTCAACATATGCAGGGAAAGCATGGCGGCAAGCGCAATCATATAACGCATGGTTATGTTCCTTTTCCGGTTGAAGGGGATTTGTATATTCTCGCACATTCACTTGAAAAAAAGAAGTGACCTCCGCGCCGCATATCGTAAAATATGCAAAAAGGGACTTTCCGGCATGGATCTCTATTTCACCGTCAAAACGCTGCATATCATCGGTTCCACCATTCTTTTCGGCACGGGAATCGGGATTGCCTTTTTCATGTTTGCCGCACGTTATGCCCGCAATCTGCATGAAAAATACTTCGCCGCCCGCATGACGGTGCTGGCCGATTACATTTTCACCACGCCTGCCGTTATTTTGCAGCCCGCCACAGGTATCTGGCTTATTTTGAACGGCGGTTACGGCGCGCATGATCTCTGGCTTTCCCTCACCTACGGGCTTTATGTGCTGGCAGGGTGTTGCTGGCTGCCGGTTGTCTGGATTCAAATACAGTTGCGCCGCATGCTGGCGGAAGCGGTTGCTGCGCAAGGCGACCTGCCGCCGCGCTATCACAAGCTGTTCCGCATCTGGTTCTGGCTCGGCTGGCCTGCGTTTATCTCGTTGATCATCATCTTTTTCCTGATGGTCATGAAACCGGTATGAGCGCGACATGACCCAGCCCCTTTTCGCAACGATCTTTGGCGACGACTGGCAAAGCCTGCCGCCCGTCATACACAAGCATTACGCCAATCGCGCGCATCATAACGACGAAACGGTGGCGGAAGGCGTGATGATCGTGAAAAGCTCCTTTCTCGGCCGTTTGCTCTCCCCGCTTTTCCGCCGTTCGGGCACACTGGTGCCGTATGAAGGCGAAGGCATTCCCGCCACGGTGCGTTTTTTGACCCGCGCCGCAGATGACAGCTTTACGCTGGAGCGTAGCTTTCGCTTTCCGCATAAAAAGCCCTATGTCTTTTGTTCCACCATGCAGCCGCAGGGCGGCGCGGAGATCATCGAGTTCACGCGGCTCGGCTTTGGCTGGCACATGCGCTACGGCTGGGACGGGCGCAAAGTCACGCTGACGCATCGCTGCTATGTCATGCGGCTTTTCGGCAAAAACCTGCGCGTGCCGCTGGAATGGCTGGTCGGCACCACCTATGCCGAGGAAACGCCCATTGATGACCGCAGCTTTGCCATGAAAATGGACATGCACCACAAATATTTCGGCCATGTTTTCAGCTATAGCGGCACCTTCACCGTGACAAAGGTGACGGCATGAAACGCGTCCTGATCCTTGGCGGCTACGGCCATTTCGGCAGCCTGATCAGCAAGGCGCTGGCAGGGCAGGATCATGTGCGCCTGCTGATCGCCGGAAGATCGCTGCAAAAGGCGCAGACGCTGGCCGCCGCCCTGCCGCAAACGCCGCATGCGCCAAAAGCCGTCGCGCTCGACATCCATCAGGATTTTGCCGCCGCGCTGCAAAGTCTTGCGCCCGATATTGTCATCCATACCTGCGGGCCGTTTCAGGGGCAGGGTTATCATGTGGCGCAGGCCTGCATTGCGGCGGG
>JGI12383J13903_1000343_pt1 | contig 37512 bp, 40 predicted proteins | sample Passage237B_FD_13903 | JGI IMG/M metagenome (IMG submission 13903)
CCCCGCCGTTGCCGCCTATACGGCGGGTTTGACGGTAACGCTGCGCCCCGCCGCGACGACGACAGGCCCCGTCACCCTTGCCGTCAGCGGACTGGATGCGGAAGACGTGAAGCTCGCAAGCGGCAGCGACTTGCCGCCCGGCGCGATGCGGGCGGGCGGGATTTATTTTCTGGTCTATGACGGCACGGATTTCATCCTGACAAACCCCGAGATCGACACTACCCCCGCCGTTGGCAGCGTGATCGGCAGCGCCAGCGCCGTTTACGATGCCAACGAAGATCTTGAAACCGTCATTCCGCTGGACGACACCGTGCCGCAGGCAACGGAGGGGGTGGAGGTTTTATCCCTTTCCTATGCCGCGCAATCAGCCGCGCACAGGCTGCGTTTGTCCTTTCATGCCGTCGGCGCGACGTCGGAGGAAAGCGTCGCGCTGGTTGCGGCGCTGTTCATGGACGGCGCGCCCGCCGTTTGCGCCACCGCCGCCGCCGGCGCGGCAGGATCGCTGCTGCCCCTTGCGCTAAGCCATGAAATCACCCCCGCCGATACGGAAAGCCACAGCTACAGCATCCGCATCGGCCCCGGCGCGGCGGGCGCGGTGCGGCTGAACGGCACGATGTCGGGCCGCCTGCTGGGCGGAACGGCAAAGGCACGGCTGGTGATTGAAGAAATACAGGAATAACGGCCATGGGTGTTGAAGTCATTTCCATGCTGACCCTGACGCTGACGGTGATGATCCATCTGGTCAGCACCGTCTGGTGGGCGGCCAGCATTACGCGCCGCGTGGAACATATCGAAAAATGGATCAGTCATAACGAACACACGGCCGAGCGTCTGGCCGCGCTGGAACAGCGCATCGACCATCTGAACGGCGGCATCAACCGCATCGAGCTTTTTTTGCGTCAAAGACCCTGAACGGAGATTTTCACCATGCACAGTTTTTTGCTGCCAAGGGGCATCCGCAACAACAACCCCGGCAATATCCGCCTCGGCACGGTGCGCTGGCAAGGGCAGAAACCTATTCAGCAGGATACGGAATTTGTCGAATTCGAAGCGCCGCAGGACGGCATCCGCGCGCTGATGAAGCTTTTGCTGACCTATCAGCGCAAATACGGGCTGGATACCGTGGAAAGCATCATCAACCGCTATGCGCCGCCGCATGAAAACGCGACGGATCATTATATCCACAGCGTTTGCAAAAAACTGGGCGTGCGCCGGCGCGATGTGATCTCGCTGGAAAACCGCGCGCTGCTGTGTTTGCTGGCCAAGGCCATTATTCACCATGAAAACGGCGCGCCGCCTCCCTCCATGCCGCGCGACTGGTTCGAGCCTGCGGTTTATGCCGAGGCCATGAATGCCCTTTCATAACCCCCCTCCCCCCTGACAAGAAAAGGACGACGACCATGAAAAAACTGACGGATTTCCTGCTGGCCCGCGCGCGCGAACGCTCCACCTGGCTGGGGCTGATTTCGCTGGCAACGGCGCTCGGCGTCACGCTGACGGAAATGCAAACCGAGGCGATTATCGCCGCCGGCATGTCGCTGGCCGGTATTGTCGCGGTTTTTACGCGCGATACAAACGATGATAATGATAACGACAACAGCGATGATACGGCGGGCGCATGACGGAGCTGCTTTTCTACAGCCTGCCGCTCGGCTTCATGCTGGGACTGTGCTGCTATTTCGCATGGCGCGCGGGCCGCGGCGAAGGCGCAGCGGCGCAAAAGGAACGGGAAGAGGCAAAGGAAAAAGATGCGCGTGTTATTGAAGACCGTTTGCGCCGCGATGCTGCTTTTGCAAGGCGCGTGCGCCAGCGTTTCACACGGTAGTTTTTGCAGGTTATACGCGCCTGTTTATACGGCGCCGGCCGATACGGAAGAAACCCTGCAACAGATCGACCGCAACAATGCGCTCTGGCTGCGATTTTGCAGCGGCGAATAACGCCCGCACGTTTAAAAGCCTTAGATGCCGCCGAATTGCGCGTGGTGCATCATGACTTTCAGCAGCGTTTTTTCGAGCGTTTTATGATTGCCCTTGGCGGCATAATCGCGGGCGGTCTGGCCCTTGCGGTCTTCCGCCAACACATCGACGCCTGCGGCGATCAGGATGCCCGCCATGCGCGTATCACCGCGTGCGGCAGCCAGATGCAACAGCCCCTGCCCCGACAGGCGGTCGGCGACATCGCGGCGCGCCCCCTGTGCAAGCAGCCAGGCGGCAATGTCGTGATGGCCCTGCTGCACCGCATAGTAAAGCGCGGTATAGCCGAAAGGATGCAAGGGCGCATCCATGACCGCACCGTTTTGCACCAGGAATTTCACCATCTCGAAACGGCCGAAGAAGGCGGCTTCGTGCAGCGGACGGCGGCCCTCGTCGTCGGGAAAATCGATTTCCCCGCCGGCGAGCATGATGACCTCGGCGCTCAGCGTATCGCCTTCGCGCGCCAGTTCATGCATGAAGCTTTGCCCGATGTGGCAATGGGTCGGTTGACCCAGCACATCTGCAAACCCGCCGGTATCCAGGTTGAAGTTATATGCCAGAAGATCAGTCATGACAGACGATGTCGTCATCTGCGGCCCCCTTTCGTTGGAAACGTCGGCACACTATATCTGGTAGATGGTTTCATTATACACCACAAGATCATGAATAAAAAGTTAACAATGCCTTTCTTTCCCTAGAAGATTCAAAGACTTAATATTGTCATATTCCGCGTTTCCGGCCCTGTGGGCCGGCTTTTTTTATGCCCGTTTTTGAATCCGATGATAAAAAATGATTTCAATTAAATTATCATTTTTGAAACACTTATTTAATTTGTTTCATATGGATTTTATCCCGGCTTTACGGCATGAGACATAAAAAAGGCACGCTCTATGAAAAAGAAATGCCCGTTCCAGCGCCTGCAAAATATTGCAAAATATATTGATAAAAAGGCGTTTATCCCCAAGAAGCAAGTGAATCAAATTTTGTGCACGTGATAGAATAGGGTATGAATATGTTGTTTTCGAATATTTTAACGAAAAATCAATTATTTAGCTTCAATATTAATGGAACAATGGTGGAACGCTTTACGTTTGGTAGGACGAATCTATCTATATGTGCTATAGGAGGTTCTATGTTTGTTTCGTCATTGATGCGCCTAGAAAATTTTTACAGATGGATAAAAGTATGAAGAATTTACTTTCCGGCGTTATCATTACAGTCGGAGCAATAAACGTCGCACTTTTTGGTGTTTGGATGAGCCTCGTTAAGATTGAGGCTGCTAGTGAAGATATGAGCACATATATTCACAATAGCATTACTGTTAACTTTACCATTTTAGAGATTATTTTGGGTATTGTGGCGTTTGGAAGTGCTGTTGCTGCGTTCTTCGGCTATCAGGCGATTAAAGATGGTGCTGAAAGAAAAGCCACAGAGACGGCCGAGGAATATTTGAGAACTAATGGGCCGGAGATGATTAAAAAACAAGTCCAGCAGTATGCGGTATTCTCTCAGCCGTCACATGAATTGAGTGAAGCCTCTCCTGCACTACAAAGCGCAGTAGAGGAAGGGGAAGATAGAATATGATTACCGAACAACAAAAGAGTATCATAAAAAAACACCAAAATTCATTTCCAGTGGAAATGATTCCCTTGGCGCATGACTTTGGCTTAAAAGTCTATAATGTTAGTGGCTGGCCAGATGATTTATCTGGAATGATCAAACTCAATAAAAAGGATGCTAATAATCCACGGTATGAGATTTACGTTAACAAAAACCATGCTGCAACGAGGAGAAGGTTCACTATTGCCCACGAAATATCGCACTTTCTCCTTCATAAGGACTTGATAGGAGATGGAATTGTGGATGACGGCTTATATAGAAGTAAATTACCGGGTTCTATAGAAACAGAAGCTAATAGACTTGCGGCTGATTTGTTGATGCCTTGGGGCTTAATTAATCAGGCAATGAGTATAGGATATAATACAGTTCAGGAGTTAGCGAATGCCTTGAACGTCTCTCCTAGCGCTATGTCTATTAGGCTTGGCGTACCTTTTGAAACTCAGAATTCCTGCATAAAAGAGGCTGTCAATTCAGTACCATGACAACGCTCAGAGACGCTCAAAACGACCCAAAAAAACTTGAACAGTTCATCAAGGAGCATGAACAAACTTCTCCTGCTGATAAAGAGAAGTTTGAGAAAGCCCTTACTTCGATGGCTTGCGGAAAGAAGAAATCAGAGCGGGAAACATCTGGTCAGGATTCTTCCGAGAGTTAAAGCGGTACTCAAACTCTTTCGTGTATTTTTCCATGTGCTTTTCCGACACATGAATGTGAGTGCTTTTGATGCCCTTTTTCAAAATTGACCAGTAGCCTTCGATGCTGTTTACGTGAACACCATCTTTAGCGTAAATGCCAGCATCATGGTGAATGACTTTGTGGCCGAAGCCTTTGTATTGCACGTTGTCATACCCCATCCAGCCATCTGAATGAATTTCTGCGCCTTGCTGGACGTTTTCGGTGATGTGACCTTGCAGTGTCTTGCGCTTGGCATCTGGCACAATTTTGGTCATTACTTTGCCATCGCGTTCCATCATGCCGAATACTATGGTTTTGCCTCTTGCGCCACGGCCTGTCTTGCCTTTTCGCTTGCCGCCTACGTAGGTTTCATCAACCTCAACAATGCCGCCAAGAGGATCTTCACCGTCAACCTCTGCCATGTGCTTGCGGATTTCATGCCCCATGCGCCACGCGCATTTGTAGGTGACGCCTAATTGACGCTGTAACTCTTTCGCAGATACACCGTGGCGGGTAGAAGCAAAAAGGTACAAAGCGTAAAACCACAATTGCAGGGATGTGCGGCTGTTTTCAAATAACGTGCCAGCGCATGGGTAAACATGGGTTCCGCATTGGGAGCAAGCATAAGCCTTGCGCTCTGTAATCCTGTGGAATGTGGCCTCGACACCGCATTTATGGCACACGTGGCGCATACCGTAGCGGACGGTCATAATATGGTCTAAGCACACATTATCGTCTTGATATTTCTTGAAAAATTCACGGATTGTCAGTTGCTTGGTCATGTTGCCCTCTTGATACTTTTAGAATATCAAAAGCACTTACTTGTTTCAAGGGGATAATCACCGATAAAAAAACCGGCGGCCTGCGGCCGGATTGTGATCGCCGCCCATGAAAACAAAAAACCGCCGCGACCCGTAAGGGTGCCNCAGCGGCATTTNTCATCTTATGCGTAAACTTTCACGTCCCGCGTATTAAAGCGCGGGGCCTTTTTTGTTTTTACGACCGGCCTTTTCTTTTTCTGCCGTTTCTTTGCGTCTGGCTTCCGTTGCCTTGCGCACGTCATCGCGGCTCGGCATCACGGGCACGATACCGCCCATCGATACCACCGCCATGGAGGCGGAAAGACTGGCGGCGACTTTGCGTTCTTCCAGCTCGCGCAGCAAGGTGGAAACTTTGCTCATTCCCAGTTTTTCGGCATGCTGGCTGAGCGTCATGCCTTCCTGCCGCAAAAAGATATCCGCGCCCGTTTCCAAAAGCACATGCATGATTTTGAAATTCTGCGCGACCAGCGCCAGATGCAGCGGCAATTCGCCCGCCGCATTTTTGACATCGGGATTGGCGCCGAGATCGAGGAATTCCTGCACGAGCTTGACATCGCCCACCTTGACCGCGCGGGTCAGATAGGTTTCGCCGCCAAGGCCTTGCGCATCCAACGCATCGCCCAATTGCATACGGTTAAAAGCGCGTTTCAATATCATCGCGGGGGGTTCCGTTTTTGTTGGTATGGTTCTTTGTTTTATTCAAAAAAACGCTTTTTGGCAATAAGACCGATATTTTGCGGCGCAATATGCAGGATTTGTAAGAAAAATACTTGTAATATTGTAATAAAGTTACGGCGCGCGGCTTTTGCGTATTGACTCCCCCTGTCATAACTTGCACTCTTCCCCTACCCCATCAAAAACAAAAAATGGAAACAAGCACCGACGCCCAAGGGCGTTCAGCATGAAGGAGAAGAGCCGTGAATTTTGGATTCAATCCCCCCGATCCCGATAAAGTCCTGCAATCCATCGACAACCTGAAAAACGCATTCCTGCGCGCGGCCGATGCGCAAACCGGCCCCGCCAAGCCGCTGTTTGAAAGCCTGAGCGACAAGTTCAACAGCGTTGTTGAAAAGAGCATGGATCTTGGCGCATCCGCAGATACGCCCGATATCAACAAACTGATGCGTCAGATGATGCCGGCGATGATGGATATTCAAAGCACCGTCAACCAGATCCGCCGTCAGGCCGCCAGCAACCCCGCCGCCGCACAAACGCTGCACCAGCTGGAAGATGATATCCGCACGGAAATCAGCAACATGCTCGGTGGCGCACTGCCTGGCATTCCCGGTCTGCCGTCCATCAAGAAAACCCCGCCGAAACCGCCGGCTCCCCCGAAAGGGCCGAAGCCCAAGCGCCCCGGCGACGGCAGCTTTGATCTGTAATCATCGCTGACTTTGGTCAAAAAATCCCCCCGTCTTGCGGCGGGGGGATTTTTTATGTCGCTGATCTTATGTGTAAATTTTTCCAACACGCCCTGCTGCCCAAAGCGCGCTTGCGCGCTTGACTCTTCGGGAATATTTTTCCTAATATGGCAGCCTCAACAAGGGATAAAGACTCATGGTTCAACTCCGCCGCAATGCCGATGGCAGTCGCACATGGCTGATGGAAGGTGAAACGCTGCCAGAGCGTTTGCGGGAGATTGCGACCATTTTCAGCTACCATGCCGACAAGAACCACGAGGTGCGGCTCGATCACCGTTTCACGGCGGAGCTGCTGGCCATGCAGACCGCCGATCTTGTGCGGCTGGCCGAAGAACAGGAACGCGAGCTGCGCGCCTTGCGCGAAGCGGTTGCCGAATTCACCGTGTTCAAGGCCGAGATTCTGGCCGCGTTGAAAGAACTGAAAGAGCCCGACAACAAGGCGCTGGATAAACCGCGCTTTCCCGCGCCCGCGACCGCACGCAAGCAAAAGAACGGCAAAACGCCTTGAGTTTTTCCCGGGGCTTTTTCAGGCCACAGGGTCGCGCTGTAAATGTTTTTGCAGCTGCAAGGGCTTCAGCGCCGGTTTGCGCAGCAAATCATCTTCCCTGATATCCGCGATTTTCAATGCCTGCCGCAGGTCTGCCTGGTTCTCCAAAAACATGCGGATGCGTTGCTGGTCGGGATTTGATTGTTGCAGTTCCCAGGCCAGTTCGCGCGTTTCGTAAGATTCCGCTTCGGCGTTAAAATTGGCATCCAGTTGTCCCATCGCAGATATGCTCCTGATTGTTCATCCGCGGGCATGGCCGAAAAAGCGATCCATATGACACGACAAAAACCGCATCCCTTGCGGGTGCGGTTATTCAAGTTGCTGTTTTAAAAGCGATAAATTAATTGTCATTGTCACATTTATAATGCCCGCCATCACCGGTGGGCCGATCTGCCTTTTTTGCACATCCCGTATATCCTTTAGTCTAAGCGGAATTTATGAAAAGACGGTTAAGCCGCGCCGCCCGCAACAAGGACCGTAAAAGTACAAAAAAGGTACGAAATAATTGCATCCTGCCGCGATAGGGGCTATACACGCAAGGGCTTGGCTTCGTTCAGCAAAGCTTTTTTTGGAGCGAGCCCTCGCCCGCGGCGGCCAGACCGTCCGCCGGCGCATACAACCCACCCATGAAACGAGGTGGCGGCATTCAACGTAAATTTTTATTTATTTATACCTAAAGGATAACAGATGGGACGCAAACTGGAATTCTGCCGCACACAGGCACTGCACACCGCGATGGAAAACTTCTGGGCGAAGGGGTATGAGCATACCTCCATGCGCGATCTGGCCGCGAGCCTCGGCCTGCATCTGGGCTCGGTTTACAATGCGCTGGGCGACAAGGAAAAGGTTTTTGAATCCGCGCTACGCCTGCATCTGGACGAATATGTGATGCCGGAAATGAAACGCATGGTGGAATCGGATGATCCGATCGGCGCGTTGAACCGCATTTTTCAAATGGTGATCGAGGAATGCGGCGCGGAAAGCGGCGCTCCCGGCTGCTTTTTGATCAACTCGCTGCTCGACATCAACGGCATTAACGAGCGTATTACCGACATTCTGCGCGAATATATGGAACGGCTGGAGCAATCCTATATGACCTGCATCCAGAAGGCGCAGGCGCTGGGGCAGGTGCCGATGCAGCATGACGCAAAGGCCTATGCGCATTTCATTCTGAGCACGATTTTCTCGCTGCGCACGATGGCAAAACTGAACATGCCGCAGGAACATTTGCGCGACGTGCATGCCTGCGCCATCAAGGCGCTGACAACGGCCTGATTTTTTAAGGCGCGTTTTTTCTGAATGGCTTCTTTTACGGACGCGGCGGCGCGGGCGGCTTGCGCGCCGGATTTTGCGGCGCCAGATAATCGCTGTAAAGCCGCAAGCGCGCCTCATGCGCGATGCTGCCGTCGTCTTTTTCCAGCGCCTCCGCGTGCAGGGTTGCCACCACGCCGCGCGCATCCTGCCCGCTGGTTAACAGTTGCGCGAGCAGGCTGATGTTGTTTTTCTCATGCGCCAGATGCAATGCCTTGTAATCCTGCATCGAAATATCCGCGCCGTGTTCCAAAAGCAGGGCGACCGCGCCCGCATGTTCGCGCGTGACGGCGCGGATCAGCGCATCGCCGTTTTTGGCGTTCACATCCACGCCGCCGTGGCGGAAGAGCAGGCGCAGCATTTCCTCGTGTCCGCCGTTGGCGGCCCAGCGCACGGCAAAATTGTCGCCGGAGGCAATATTCACCCCCTTCACCGTCAGCAGATATTCCGCGCGCCAGAGCATATTGGTCGTGGCGGCGTAATGGAAATCGACTTCCAGATCCTTCATCTCCTTGAAGGGCGCGCTGACTTTCTTCCAGAACCGGTCGGCAAGGGTGGGTTTGTAACGCATGGTTTTATCCTTTGTCTGGGGAATGATCCGGCCCGCGCGTTTTAAGCGACAGGCGCAGGTCACGGCTTTTTTCACGCAGCACGGCATGACGCGCGGCAGCAAGCTTGTGCTGCATCAATGCGCCGTAATGGGGTTCGGCCGCCGCGCGCTGGGTAGCGGAAAGGCTTTGATAGATTTTCTCCGCTTCTTCCCGCGCGTTTGCCCAGATGCTGTCGCTGAAAAGCGTCCGGTAATCGCCGCGCTGTGCCAGCACGCCGGCGACCGTGCCTTTGCTCGGCTGCTCTTTCAAAAAATCTTCCGCCGTCAGGCCGCCGAGCAGGTTTTCCTTTTCCAGCAGCGGCATCACGCCGGCCTTGGCGGCGCGATAAAGCCCTGTTTCGCCCGCGGCATCCGTGCGGCGCAGCGCCGCCGTATTCACGCCGGCACTGGCTTCCTTCATCAGCTTTTTTTGGTTTTCCTTTTCCGTACGGCGGACAAAATCGTCAAAGGCCTGTTTCATTTCCGCATCGCCGAGCGCCTCGACCAGCGCGAAGGCCTCTCCCTTGTTCGCATAAGGGTCCGCATCGTAATCGGCCAGCACGGGGAAAAGGTGCGGCTTGTTCAGCAAAACGGCCAGCGTCAGCGGGCGGTCGTTTTGGGTATTGGGATTGACGTCGCCGTAATCCAGCACATGCGCCACCATGGTTTTGTCCATATCCGACACAATGGCGGCCTTAAGCAAAAAGGCATCATCTGCCTGACGCGGCTGCATGCGCACGTTTTCAAACCAGCGTTCCTGCGCCGTGGCCGTGCCCAGCATCAGCGGATCGATGAAATCATGCATGTACCAGTGCTTCAGATAGGCAAAACGCGCCATGAAATCCTGACGCTGTTTGGTGTTTTTATCACCCGCCGCGCGCGCTTCGTCGGCCAGCGCCAGCAGCATGGGCAATTGCGATCCGGGCTCTGCCCCGTCTGCCATGACATAGACATGGTCATCCCGCCGCAGCGCGCCGTTTTTCAGGGCGCCGATGCCGCCGAAGCGCAAATCCGCGCCGTGGTCGAGCATCAGGCGGATGGCCTTTGTTTTGAAATCGCCTTCGGGCAGCAACAGGGCGCGGGCCAGCGGATGCGTGCCCTTGCCTTCGTCATCGCGGTAATGGCGGTTGAAATCAAACCCGCTGTCCGCGAGTTTTTGCAGCAACGGCAGATCGCCCGTGCGCAAAATCTGGCTGAGCGCAATACCGCCCGCGCAGGACGGATCCGCCCCTGCCGCCAGAAGATCGGCCAGCAGGCCCGTCTGCCCCGACATTTTCACGGCCATCGCGCCGTATTGCAGGCTGCGCGTTCTGTCCTGCGCCATCAGCGCATCGAAAACGCCGGGCATGTTGAAATAAACAGCCAGCGACATTTTGGTGATGGAATAGGTCGGCGGCTCTTCCGCCAGCGCCGCACCGATCGTGCGCCGCGTTTGCAGCAGATAGGTGTCGATATCGTCATCCGTCGGGTTATAGCCGTTGGAAAAACTGTCCCGGTAACGCTGCTTTTCCATGGGCAGGATATGCGCTTCGAAAAAATAGCGCACCACGTCGCGCTGCCCGTTTTCCAGCGCGGCGCGCAAGGGCGCCTGACGGTTTTTTTGCCAGTCCGCGCCCGCCGCGATGAAATCCTTCACGGCCTCCAGATCGCCGCGCGCAGCGGCGGCTGTCAGGTCTTTGTCGAAGGCAGACATGTCACGCCCCGGGTTGCGGCGGCAGATGCGGCGGCCTTGGCGGCATATTGGCCGCAGGCGGCGGCGGTTTTTTATGCGTGAGATAATCCTCGATCACGCGCACGGTTTCGGTTTGTCCGTTCTGTTTCGCCCATTTGAGCGCAAGGCCGCCGTCATCGGCCAGATGGCCGCCTTTTTGCAAAAGAAATTCGAGGACGCGCACATGGCCATAGGCCGCGGCGACATCCAGCATCAGCCCGTTGCGCGCGTTCACATCGCTGCCTGCGGCAACCAGCGCCTCGGCAGCGTTTTTGTGTCCGTTGCGGCAGGCCCAGTAAAGCGCGGCATGGTCGCCCCGCGTCACATCCGCGCCGGACATGGCGAGCAGGCGCACGATATGTTCATGTCCCTTGGATGCCGCAATGCGCAGCGGTTCGCCGTCGCCGGTATTCAGATCGGCCTTGGCGCGGATCATTTCCTCCATCATGCGCATGTTGTTCAAACCGGCGGCAATGCGCACGGCTTTTTCATCCTGCGCGTGGATATCCGCCCCGCGCGCGAGCAGGAATTTCACCGCATCGCGCTGGTTATTGGCAATCGCGGTATGCAGCGCGGCGCTCTGATCGTCATCCGCCGCCGCGCCGTAGCGGATCAGCAATTTCATGCAGCCGAGACGGCCATGGGCGGCGGCGGCCTTCATCGGCGCGCTGGCTTGCGTTTTCGGATTGGCGCCGGAAGCGAGCAGGAAAGCCACGCGGGTTTCATGCCCCATGCTGCAAGAATAAATCAGCGCTTTTTCGATACTGCCTTTTTGCAAAACCATTCCGAAGCGGCGCAAACCCTGCCGTGCGTTATTGAAGGCGCGGGACAGGAAGCCTTTCTTTTTCTTATCCGGATTGTCTGCATTTGACATGTTTATTTCTCCGACCCCCTGCTTTTGTTGTCGTTTATTTCAGGGGTCTCTCAGAATAGACATAATGGGAGGACGGGTCAAGAGTTATAACCCATTGAATATTTTGATTATTTTTGGGTCATAATTTGAAACGGCCGCGATGCCGGCGGGCGAGATCGGAGACTCGCTGCCGCCCTTCCGCCGACTGGCGGCGCTGCATGATCTCCGCATGACGGTTTTGCTGTTCCGCCTGCTGGCGCGGCGTGAGCGCCTGCCAGAAAACCGCGTAATCCGCATGACGGTTTTGCCAAAGCGCCGGCGCGAAAAGTTTATCCAGCTGCCGCGCATCATCGATGCAGTCAAGCGCGCGATAGCCTTTGGCGTCGCGGTGCAAAAGATCGGCGAGCGGCAGATCCTCCCCCTGCTTTTGCAGGGCGGAGAGATAATCCGCCACCTTGCCGATGCTGAAAACGGACATAAGCCCCGTCTTGCCCGTGGCGGGATCAACCTGTCGCCAGATATCCAGCGGGTTTGCCGCCGTCAGGCCGTCCTGATGCGCGGTTTCATCCATCACGGTCATCATGGCCGTTACGGCCATGATGCTGCCGAGAATGCTTTGCGCCGGCATTTCCGCCGATACGGCCTTGTCCGCCATATGCCGCGCCAGCACCAGCGCCCGGCCGCGACGGCGGCGCGGATCCACCTTGCGGCGCAGCGCCGTATCGACCATCGGCTCGTCACACTGGCGAATGCCGATCATCAATCCCTTTTCCGCATCCGCGCCGTCCTCGATCAGGCGCACCATGGCATCGCTGTAATCCGCCATGCGGGTATTCGGCGGCAGGTCTTCGAGCAGCATGGCGCTCAAAACCGCCTGTTTGTCGGGAATATCCTGTAATGTTTGCTGCCAGCGGATATCGTTGATCAGGGGCAGGGCCTGATGTCCGGCCGCCGCTTTTGCCGCCGTCATCATGACCTGCTGCATATCATCGCCGCGCGCTTCGGCAAAGCCGAGGATTATTTGAAACCCCGCAAGGATATCTGCTTCGTCGCGGCGGCGCGGCGCGCCGAGCGGCGGTGTTTGCGCATCACCGAGCGCCAGGGCGATTTGCTCCAGCACGACGGCCAGATCCGTATCGGGCGTCAGAAAATCCGCCGCAAGCGCCGTATTGCCCGTGGCAATGGCATATCCTGCGGCACGGGATTGCGCGCCCGTGCGCGCCGCCAGCATTTTTGCCGTTTCGGCATGTCCGCCCGCAATACTCTGGCGCAAGGGGTAATCGTTTTTGAAATCCGCTTCCGCGCCCGCATCGATCAGGCGTTCGGCCAGCGCGGCGTGGCCCGCGCGCGCCGCGCCGAAAACGGCGACTTTCAGCGCCATCGGGTCGCGCGCGGATTTGGCAAGGAAATGATCCACAATTTCGCCGTAGCCGTGAAAGGCGGCCAGATACATGGCGGCATTCAGCCTGTTCTGCCCGCTGTGCCAGCTGATGAGGGTGAAAACATCGCTGTGACGGCGGCGTTCTTCTTCGGGCAGGGTGCAGGCAAGGGCATCGAAATCCTGACGGCTGACCTCTGCCTCCGCGCCTTCTTCCAAAAGACGGCGCACGGCGGGAAGATCGCCCGCGACCGCCGCATCGATCAGCTGCCTTTCAAGGGATTTGCCGGATGGGTGCCTGCCGTTTTGCATGTCAGTCACGCGGCTTCAGCGTCAGGCGCGGCGCGTTTTTGCGTGCCTGGTTCAGGCGGTAGCGATCCATTTCGGCGGCAAAGGCGTCAAGATCGATGGTTTTTTCCGCGCGCATTTTTTTCAGCGCATCGCGCAGCACGGCCACTTCGCCCGGCCGGCCGACCCAGATTTTGGGATCAAAAACCGCCGCCAGCTGGCCGCGCGCCGCCATGACCATCAGCGGGCTGACGCCCTTGTAATCTTCCGCCAGCAAATCTTTGGCCCGCAGCGCAAAAACCGGCGGCGTATTCGCGACGGCGGCCACATCGGCAAACCTGTCGGCACGCACGGCGAGCTGCAAGCGGTTCATCGGCGTGCGGCCCATGGCATTGGGCACATGGCGGAACTCATCCATGCTTTTCGCCGCCCCGCCGCATTCGGCGTAACATGCCGCCCAGACTTCGTTATCCCGCGCGACCAATGCGCGATAGGTTTCCAGCGCGGCATGGCGGCGGTCTTCGGGAATTTCATGGTTGCGGCCATAGCCTGCGGCGATCATATTCGGATGATAAAGATCGGCGCCTTTTTCGTAGAGATAGCGCATCACATCGGGATGTCCGCCGTAGAGCGCAAGGAAAAACCCGCCGTTGCCCGCGCGCACATCGCCGCCCGCGGCATCAATCGTTTTCAAAACATCCAGATGCCCGTGCGCGGCGGCATAGCCGACGGCCGCCGCCGTATCTGCCGATTGTTCGCGGATCAAATAGGACATCACCTCTGCCGCCTGCGGGTGGTAATAGCGGGCCAGTCGGCTAACGGTTTCCGACAGCGTCTCGTCATCGGCCTTGAAACCGCGGTCGAACATGGTCTTGACCAGCGCGGCCTGATTTTCATTGGCAAGACCGTGGAAGGCTTCCGTCAAAAACGGGTGGGAGGTCAGCTGGATATCGGCGTTGCGCGCGAAAATATCCTGCATTTTGCCCCAGTCCTTCGCCCGCGCCGCCGCGCGGATGTCAAACCAGAGATGCCAGAGATGATCCGCCGCTTTATCCGGTTGTGACATATTCTCTTCCTTCCAGACCTTGTGCCCGTTTACCCGTTTCGGGGGCCGAGCTTGAAACGGCCGGCGTTTTGTTTCAGGCGGTGCTGGTTAATGCGGGCGGCAATCATGTCAAGATCGGCATGTTTCTTTTGCTCGTCGGTCAGCTTTTCCTCGACCTTTTGCAAAATCTGCGGATCCTGTTTCAGCCAATAGGCCGGGCGTAGCCATTGCGCCAGATCGCCGCGATCAATCGCCAGCGATATAACGGATTGTTTGCCCGCCGTTTCGTTAAACATTTGCGCCAGCGTCAAGCTGCCGTCTTTGGCCGCGGCATCCAGCACCGCATCGGCACGCCGCGCGCGGGCCGCGAGCGTCAGCCCCGTATCCCCCGCCGCATTCACGGTTTGCAACAAATCGCTGACGGAAAAACCGTTACCGAATTTTTCCTGAAAGGCCGCATGGCAGCGGCCGGTATAGGCTTCGCGCGCCTCATCGAAATATTGCCGCCAGCGCGCTTCTTCCTCGAAATCGCCGCGTTCGTTATAGGCGGCGGTCAGGGCGCGCGAAGCCTCGCCTCGAACGGCGAAAGGATCGGCACCGGCCTGCACCAGAATATCCATTATTTCGGGATACATGTCGCCGCCCGGGATTTTATAGGCGACCATGGGCAGCGTCAGATCCAGCGCCGTCATATGCTGCGGCGTGGCGGTGCCGACAATCTTGCGGAAGGTGCCGAGATAGGCGTCTTTATCGTTATAAAAAGCCTGATCCTGACACATCAGGTAGGACAAGAGCACCAGCGCCATATGCTTGCCGCCCGCTGCGCCCGCCTCGACCAGAGGACCCATGACGGGAAAGGTTTTGGCAATCGCGGCCTGATACAGCGCGTCGCTCAGGGCGGCGTCGCGGTCTTCGGCTTTTTCGGCAAGCTTTTGCACAACCGCCGCCGCGTCTTCGGGCGGGAAGTTGGTGAAAATGCGGCTGTAGCAATCCTCGCGCGAAATATTCTCGGCCAGCGCGCGTTCGACCAGATAGACCGTTGTATCGGCCAGCTTGTTCTGGCAAGCGGCATTGAGCAGCGAGATGCAGCGCGTGGGCGAAATATCGGTATCCATTTCCTCGATCACGAAACGCACAAAAGGCAGATCGTCGCCAAGATGCATCGCGCCGCCGAGGATGTCGTTGCGGAATTCCTCCGTAAAGGCATAGCCGCGCATCAAATCCATGGCGCGGGCGGAATCATGCTCGATCAATGCCGCGCGCACGGCGGCTTCGCGTTCGCCATCGGCAGGTTTCAACGGGGGCGGCAGACGATCCTGCGACATCGCAAGGTTTCTTTCTCTTGGTTTATCAAGGAGTTCTTTGGGGTTTCCGGCCTTTATCCTATCGGCCGAGACGCTTTATGTCAATGACGGAATCCGTCAAGGATTTCAGGGCTTTGGCGGTTTCAGCTGGAAGGATTTGCCCTTTTCATTCAGCGTTTTGCGATCCACGGCGGCCAGCAGGGAATCCAGATCGACTTTTTTCCGTTCGGATTCAGGCAAGGCCTGCCAGGCTTCCGTCATGCCCTCGCGCCGCCCCGCCCAGAGATCCGGATCAAAAAACTGCTTCAGCGATTTGTGGCGGATCAGGTGGCTGAGCACGCAATCGGGCGTATCGTCGGGATGGTAGAGATCATCCGCCGTCAAATGCGGCAGCGCCCCGCCCGATGCGCGCGCGACCAGCGTTGCGAATTTCCCCGTTTGCGCGGCGATAACCAGACCCGTTTCACCGGACGGGCCTTTGGTGCGGCGCAGGTCATCCAGCGAATAGCCGCCCGCAAACAGTCGCGCGAATTCGCCGGTTTTTTCGCTTTCCTGCAACTGCAAGCGCAGCGCGGCATGCCGGTTCAACTGCGCCACCACGTCCCATTTCTCCGCACGTTTGGCGGCATCCAGCGCGACGTTGTTATAGGCCTCTGCCCGTGCGCCGGCATCGAGCAGCATGTCGACAATCTCCGCATGCCCCTTGCGCGCGGCAATGACCAGCGCCGTATCGGCATCTTTCGCCGCATTCGGATCGGCGCCGTTTTGCAGCAGGAATGCGACGGTTTCCTTGCGCCCGCTTTCCACCGCCTCGCGCAGGAAAGCGCCCTGTTTCACGTTCACTTGCGCGCCGTGTTCGACCAATATGCGCGCGCAATCGTAATGCTGCCCGTCGAGGGCTTCATCCAGCGCCCTTTCATCATCCAAAGACACATCAATCGCAGGATGGACGCAGATCAGGCGCACAATTTCCGCATGGCCGTTATCCGCCGCGCGGCGCAGCGCTTCCTGATCGTTCCGCGCCGGATCGGCCCCGCGCGCCAGCAACAGTTTGACAACCTCGGTCTGGCCCTTGCGGGCGGCGACGGTCAATGCGCGGCCATCGCCGGCGTGAATGTCCGAACCTGCATCCAGCAGCGCGGCGACTGTTTCCACATGGCCGTTCTGCGCGGCATCATGCAGCGGGTCGTGATTGAAAACGCTGTAATCCGCGCCCTGGGACAGCAAATATTTTACCGCTTCCGTTTGTCCCTTGGCCGCCGCATGGCGGAGCATGAGGTTATTGCCGCTGCCAACGGAAAGGCCGCATTCCTCGATAAACATTTTGAGGAAATCGACATGACCTTTTTCCGCCGCCTTGGGCGCGAAAGCGTAATGATCGATCCTGTCCTGCCAATCGTCGCTCCATGCTGCCATCCGGCGGAACATGTCGATACGGCCCGCATCGACGGCTTCTTGCAGAAAATCGGTAACGTAGGCGGGATCATGTTCCATTTGCGCCAGAATGTCGAAGCGCCAGCGGTTGCCCGCCGCGATGGCCTCCAGCATGTCATCGGCCAGCGCATCCGCAGATTTGCGGTGCAATTGCAAACGCCAGTGCTGATCGCTGAGCGTAGGCTTGGACATGGGCGGCGTATCCTCCGTTCATGGTCTTGCGGGAGGGCTACAGCTTCGCATATTCGGGGCGATGCTGACAAGACCGCGCGGCATCGGCGCGGGCGGGTGTTAAAAACCCTTTGGTTTCAGGCTTAAACCGCGTGCGCGGCCATGCAGGGTTTGCATATCCACCGCATGCGACAACGCGGGCAGATCAATATTTGCACGTGTTTTGTCGCTAAGGCCTGCCACAAAATGGTGCAGCGCATCCTTTTGCCCCGTCCATTTCGGCGCGGCCAGCATCACGCGCCATGCGCCGCTGTGCTCGATCACCTGCGTCAGTGTTTGGCCTTTTGCATCGCGTCTGTCCAGATCCGCCGCCGTCAAACCCGCGAGCGGCAGCTGCGCCAGCAAGCGGTGTTTTGCCGCGTAATGCAATCCTGCCGTACCATCGGGCAGGACAAGATGGCGCAGGCCGGCGATATCGGGCGTTTCCCTGCCTGTGGCGTTTTGCAAAACCTGTAGATGTTTTTGTTGCGTTTGCGCCGCCGTCTCGTCTATTTGCGCATGCCATGCGGCGGGGAAAATGTCCTTGGCATAGAAAGGGTCGGCATTGGCGGACAGCAAAAGATGCAGCATCTTCTCCCTCGTGCCCTTATAGGTTTCCGCCCAGAAGGCGAGTTGCTTCAAGGGCGCCTTGCCGCAGCCGTCGGCATCGGCGCCTGCGCCCAGAAGTGCCTCTGCCATCGGCAGATTCCGGTTTTTGACGGCAACCGTCAGGCTCCGGTCGAGATCGCTTTGCGCCAACGTGCCGCGCGCGCGGCAATGTGCTAACAGCACCCGCATATTTTCGGGCCTGTTGCCGAGCGCGGTGCGGAAAAGCGGCGTGCTGTCCGTTTCCGGCAGAAGGGTCAAAATCCCGCGCGCCAGCGACGCGCTGCCCTTTTCAAAAACCGTGGCCGTGATGATTTCCGCCGCCCGCGCCGCATCGCTGCGGTTTTGCGCCGCGACGATTTTTTCCGTCAGATAAAGCGCCAGTGCATCATGCCCTGCCGCGATGGCGACAAGCGCGGCTTTTTTAATATCGGCCACGTTCAGGTGCTGCGGATAATGTTCCAGCATATATTGCGCGGCAGGCTGCGCGCCTTTGACGCCGACGGTCTGGAACGCGCCGCGCAGCAGAGCCGCGCGCAATTCGTCGGGTTTTTTATCTGCCGCCCAAAAGGCGGTAATGGCGGTTTCATCCGCGCGGCCTGCCGCGACGGCGGCGACGGCATCGGCAAAAGCAGCCGTTGTTTCCTTGAAGGCGGCGGAATGAAAAGCGCTGCGCATGGGAGCCTGTTCCATCGGTTATGCATCATCTGCCCCGCGTTTTAATCGATTTCTTCACATAATGTCAAGAAAGACCGCACGGCCCCCTGATCCTGCACGGAAAATTCCGCATATGCGTTTAAAAAAACGCGCATAACGGGTACACTGTTTCCCTGAAATCAACGGTGCCGGTTCGCGCGGCGCCTCTCCCGTTTGAAAGAAAGCACCATGCAAAAATCTGAGATCGCCCGTTTGCAACAATACCTGCAACAAAAATTCGGCAATGCCAACATTAGCCTTGTCGCGCGCAAGGAAGCCGATGATTCCGTTGAGGTCAAATTGAACGGTGAATTCATCGGCGTCATCTACCGCGACGAGGAAGAAGGCGATGTTTCCTATGACTTCAACATGGCCATCCTTGAAATGGATCTGCCCCCCGCCGCCTGAACATCCGTTTAAGGGCCGCCCGCGATGAAAATATACGACAAGACGCTTTCGGAGATCCTGCAGGACATCCCGGTACCGTTCAAGATCATGATGCTCGCGGGCATCCTGTTTATTATCGCGACCATTATCTATGTGCCCTATGTCATCGTGACCTTTGGTGACAAGGGCGATTTCGTCCCGCCGCTGGTAATCGAAAATCTGGATCAGGAAACAGTCGGCATGGCCGACCCTGCCATTGCCTTTGACGGCACGCGGCATTTCATGGCCTATACGGGTGTGCGTCCCTCTCTGAAAGTCGCGCAGGATGTGCGCACCGAGATTTTTTTCGCCTACGACAAACATCCCAATAACTGCATTACCTGGCGCCAGATTTCCACGCCCTTCCCGACCAAACAGGAAACCATCATCGGGCCCGACGGCAAAACGCCTGTGGCATCGGGCATTTGGCGCATTGAAACGCCCGGTCTCGTCTATGACCCCGACGACAAGGGCAAGGAATGGAAGATTTTCGCCTATAAATATTTCTGGGCCGGCAAGACCGATCTTGCGCGGCTTTACGGCGCGATCGTGTATAAATACACATCCAACCCGATGAAGCTGGACGGCTGGTCCACGGAACAATGGATTTTGAGCGCGAGCCCGCAAAGCCCGCCCTTCCCCTATTCGCAAATCGTGGAAACGAAACTGTCGGATCTGCACCCGTCGCTGGCCGACGTCTATTTCTATGCGCGACCGAGCGTCATTTACATTGACAAAACGCTGGTCATGTCGCTCTCCGCCTTTGTCATGAACAAGCAAACACCCGACCGGATCATCCTGCTCGCCTCGAAAGACCACGGACGCACCTGGCATTATCTCGGCACGCCGCTGCGCGACAGCATGCTGCCCGGCATCAAAACCGATACGGGCAGTTACAGTCTTTTGCAGGGCGCTTCGTTGCTGTTGCAGGACGGCATGCCTTATCTGGTGGCCGTTTTCGGCAACAAGCGCATTGAAGCGGCAGGCTCCTTCGTTTTCGGCTTTGACAATATTTCCAAGGGCGTTCTGATCGCCGACAAGGCAGGCAATCCGCTGTTGCTGAACCATATCCGCCTCAGCTCCGCATTGCCGACCAATGTCGGCGGCGGCTATGCGGCCTATAGCGATTTCTGCGTGAAAGCCGGCGTCATCGCATCGGAGATGTCGGGAATCCGCCGCCGTTACAGCCTTTTCCGCACCAGCGATCCTTTGCTGCCTCGTTAACGCCTGCGACAGCGGCGGTTGTTTTTTCGCGCACAATAATTTCGTTTTGCAGGCGGCAGGGTTTTTCCGTCTGGCCTCGCCCGCGCGGCTGCGCTATGATGCGTCATCATCACCAGAACCCGCATCGAAGCGTTTTAAGGAGCGTTATATGGCCTCGCTTTACTTCAAATATGCCGCCATGAATTCCGGCAAATCCACCCAGCTTTTGCAGGCGCATTACAATTATTTCGAGCGCGGCATGAACCCCGTGGCCATGACGGCGGAGCTGGATGATCGTGCGGGCAAAGGCAAGATCATGGCCCGCATCGGGCTGGATCTGCATGCCGAAACCTTCGCTGCTGATACCGATATTTTCGCCTTCATCGAAAAAATGCACGGCGAGAAAAAAATCGACGCCCTGCTGATTGACGAGGCGCAGTTCTTGTCCGAAGAACAGGTTTGCCAATGCGCGCGCATTGTGGATGAGCTGAACATCCCCGTCATGTGCTATGGCCTGAAAACCGATTTCATGGGCAAGCTTTTTCCCGGCTCCGAAGCGCTGCTGCGTCTGGCCGACAATCTGGAAGAAATCAAAACCATTTGCTGGTGCGGGCGCAAGGCAACGCATACGGCGCGCGTCACGAACAAGGGCGAGATTGTGCGTGAAGGCGCGCAAATCGCCATTGGCGGCAACGATATGTATGTTTCCCTCTGCCGTCGCCATTTCATGAACGGCCGCCTGCAGGCCGAGGCCGGTGACGTCAAGGACAAGGCCGCCGCGTAAACCCATGGGCGTCGAAATCGAGCGCAAATTTCTGGTATTGAACGAAAGCTGGCGCGAAAACGTCACCGATTGCACGCAATACGTGCAGGCCTATTTGTCCAAGGAGCCGGAACGTACCGTGCGCGTGCGCATTGCGGGGGAAAAGGCTTTTCTGACCATCAAGGGACAAGCCCCCGCCGACAGGCCGCTGGAAACGCCGGAATTCGAATACGAAATTCCGAAAAGCGATGCGCAAAAACTGCTGCCGCTTTGCCTGCCCGGCGCGATCAGCAAAACGCGGCACAAGGTGAAACACGGCGGTTTTACGTGGGAAATCGACGTTTTTGACGGGGAAAACGCCGGCCTGACTCTGGCCGAGGTCGAGCTTCCCGCCGCCGATACGCCCTTTGAAAAACCCGCATGGCTGGGCGCGGAAGTAACGGATGACAAGCGGTATAAAAACGCGATGCTGTCATCCAACCCTTATAAACACTGGCCGAAACCCTGAACAACGATTTGCGCCAACGAAAAAACGCGGCCTGTAACAGCCGCGTTTTTATGCAACGTCATAAAAGCTTTTATGCGTCGAGGTTTTGCACTTCCAGCGCGTGTTCCTGAATGAAGTCGCGGCGCGGTTCGACAATGTCGCCCATAAGGGTGGAGAAAATCTCCGACGCCATATCTTCCTTATCGACCTTCACCTGCAACAGGGAACGCATATCGGGGTCCAGCGTCGTTTCCCAAAGCTGTTCGGGGTTCATTTCACCAAGACCCTTATAGCGCTGGATGCTGAGACCTTTTTTCGCAACCTCGATAACCTTTTTGTAAAGATCATAGGGGCCGTAGATCGGGGTCGTCTTGCCGTCCTCCGCCAGCAATTTGCCGGGGGCGGTAAAGAATTCGGTAAAGAATTCCACGGCTTTTGCAATGCGCTGGCCGTCGTTGCCGTTAAGGTAATCGGGCGAGAGTTCGACGCGGGTTTCAACGCCGCGCACGGTTTTGCTGAATACAAAACCTTTTTCCGCCGTTACCTCGCCGCGCCAGGTACGTTCATATACGGGCGCGATATCGTTCAGGCGCGCCGCAACGGCATCCGCCGTTGCCTGATCGCGTTTTTCAAGATTGAAGGCATCGGCAGCGGCGGCCTGTTCGACCACATGCTGGTGACCGATGCGGTCGATGATCGGCTCCATATTCAACTTCACGCTGCGCGCAAGGCCCAGAATGCGTTTCAGGTCATGGCCCGCCGTCACCTCGCCGTTGCCGAGGCGGAAGCGCAGATCCTCGATCGCGCTGTCGATGAGGAAGGTTTCAAGTTCCTGATCGTCCTTGATGTAGCGCTCGTTCCCCTTGCCGCGCTTGACCTTGTAAAGCGGCGGCTGGGCGATATAGAGATGCCCGCGCGTCACCACTTCGGGCATCTGGCGGTAGAAGAAGGTCAAAAGCAGCGTGCGAATGTGCGAACCGTCCACGTCCGCGTCGGTCATGATGATGATTTTGTGATAACGCAGCTTGTCGATATTGAATTCGTCGCGGCCGATACCGGTGCCGAGCGCGGTGATCAGCGTGCCGATTTCGGCGGAGCTGAGCATGCGGTCAAAACGCGCGCGCTCCACGTTCAGGATTTTACCGCGCAGCGGCAGGATGGCCTGGTTTTTACGGTTGCGCGCCTGCTTGGCCGAACCGCCTGCGGAATCCCCCTCGACGATAAACAATTCGCTGAGCGCGGGATCTTTTTCGGAGCAATCGGCAAGTTTGCCGGGCAGCGAGGAAACATCCAAAATCCCCTTGCGGCGCGTCAGTTCGCGCGCCTTGCGGGCGGCTTCGCGGGCCGTGGCGGCCTCGACGATCTTGCCGACGACTTTTTTCGCTTCGGCCGGGTTTTCCTCGAACCAGTCGGCAAGCTGCTGGCCGAGAATGCTTTCGACCACCGGCTTCACTTCACTGGAAACCAGCTTGTCCTTCGTCTGGCTGGAGAATTTCGGATCGGGCACCTTGACGGAGACAACGCAGGTCAGGCCTTCGCGCATATCCTCGCCGGTCATTTCGACCTTTTCTTTTTTGGTCAGGCCCGTGCGTTCCGCATAGGTATTGATGGTACGCGTCAGCGCCGCGCGGAAACCGGAAAGGTGCGTCCCCCCGTCGCGCTGCGGAATATTGTTGGTAAAGCACACGACATCTTCGTGATAGGCATCCGTCCATTCCATGGCGATTTCGACGGTGATGCCGTCCTGCTCGCCGCGCACGAAAATCGGCGGCTTGTGCAAAACGTTTTTGGAACGGTCAAGAAAGCCGACAAAGGCGATCAGGCCGCCTTCGTACAAAAACTCCGCCTTGCGCGGTTCTTTCTTGCGGTTATCCACCAGCGTCAGGCGCACGCCGGAGTTCAGGAACGCCAGCTCGCGCAGGCGGTGTTCCAGCGTGGTGAAGCTGAATTCCGTCATGGTGAAGGTTTCTTCGGACGGCAGGAAGGTTACTTCCGTCCCCGTCTTGTCCGCCGGACAATCGGCCACGGCCTTCAGCGGCGCTTCGGCAACGCCGTTGGCAAAACGCATATGCCATTCCTTGCCTTCGCGCCAGATGCGCAGGTCAAGCCGTTTGGACAGCGCGTTCACAACGGAAACGCCCACGCCGTGCAGACCGCCCGATACCTTGTAGGAGTTCTGGTCGAACTTACCGCCGGCATGCAGCTGCGTCATGATGACTTCGGCGGCGGATACGCCCTCTTCCTTGTGGATGGCGACGGGAATACCGCGCCCGTTGTCGCGCACGGTACAGGAACCGTCGGGGTTCAGCGTCACATCCACGCCGTCGCAATGACCGGCCAGCGCTTCGTCGATTGCGTTATCGACGACTTCGTACACCATGTGGTGCAAACCGGTGCCGTCATCGGTATCGCCGATATACATACCGGGGCGCTTGCGTACAGCATCGAGGCCCTTCAGGACCTTGATCGAATCCGCGCCGTAATTGTCGACAGCGGCCTGTTTATCGGGCTTTTTTGCCGTCTCGGTCATGTCGTTATCCTTTGTCATGCATCCATGGATTCTGTTTATAGAATATACCAAAAAAGCAGCGTGAACGCGACGTCTAATATCGCAGGATTTTATAAAAAAATCAAAGTTTTAGATGATGTCCCCTGCCCCTTTTGCACGGTGTTTTTTCCCGCACAGTTTCAAGGGGTTGCAAGGCGGTTTTTGTTTTACGGAATCCATTCAGAACAACAATACATACGGCTTTGCCGCGCCCCCCTTGCCCGCGCGCAGGATTTGTCGTAGTGTGCCCGCATCCGAAACTACTGATGGAGCTTTTATGCACCCCGACGTTCGTCGTCACTTCAACCACTTTGCCGGCCGTGAAATCCCCCTGAAAGAGGAATCGTTTAAAAAAGGCCGCCGTACTTACCGCCGCTTAGCCCTTGCCAACCCCGATAATCCCGTGCTGCGCGACATGCAGCAAACCGCCAAGCAAAACGGTTTGTCCTTGCGTCTGCTCTGGCCGGGTGCTATTGCCACGAAAGATCTGCGATCCGACCGCGTGAATGCGCATCTGGAACAGGATGCCGCCGGCACGTGGCGTGTGAGCAGCAAGTTTACCATCGGTTGACGGGGGTGGTTTTACCCGCCCTCTTCCCGCCGGGATCAAAAAATTTTATGACGGAGAAGATACGCATGAAACGTGATGTCAGCCATATTTTTAACAAATTTGCCGGTCGCGAAGTGGATATGACCGAGCGTACGCAGACAATCGATTTCAAACACGTCGGCAAGCAAACCTTTACCGTTGTGGAACCCGCCGACAAGAACGATCCGCTGCTTCAGGAAATGCGCGACGAGGCGAAAAAACACGGCCTGTCCCTGCGCCTGTGGTGGCCGGGCATTGCCGGCACGATGGATTTCCGCCCCGACCGCGTCAATGCGCATATCGAAAAAGGCGCGGACGGCAAATGGCGCATCGGCAGCAAATTCAACCTTGGTTGATTTGAAAAACAAACGGCTTTTGCAAAAACCCCGCCCGTCAAACGGCGGGGTTTTTCTTATGCGGCCTCCACCGCGCCGTTGGCGAGTTTGAAAAGCGCGGCATCGGCGCCGAGATCGCGGAAGATGGCGGCATCCGTTCCCGTCAGCCATATCTGCCCGTCCAGCGCCTTCAAATGCGCGAACAGCTGCGCGCGGCGCGCGTCATCAAGATGCGCCGCGACTTCATCGAGCAGCAAAAGCGGCACAAATCCTTTTTCCGCCTGCATCATCAGCGCATGCGCCAGAATGATGGAAACGAGCAGGCCTTTTTGCTCCCCCGTGGAACATTGATCGGCCGGCATGTTTTTACCGGCGTAAAATACGGCAAGATCCGTGCGGTGCGCCCCTTCGGTGGTACGGCCGGTTTCCGCATCCAGACGGCGCATCCGGCGCAAGGCATCGCGCAGGTTTTCCTCCACCTGCAAGGCCGTGGATTTGGCCAGCAAACCGTCGAGCTTGCCGGAAAGCGCCATGACCGGTGACGGGAAAAGCGATTGCACCGCCGACAACTCCGCCAGATGATGCGTCAGACGCGCCAGCAAATGCTGCCGCGCGGCGGCGACGGATACGGCATCGGCGGCCATTTGCTGTTCCAGCACGTCCAGCCATGTCGGGTCATGCGTGCCCGCATCGGTCAGCAGCTTCAGGCGCTGACGCATGTTTTTTTCGTAGCGGTTGAGATGCGTGACATGCTCGGGCGCATGGGCAAAGACCAGCCGGTCGAGGAAACGGCGGCGCGCGGCGGCGCCTTCCAAAAACAATCTGTCCATTTGCGGGGTCAGCCAGACGGCGGCAACATGGGCGGATAAAGCCCCCTGCCCGCCCGCGTCCTTGCCGTCGATACGCACCACGCGGCGCTGGCGGCCGTCGGCCCGGCGGTCCAGCCCCGTGCCGATGCGGACGGCATCCCCTGCGGCATTTTGCAGCTCTGCCGCCACGGCCCAGGCGGATAAGGGCGCGGCCCCCGCCTGACGGGCGGTCATATCGCCCAGTTCCGCCCCGCGCAGCCCTTTGCCGGGAGCCAGCAGGCTGACGGCCTCCAGAATATTCGTTTTTCCCGCCCCGTTCGCCCCGGCCAGCACCACGAGTCGCGCGTCTTTGACCTCTAGACGCAGGGCATCATAGTTACGGAAACTGGTTAAGCTGATTTTTTTCAGGCGCAATGCCACGGGTTTTCATCCTTTGCATATTTATAATATTTTCAAAGACTAAAGCCAATCAAAACCCGCAGTTTTGTAATTATATTTCTCATAATTTTCGGGAAACGGCTTTTAATATTTTGTTAAGAAAGCAAATATGTATATAATTTCCGGATTAGATCAAAACAGACAAAGCTGACATAAGGGAGAGCCCCCATGGCCGCCAACGATAACAACAACGAGGATAAAAAACCCCTCGGCCAAAGCATTCGCGCATTGATTGAACCCGCGCTGGACGACCCGCGCCGGAGCAAGCTTCAGCTTGAGAAACTCGATGACATTTTCAACCAGCTGGCTATGATCGTGCCGCGTTCGCTGGAGCAGGATTTCAACCATTTTGCCCGCTATGTCCAGAACGCCAGCGAGCGCAACCCCGAGGTCAAGAACCCCATTATTATCGACGCGCTGACGTCGGGCGGGGAGCAGGGCTATTCCCCGATCAAAAAATTCGGCTTGCCGATTTCGACGGAATTCACCGATTTTTCCGCGCAGGACATTAAAGAGCTGCCGAACTACATCAAGCTGCACGAGATTGCCCGCGATCTCGATGTCGCGCTGAAGCTTATGGGTGTCACCGCGGATGAAGCCAAAGGCGGTTTCAGCCAGGCCATCCTGATTGTGGACGGCAGCAAAACCTATGACGAAGGCGCACTGGAAAACTCCTCGCTCTATCCGAACCTGCCGCCGAAGCCGCAAAGCTTCGACCGCAAATCGGGCAAAGAATTCAAAATGTAATTCCTCCCGTATATTTTTAAAAAGGCGGCCTGTGACAGCCGCCTTTTTTATTTTACGATTGCCTTCTTGCGCGCTGCCCTTCGTTATGCCGTGATGTTCTTTTTCCATCTGCTGCCTCTGGCCATGGTCGGGGCAGGGGTCTGGCGTTCTTTTGGCGGCGGGCGTCTTCGCGCTGCTGAAACTTTTAATCACCTGTGTTTACGATTTTTATCATCGCGCCTATGCGAGGGCAGCAGGCGGCGTTGCGGGAATGATCTTTTTTCCGCTGCACTTACCGGATTTTTCGTGGTGATGATGTGTTTTCCGGTCGGCTCTTTCCTGCTGCCCGATGCGCCTGCGCGACCGCCGGACAGCCAGTGGGCGCTCTTGATTGCCGTTGCGGAAAAACATGCCGTTTGTGCAAATGCTGTTGCTTGCCCTTTGTAGCAAGCGGTTTATTTCTGCACGGATTTTTTACTGCCCCGCGATTATGAACGGGAAGGGGAGAGCGCTTTTTTCACCCTGCAACCCGATGCCGCGCTGGCCACGCTTTTCGTCAGCGGATTTATCGGCGTCCGGATCCTGACAAGACAGAACAGCAGCGCTTGCGAAATCCTTTCAGACAACAAAAAAGCGGCTGTTACCAGCCGCTTTTTGTATCTTTGTCCCGTAGTTCTTAAACGCGCATCGGCATCAGGACGTAGAGGGACGATGTATCGCTCGCATCCTGGATGATGGTCGGAGACGCCGGATCGGAGAGAGACATGCGGCAACCTTCGCCTTCGATCTGCTTGGTCACATCCATCAGATAGGCGGAGTTGAAGCCGATTTCCATCGGGCCTGCGTTGAACATGATCTCGATTTCCTCGGAGGCGCTGCCGCTGTCGGGAGAATTGGCCGAGAGCGTCATCGTCTTGCCGCCGAGCGTCAGTTTCACGGCGCGGGATTTTTCGCTGGAAATGGTCGATACGCGGTCCACCGCGCTGCCGAGCAGGGCGGGGTTGACCTCCAGCACCTTGTCGTTGTTTTTGGGGATCACGCGTTCGTAATCGGGGAAGGTGCCGTCGATCAGTTTGGTCGTCAGCGTGATGTGGTCGAAGCTGAACTTCAGCTTGTTGTCGGTCAGGCCGATTTCGATGGAATCGCCCGCTTCGTCGATCAGCTTGCGGATTTCGTTGATTGCCTTGCGCGGAATGATCACGCCCGGCATGTCGCGCGCGCCTTCGGGCAGCGGCATTTCAAAACGGGCGAGGCGGTGGCCGTCCGTCGCCACGGCGCGCAGTACCGCAACGCCTTCGTTTTCGGCGGCGTGCAGGTAAATACCGTTCAGGTAATAACGCGTTTCCTCGTTGGAAATCGCAAAACGCGTGCGGTCGATCAGCGTACGCAGATCACCGGCGGGAAGGGAGAAGGTATAGGCGAATTTTTCGGCGCTGCCCATTTTGGGGAAGTCTTCCGTCGGCAGGCAGCCGAGACGGAAGGTGGATTTGCCCGCCTTCACCTGCAAGGTCGTATCGCCAGCGCCGCTGCTGACCTCGACCGTCGTGCCGTCGGGCAGTTTGCGCACGATGTCATAAAGCGTATGGGCGGGCACCGTCGTCGCGCCGGGCTGGGAGGCCGTGGCCGCGGTGGATTCAACGATCTCCAGATCCATATCCGTGGTGGTGAGGGAGAGGGAGTCCGCCTCCGCCTGCAACAGCACGTTGGCCAGAATGGGAATGGTGTTCCGGCGTTCGACAACGCTGTGAACGTGGTTGAGCGAGCGCAGCAGATCGGCACGGTCAATGGTGAATTTCATGGCTTCCCATCCCTTAAAATCGGTCAGATGACTTTAGATATATGATGCGGTGAATTATATCAACCGGCCTTTCAAAACCCAAGCAAAACTTGGCTTTTACGCCGATGCGATGCATGGCGCGGGCAGGAAAAAACTCTTCCGCATTATGTTTATTTTGCGCGTTTGCGCACCGGCGTTGCCCCCTTCGCCGCCGCCCGCTTTGCCGGTTTTTTGGAAATTCCGGCGGCGGGTTTTTGCGCAGGCTTTTGCGCGGCCGTTTTGCCGACGCGCACGCGATAAAGGCGGTAGGTACCGGGATCGGCCAAAATCGGCGCCATGGCATCGAGGAAGATTTTCCCCCATTTCAATGCATCGCGCTTGGTTTTGACGAGATCCTGACGGAATTCCACGATCACATAGGGCAGGCCCTTGCTTTCGGCATGGGTGCCGATGGTGTTTTTGGACAGGTTTTCCGCCTTCAGGGAATAGGGCTCGTTCTCGCCGATGATCAGCGTCGGGTTCTGGCGGCGCAGGTTATCCACCAGCTGGCGGGCGATATCGTCTTCCTTGTTCCACAAAATGCCGATATGCCACGGGCGGCGATAGCCGTCCATTTCCGGCGTGAAGCTATGCACGGAAATGATCATGGGGATGCGCTTTTTCTTCAAAAATCGCTGCACCTGCGCGGCGAGGTTTTTGTGATAGGGGGTGAAAATCTCGTCAATACGCTGTTTTTTCTGCGCACGGCTGAGGTTCATATTGCCCGGCACGGGGATATGGTCATAGACCTCGCGCATGCATTCGGGGCTGTTCGCGCCGCGGTTCACATCGACAACGATACGCGAAAACGTGGCGAAATAGGCGGGCGCGTCCAGCTGCTTGCTGAGGTAGCGGCCGATGTTTTCGGTACCCGGATCCCAGGCGATGTGCTTTTCACGGTCCTTTTTGGACAGGCCCAGCGTGCCGAGCGCCACGGGGATGCGGTTGCTGGCGTGATCGCAAACGATCAGGCATTGCGCCTTGCCCTTCTGGTTTTCCACGCGGAAGGGGGCAGGGTCGGCCTTGGTCAGCAGCCGCGCCGGTTTTTTGGCGGCGGGTTTTTTGGCTTTGGAAGCCTTTTTCTTTGCGGCGGCAGCGGCGGGTTTTGCTTGTTTTTTCTTTGTTTTAACGGGGTTTTTTGCCATTTTTATATCCGTATTTCACACATCTTTACCGGTGGATCAGGCCATATCGAGACCGCGCCTTGTGAACTTCACGTTCCTGTGCACATGGGCGGACATCAAAAGCCCGAAACCAAAAAGCGCTGCCATCATGGAGGAGCCACCGTGCGATACCATCGGCAACGGCACGCCGACCACGGGCAACAATCCCATGACCATACCGATGTTGATAAAAATATAAAGCGAAAAATTGACGATAATCCCCACAACCAGCAGCCGCCCGAACTGGTTCTGGCAGTTCATGGCAATGATATAGCCGTAGAAGATAATCAGCATCAAAAGGCCGAGCAGCCCGATGCCGCCGATGAAGCCCCATTCCTCGGTAAAGAGGGTGAAAATAAAATCCGTCTGCTTTTCGGGCAGGAAGTTCAGCTTGCTTTGGGTGCCCTGCAAAAAGCCCTTGCCCGTCAAGCCGCCGGAGCCGAGGGCGATTTTGGACTGGGCGATGTTATACCCCGCGCCGAGGGGGTCCGTGTCGGGATCAAGGAAGGTCATGACCCGCCGCCGCTGGTAATCGTGCAGAAAGCTGAGCAGCCAGTTGAGGAAGGCTTCGCGGAACGGCCAGATCGCCGCGCCCGCTGCGGCCACCGCGCCCAGCGGCGCCAGAAAATACCAGCGGTTGACCCCGCCCAGAAACAGCATGGCCGCCGCGATGAACAGGATCATCAAGGCCGTGCCGAGGTTCGGCTGGATCAGCACCAGCCCGAAGGGCAAAAGCGCCATGCCGATGGGGATCAGCAAAAACACGGGGCTTTTCAGCTGTTCCTGCGATGCGCCGTGGAAAAAACGGGCCAGCGCGAGGACGAGAACGATCTTCATGATTTCCGACGGTTGCAGGCGGATGAAACCAAGGTCGATCCAGCGCTGCGCCCCCATGCCGATATGTCCTTTGATCTCGACAAAAACAAGCGCCAGAATCATCAGCCCGTAAATCCAGTAGGCAAAACGCATCCAGAGGCGGATGTCGATCATCGCCGTGACCGTCAGCCCCAAAAGCCCCACGGCAAAGCGCATGACATGCGGCCCCGCCCAAGGGTCATTGCTGCCGCCTGCGGCTGAATAGAGCGAGAGATAACCGATAAAAGCCACAAGGCAGAGCAAAAACACAAACGGCCAGCTGATCGAAAAAAACTTTTCGGGCAGGGTCATGTTGTCGCGGCTGAGATTTTTAAAGGACATGATCGTTTACCCCGGCGGCCTGCCGCGGCGCACGGCGTTTTTGGCCGGCGTTTTTTTACGGGCTTCCTGTTCTTCGTGTTTTTTGCGCAAGGCTTCCTCGATCGCCTCGTCCACGGTATGGATTTTTTGCGGGTCGCGTTTCAGTGTCGCGCTCAGCAGATCGCGGGCGAGGGGGGCGGCGGTCTTGCTGCCGCCGACACCGTGTTCCACCACCACCGCCGTCACATATTGCGGATTATTCACGGGCGCATAGCCGACAAACAGCGCGTGGTGGCGGTATTTCCACGGCAGGTCTTCGTTTTTGATCCCTGCGGCACGCTGCGCGGCGGTAATGCGGCGCACCTGCGCCGTACCGGTTTTGCCGCCCATGCTGAAGCCTTTTTCGGTCATGCGCGCGCCCGCCGCCGTGCCGCGCTGGCCGTTCACCACGGCATCCATGCCTTTCATGACGATTTGCAAATGATGCGGGTCAAGGCCAAGATCGGGCCATTCGCGCAGCAGGTTGCCGTCTTCCTCCGTCGCGCGGACGAGCAGGGGCCTCACGCCTTTTCCGCCATTCACCAGTCGTGCCGTCATGGTGGCGAGTTGCAGCGGCGTTGTCAAAACATGGCCCTGACCAATGGCGGTATTCAGTGTTTCCCCCTGATGCCACGGTTCGCGACGCACGCGCATTTTCCATGCGCGGTCAGGGATCAGCCCCGCGCCTTCGGCGGGCAAGGGAAAGCCGAGTTTTTCACCAAGACCCAGCCGCCGCGCCATGGCCGCAATCGCATCCACGCCGATGCGCTTGCCCATTTCATAGAAATAGGTATCGCAAGATTGTTCCAGTGCCTGTATGACATTCACATGGCCGTGCCCGCCGCCTTTCCAGCAGTGGAATTTGTCGCGGCCCAGCATGTAATGGCCGGGGCAATAAACGCGTTCGCCCGCGCCGATGCCTTCCTTCATGATCGCCAGCGCCGTCACCATTTTGAAGGTAGAGCCGGGGGGGTATTGCCCCACGACCGCCTTGTTCATCAGCGGGTGGCGGTTATCGGCCAGCAATTCTTCCCAGACATCGGCGGGAATGCCGCGGCTGAAAAGGTTCGGATCAAAACCGGGGTGAGAACAAAGGGCGTAAACCTCGCCGTTATGCGCGTTCATGATAACGGCAGAGGCGCTTTGCTCCCGCGCCAGGATTTCCTGACACTGCATTTGCAAATCGGCATCCAGCGTCAGCGTCAGGCGCTGCCCGCGCTTGGGGGGCGTGCGCGACAATTCGCGGATCTCGCGGCCGACAACATTGACCTCGGCCTGCACGCTGCCCGCCGTACCGCGCAGGATCTGGTCGAATTCCTTTTCCACGCCGTTTTTGCCGATGCGGAAACCCGGCAAGGTCATGATGGGATCATCCGTCAGCTCCGTCTGGCTGACGCGCCCGACATAGCCGATGATATGCGCCGTCGCTTCGCCGAAGGGATAGGAGCGGATTTCGCCTTCGTCAATCGACACGCCCGGCAGGCGCGGCAGGTTCATTTCCACGCGCGCCATGTCGTCCCATGTCAGGTTTTCCTTGACCAGCAGCGGGGTGAACTGGCGCACGCGCGTCATTTCCACCAGCACTTCCTGCTTTTCCTCTTCCGTCACCGGAATGAGATGGGAGAGAAGATCGAGGGTTTTTTCCACGTCCTCCGCCTGTTCCGGCACGACGAAGGCGCGGAAGTTCTGGGTATTGATCGCCAGCGGCACGCCGAAACGGTCCATGATTTCCCCGCGGCCCGCGGGCACAAGCCGCGTGCTGATGCGGTTGCGGTCGGAAAGGGTCTGGAATTTTTCCTTTTCCACCAGCTGCAAATAACCCAGCCGCGCCGCCAGTATGCCGAACAGGGCGGTTTGCCCCGCGCCGATAATCAGCGCGCGGCGAGAAAACTCCTTGTACCGTTCCATATCCCTGTTCATGCGGGTTCCTAAATTACAGGGGCGATATTAGACCGATTTTGCCGATCAGACCAGTCTGGAGGATTTATCCGCGATCCAGCGCCCGAAATGCGACAACGGCGGCATCATGACGGGGAACAAAAGACAGGTCAGCACCGCGCCCACCAGCGCCGTTTGCGCCCCCAGAAACGCGCCATGCAGCAGGGAAAACAGTATCCAGTGGATCAAAGCCGTCAAAAAGGCCACGAGCGCCAACCCCGCCCAGATGACGCGGAAGGACTGGTTGATCATGAACTTGCGCTGGCTGCGCGTCACCGCCTGCACCATCAGCAGAGTCATCGCATTCATGCCGGGCGGCGCGCCTGCCAGCAGGTCAAAGGCGATACCGATCAAGAACGTTGTCAGATAGGTCATGACAGAGGGCCACATGATCGACCAGTAATAAACCGCCATGAGAATAAACCCTGGGCGCACATCGCCGAAATGCCCCGTCGGGATCGGAAACACGCTGAGCACCAGCAGAACGAAACCGATCAGAAAAGTCAGACCCAGCCGCGCCGTGATGGCCAGAAGCGGTTCGCGCCAACCTTCGTTTCGTTTCAGGGACATCTGCGTTTAAAACCGCGTCAGGGCGTCGGCGTTGCCGGTGTGAGATCGCCTGTCATCAGGCCGGGATCGACGGAGGTATTGATGACCTGCACATAGGTCACCTTGTGAATATTCGTCAGCGGTTGCACCCAGACGCCTTTCGGGCCGATTTCGACAATCGTGCCGATGGGAATATCCGCCGGCAATTGCCCGCCGTCGCCGGAGGTCACAATGCGCTGGCCGACCGTCAGGCCGCTATCGATGGGCAGGCGTTCCAGTTGCAGCAAATCGCCGTTTTTACCGGCCAAAATCGCGCGGGTGCGCGTGTTTTGCACCATCACGGGAATGCGGGAGTTCAGGTCGGTTACCAACAGCACGCGGGCGGACTGGTTGCCTGCCTCGACCACGCGGCCGATGAGCCCGTGGCCCGAAAGCACGGCGTTGCCTTCATGCACGCCGTCTTTTTTACCGACAGGCAGCAGGAAGCTTTTCACAAAAGCGCCGCCCGGATCGGAAATCACCCGCGCGGTGACAAAGACCAGTGCGGGGTCGGCCTTGACGTTCAGCAATTCGCGGAAGGACTGGTTTTCCGCCTGTAGCTTCAGCGCGGATTCATACCACAATTGCAGCTTGGCGTTTTCCTCGCGCAGGCGCATGTTGTCGGCCTTCAGCTCGCGGATGGTTGTCAGCCCGTCAAAGGAATCGGCGACAACGGCGAAGGGTTTGGAAACGGCGGCCAGCACCGGCGCCATGAAATCGGTCACGGAAACGCGCAAACGCTCCACCGGCAAAGTGCCCGTTTTGTGAAAAGCCACCAGCGTGACGCACAGCAAAATAAGGACCGCAGGTGTCAGGCGGCCGGTCAGGCTCCGAATGGGTAATGCGTCGAGCGCAGGCTTGCGGGCGTGGCGGGACACCGGTTAACTCCTTGGGCGGCGGCAGATGAATGGTAGAAAATCTATCCTGCCTTTTATTATAGCAATGATTCCTTAACAAAAGCAAAGGGGCTTTGGAATAAACCCCTGAAATCCATGTTGAATACGCCTGTCTGCGCCGTTTTTTGGCATAAGACCGCTGAATGAGGGCGGTTAAAAGGCGGGCAAGGCTTGGGAAGCCTTCAAGGTTTAGTACATTTTGGTCAGAACGCCCTGCAGTTTGCGGCCCGTTTCCAGCGCCTGGCCGGAACCCAGTGCCACGCAGGACAGGGGGTCATCTGCGACCGTCACGGCCAGACCCGTTGCATAGCGCAAAACGTAATCAAGATTGGACAGCAGGGAGCCGCCGCCCGTCATGACAATGCCGCGGTCCACGATATCGGCGGCCAGTTCCGGCGCCGTATGTTCCAGCGCGCCCTTGACCGCATCGATGATCGCGCCGACAGGTTCGGCCAGCGCCTCGGCGACTTGGCGTTCGGAAATGACAAGCTCTTTCGGCACGCCGTTCATGAGGTCGCGGCCCTTGATTTCCATCATGCGGCCTTCGCCTTCTTCGGGCGGGCAGGCGGAACCGATTTCTTTTTTGATGCGCTCGGCAGTTGCCTCGCCGATCAGCAGGTTATGCGTGCGGCGGATGTAGCTGATGATCGCATCATCCATTTTGTCGCCGCCGACGCGGACGGAGCGTGCATAGACGATGCCGCCGAGAGAGATGACCGCCACTTCCGTCGTGCCGCCGCCGATATCCACGACCATGGAACCGGTCGGTTCGGTCACGGGCAAACCCGCGCCGATGGCGGCAGCCATGGGCTCTTCGATCAGGCTGACATCGCGCGCGCCCGCGCTTTCGGCGGATTCCTGAATGGCGCGGCGCTCGACGGCGGTAGAGCCGGAGGGCACGCAGATCACCATGCGCGGGGAGGCAAAGCTGCGACGATTGTGCACTTTGCTGATGAAGTATTTGATCATGAATTCCGCGGCTTCAAAATCCGCGATCACGCCATCGCGCAGCGGGCGAATGGCCATGATATGCCCGGGGGTGCGGCCCAGCATCAGCTTGGCATCCTCACCCACGGCGCGGGGCAGTTTGCGGCCGTCGATAAACTGCATGGCGACAACGGAAGGCTCGTTGAGGACGATGCCCTGCCCGCGCACATAGACCAAGGTATTGGCCGTGCCGAGGTCAATCGCCATATCCGTGGACATCAGTCCCAGCAGTTTAGAAAACATGGTCGCCCGCTCCCCTTGAAATACCCCCTGCGCCTTTGGACGGCAGCAGGGATTCAGCGCCCAATAATCCCGCAAGAGGGGATTATTGCTTGGCTTTCATACGCGGGTTGTCTTTGTTGATGACGTAAAGGCGCATTTTGCCTTTGCCGTCGCGGCGGCGAACCACTTTGTTGTTTTTGTCACGCGATTTCAGCGATTTGAGTGACGACGTCTTTTTCATGTTGCGAATCCAATTCGATATCGTTTTCGGTTGCTTCTCAATGAAGCAAGGCAAACTACTGATATTTTTATCTTTGGTCAACTGTTATCTGGCGCGTTATGGCATCTTTTTTGCCGCCCGAAACCTTTAAAAACGGCGTTTTGTGATTCGCCTGCGGGGATATGCGAAAGCGTCCCGAAAAGGGGCAAAAAAGGTCGGGTAATTTTATTTCGTTATTTGGATATTTTTCATCACGCAGGATTGTTACATTTTATTAAAATTATCTTTTCGATGTAAAAAAGATCATTTTAAATTTATGAAAAGAATGCTTGCTTTTTTGAACACCGGTATGATAAAAAACGGCCATGCTCAGATGCTGAAGCCGGGGGGTTTCTTCATACCTAACTATAAAAACAAAAATAACAATAACGATAATAGAGGTCCCACCTATAACAAAAAAAGGCCAGCATCCACCTTCCCCTTTTGCATTGCGTGAAGGTCAGCAAAACTTCAAAACACAACCCCGCCAACTGAAATATCAGGGCGGGGTTCTTATTTTTCGGGTGCGGTTTTTTGCAAAGCCCCCTGCTTGAGTTTGCCCATACGCTTGAATTTACCAAGACCCTGCCTATATATTGCACCGGCGGCGCCAAGCGGTTTTATTTTCAGAATCCGTCTTGACAGCGTAAAGTTGAGCGCTTATAACAGGGCATCCTTTTGATGCCGAAGTGCCAAAAGCCATCACTGTTGCGGTGAGGCGCGGCCCAAAACGCGCCTCGCCGAAACAGTCATTTACCTCCTGTTTCATTACACACACACATTTGAAACCCCGCCCGGATCTCCCGCGGCGGGGTTTTGATTTCGAAGCGCTACCCCCGCCGGTCAGGACGCGGGCGGCGGGCGGTCCAGCCTGTCCTTGAGCTTCAGGAAGGGGCGTTCGACCCCGTGGTAACAAAGCGCCGCAGCGGTAAAGCTGACGGCAAAATAAAGCCCCGTATAAAACGCGAAGGATGTTGCCCCCGCCGCATACCACCAGACAAAACACAGGAAGGACAGGGGGAAATGCACCAGATAAAAACTATAGGATATGCGCGACACATAGCGAGCGAGGGGATTCACCAAAACCCTGTTGGCATAGCCGCCCACAACGGCAAAAACCATCCCCGCCATGAAAAGGGCGATCAGCGGCGGCTGTAACAACGCATCCATCGGGGAAATATCCAGCATCATGTTCTGCGCCGCCATGAACAGCAGCAGCCCGATAAAGGCCGCAAGAAAACACAGCCGCGCCTTGTCCGGAGCAATCGTGCCGCCGTGCCGGCGCCAAAAGGCGATCATCACCCCCAGCGCGAGCGTTTCAAAATTGGCATGGGCGGGGGCGCGCACGTGATTGAAAAACGCAACATAGGTATCGGGCGCGGCCAGAAGGAAGGAGAGATAGCGCAGCGCGCATCCCGCCGCCATCACAAGCGCCATGATGCCGTAAACACGCGCGGGATGTGTTTTGTCCTTTTGCCTGCCTGCCAGCCACCAGATGAGGAAGGGGGCGACGATATAGAATTTTTCCTCCACCCCGAGCGACCAGAAAACGACGTTGATATCGGCAGGCAGATAATCTTGCAAAAACAAAAGATGATAAAAAATGCGCCAGCCGATATCGG
>JGI12383J13903_1000344_pt1 | contig 37470 bp, 32 predicted proteins | sample Passage237B_FD_13903 | JGI IMG/M metagenome (IMG submission 13903)
TTTTTTTAGTTTGCAAGTTCATAAAACGTCAGTGAAGTAAGAATATCTATCAATTAGAAATAAAAAATAAGCACAATACAATAGCCATTAATCTTGAGTAAATTATCTTAGCGTATGATTCATTTGCCACAAATAATTATAGATCTCACACTGATTTTAGGAGCAGGAGCCGTAGTGTTGCTATTGTTTAAGCGATTAAAACAGCCTCTCGTTTTAGGTTATATTCTTGCTGGACTCATTATAGGCCCCAATTTTACTTTATTTCCCAGCATTTCAGACATCAATAACGTGGAAGTATGGGCTGAAATCGGGGTAATCTTTTTGTTATTTAGTTTAGGGCTGGAATTTAGCTTTAAGAAACTAATAAAAGTAGGTGGCTCGTCTTCCATAACTGCATTAGTACAAATCATCATGATGATTATCATCGGTTATGGTACAGGTACTATGATGGGATGGTCGATGATGGATAGTATTTTTCTAGGGGCCATTCTATCCATGTCATCTACTACCATTATTCTAAGAGCATTTGATGAATTAGCTGTAAAGAGTAAAAAGTTTGCCACAGTTGTTTTCGGTGCACTAATTATAGAAGATCTGGTAGCCATTGTACTCATGGTATTACTTTCTACCATAGCAGTGAGTCGTCAGTTTGCTGGTTGGGAAATGTTATTCTCCATATCCAAACTTGTATTTTTCTTGATTCTCTGGTTTGTATCAGGTATTTTCTTCTTACCAACTCTGCTAAAAAAAGCTAAAAATTATCTGGATAATGAAACCATGTTAATCCTATCCTTAGGATTATGCTTTTTGATGGTTGTACTAGCATATAAAGCTGGATTTTCACCTGCACTGGGAGCATTTATCATGGGATCTATCCTAGCAGAAACTACACAAGGAGAAAGAATTGAACATCTGATAAAACCTGTAAAGGATTTATTTGGGGCTGTATTTTTCATCTCCGTGGGTATGTTAATAAACCCTCAGACACTCGTAGAATATGCCCTACCCATTTTCATCGTTACCTTAGTAACTATTATTGGTAAAACCCTCATGACTGCACTAGGAGCCCTCATTTCCGGTCAGCCATTAAAGCAATCAGTACAAGCTGGGATGAGTTTGGCACAAATAGGTGAGTTCTCCTTTATTATTGCTACGTTGGGTGTTTCTTTAAAAGTTACCAGTGAATTCCTCTACCCAGTCATCGTAGCAGTATCTGCCATAACCACCTTTACTACTCCTTATCTCATTAAAGCCTCAACCCCTACTTATGAATGGCTGGAAAGCAGACTTCCCAAACGTCTTAAAGACATGCTTACTCGCTATAGTAGTGGTGCGCAGGCTATTAAATCAGCTAGTGACTGGAAAATCGTTTTACGCTCTCATCTGATTCAAATTGTGGTTTATTCTGTGATTATGATAGGTATTATCATGATCGCTTCTGAAATTATCTTACCACAAATCAGTGAAGGCACCAGAAACAATATTTGGTTCCGTCTCAGCGCTGTAGTTTTTGTGCTTATCTTACTAGCCCCATTCTTATGGGCGATGACCATTCGGAAAATACAACCGGAAGCATTCTCAAGGCTTTGGCGCGATAAACGCTATATAGGCCCTTTATTGATGCTCCAAATTATTCGAATTGTATTAGGATTGTTCTTTGTGGGCTTAATGATTCACAATCTGCTTTCCTCCTACATGGCATTCGGGGCTCTGTTACTTGTTGCGGTAATCATTGCTATTAATCACAAAAGATTACAAACTATTTATACCCGTATTGAAAAACGATTTATTTCTAACTTCAACGACAAGCAAACAGAACAAGACCGAGAAAGTAGAAGCAACCTAGTCCCTTGGGATGCACACGTAGCTAATTTTGAAATTAGCCCTGATTTTACGGGGATTGGAAAAACCCTGCTGGAACTACGTCTTCGAGAAACTCTAGGTATTAATATTGTCCTGATTAAACGTGGTGATCTGAAAATAAACTTACCCGAACGTTATGAACATCTTTACCCGGGTGATACTGTTTTTGTCATTGGTACGGATGAACAACTAGAGGCCTTTAGAGAATATCTCAGTCAAAATACGGATACCTCTAAACGGAATTATAACCCAGAACGAGATTTGTTATTGCTACCCCTAGAGGTAAAAGAAAATTCAGAACTGGTGGGTAAATCCATTAAAGAGTCAGAAATCAGAGAACGTACAAGAGGACTCATTGTGGGTATCGAACGTGAGGGTAAACGAATCCTTAATCCCGAATCAGACATTGTGCTTAAAGCAAATGACTTATTATGGATTGTGGGTAATCAGAAAAGAATTCGTTTGCTCGCTGGTAAAGAATAAGCTTTATAAAAATTAGACCGCACTATTTATCCCATATGTAAATGCTTGGGAGTTTTTCCTCAAAACAATGGCTGTGTGATGAGAAAAATTTTTCATATTTCATATAAAAATCCCCTGAAAATCACCCCCGCTACAGTAGAGAAAACAATGTGTTCATTCTCTACTGTAGCTGATATTCTTTACCTTTGTTATTGATATTTTAGCTATATTGTTCTAACAATAAAAAATTATTGCAACAATGTTGCATTTTTTACGCAATAGATGTAATATTGTGTTTTAAGTTGCAACAGAAAATTATCCGTTTTAAAAACAACACGATGAAAAAGATAACAATGACACTTCTCGGGATAGCTACTATCGGCTCTTCATTATTATTCCCGGGATGTAAAGCCGACAAAAATGATAGTATTAAAGTTCATCATCCTAAAATCTACGTGTTAGAACAATCGGTAGAGTCAGATACTGCTGTGGTATGTAATGAAGAAGTGTATAATGTTTTATCTCTGCTTTCTGGAGATACCCTGAAACTTACTATGAGATTTACGGGTGCATATCAATTGTCGCAGTATAAAATAGAAATCCATAACAACTTCGATTGTCATGGTCATAAAGGCACTGCTGTTCCTTGGGAATATCAGAAAATAAGAAACTTAAACACCACAGATACTATCCTTACAGAAACATTCGCAGTACCCAAAGATGTAGCAACTGGTTATTATCATCTGACTATACGCACCTTAGATATAGCAGGTACAGAATCAGAAACGACAGAGTTTACTTTATCCGTAAATAATGCGAGTGATTTAGATTCTCCTACTATTACTATGATTAACCCCATTGAAGATTCTACAACAATTTTTACCGGTGGTCTTTTGAATATCCAATTTGATGTATCAGACAATCAGTTTTTAGAAAAAGGATATTATACCATTCACTGGACAGATGCTAACGGTGTAAAACAACAACTGGATCGGAAAGAATTTCCTATTCCTACTAACCATCGTACACAAGTAGAATTCCCTTACGCTATTCCACTGAATGCTGCAAAAGGTTGGACAAGGTTTGACATATTGGTTGCTGATGCCACACATAATACTTCCAGAAAAACATTTTATGTGGAAGTCAATTAAACTGAGGCTGCCTTAATATGCTTCAAACACAAGCCTTTTATCATTACATAAGGCTTGAAAAAAAAGACTTAATACAACCCATATTCACAGATCATCTTCTCCAGAGATGATCTGTATTTTTTAGCTATAATCTAATCTTACACGATTGAAGTATTATCAGTTATCTATAGGTAATCCTATCTCAAAGATCCGTGCAATCCTAATTTCGTGCGCGATAGGAAGCTTATGTTTTCTTACAAATTCCGCATGGGCTCAAACTATTCACGATAGTTTATTCCATATACTACCAGGATTTGAAATCAAAACTACCGCCCAACCTCATGCTATTGAGGCTGGTAGCTTAGATTACCTGACAATACAAAAAAAGGATTTAATAGCGTACCAGGGCAATACACTAATGCATACGCTGGAACGATATCCTGGCATAAGCTCTATTCAAACTGGCACAGGCATCGCTAAGCCTGTCATCAGAGGCATGAGCTTTAACAGGGTAATTGTAAATGAATATGACATCAAACAAGAGGGTCAACAGTGGGGGGTAGATCATGGATTGGAGATAGACCCTTTTAATGTGGATAAAATAGAAATAATCAAAGGTCCTGTTTCTGTAATTTATGGATCCGACGGACTAGGTGGGGTTATTAATATTCTCCCCCCTGAAATCCCACATAAAGACACCATACAGGGAAGTGTAACGATGCTATATAAGTCTAATAATAACCTATGGGGAACCAGTGCTCACCTACTCCATAATAAAAATGATATTTATACACTGGCCAGAGTTACTTATCAAGACTATGCCAGTTATAAAGTACCCGCAACGAGTTTTACTTATAACAGCTATATACTCCCTATTTATAACCACAGACTAAAAAACACCTCAGGAAAAGACCTAGGTATTTCTTTCATGCAGGGAATTCGCAGGAAATGGGGACATACCCATTTGTATTTCTCTTTGTACAATCAACAAGCTGGTTTTTTTCCAGGTGCCTTTGGCATACCCAGAGTGTATCAGTTAAACGAGGATGGATCTTCTCGTAACATCTCACTTCCTAAGCAACAGATTCGTCATCTGAAAATTATTTCCAACACTCATTTCCATATCGGGAAATGGATGATGGATGCAGCGCTGGGATGGCAACATAACCGAAGACAAGAGCTTTCTGTACCTCATGCCCATGGTAATGGCGCAGCTCCCCAAGGCGACTTATCTCTTCAGCTTGACCTGCAAACGTTTACCATGAATCTGAAAGCCGAAACCTTTTTAACTCAAAAACTAAAAATAGTTTCCGGGCTAAGTACACAAATACAAGAAAACAAAAGGGCTGGTTATGAATTTCTAATTCCTGATTTCTCACAATGGCAAGCAGGTATGTATCACTATATCAGCTTAGATCTTGCTCCATGGATACTAACAGCAGGATTAAGAGGTGATTTTTCCGTTCAAAATGCTCAGGCAGGTTATATAACTTTATATGATGCACAAGGCCTGCCTATAGGCAGAGAACAAAGAAGTCCTGAGATACACAGGCAATATTGGAATGCTGCAGCTTCTGTGGGTGCACGTACTAATTTACTTTACAACCTTGAATTAAAAATCAATGCAGGAAGCGCCTATCGTATTCCTTCTCTTACAGAACTTACCTCCAATGGAGTGCATCATGGCAGTTTCAGACACGAACTTGGGGATAGTAGCTTACGTGCAGAGAGAGGCTATATGTTCGATGTAGGTTTATTCTGGAAACAGAAACAATGGAATGTATCTATTACACCCTTTCTGAGCTATTACGATCGATATATCTATCTCCGTCCTTCTGGCTTATTTTCTCCCCTTCCCGAAGCGGGACAGATATATCATTATACTCATGGTAATACTATTTTTACTGGTGGAGAAGCGAGTATTTCAGTGCAGCCCAACAAAGTATGGAAACTCTATACGGCGGCAGAATATGTGTGGAATAAAAATATTAGCCGTAACTTGCCATTACCCTTTACACCTCCATTTTCTTTACTACAAGAGATTTCCTGGAACCCCGGTTTGAATCATACAAAATGGCAGTCACTCCAATTAAGGATAAGCGGACATTATTTTGCTGCGCAAAACCGTACAGATGTGAATGAGCCACCTACAGAAGGGTATTTACTGTTGCACGCAGGAATAGATTATACCTTACCTGTAGGCAGAAAAGAGTTGCAACTACACCTACTCATACGTAATCTGGCAGATGTGAGATACTATAACAACATGAGTCGGTATAGAATACTCAATCTGCCAGAGCAGGGAAGAAATATGCAATGTATGATACAGTATGTGTTTTAAAGAATCTTAACGTCCCCGATCTACAACCCTACCCTGTTCGGGAAGTAAATTATACAAACTACTGTTATCATTAACCTCACAGTAATCAGAGATTTTCCAGAATGAAGTTGGTCATACGCTTATATAAATGATAGCGCGTATTACCTCCATAAATGCCATGATTTTTATCTGGATAATACTCACTATCAAAATCTTTATCAGCCTTGATCAAGGCTTCAGATAACATAATTGCATTTTGGAGATGTACGTTATCATCTGCAGTACCGTGTATAAGTAATAATTTCCCTTTCAGGCGATCCGCCATTTTTTCCGGGGCATTATCATCATAACCTTTTTCATTTTCGCGAGGAGTACGCATATAACGTTCTGTATAGATATTGTCATAGTACCGCCAGTTGGTTACAGGCGCTACAGCAATTGCAGCTTTAAACACATCATTTCCTTTTAAGAGACAAGTGCTACTCATAAAGCCCCCGTAGCTCCAACCCCAAATACCTATTCTATCTTTATCTACCCAGGATTGTTTTGCTAAATATTTTGCCACAGCAATCTGATCTTCACTTTCATATTTTCCTAATTGCAGGTAAGTTTTCTTTTTAAACGCTTCGCCTCGGAATCCAGTACCTGTTCCATCCACACAAACAATTACATAACCTTTCTGAGCAAGCATCTGATGCCAAAAATAATTACCAACCGGGAAGCGATCGGCAACCTGTTGAGACCCCGGACCACTATATTGATACATCATCACAGGGTATTTATTTTCCGGAGAAAAATCGGGAGGTGTTATTACCCATGCATTAAGCAATACACCTTCTTCAGCTCCTGGAAATTGATCAAAATATAATTTACCTAGTTTATACTCTTTTATTTTTTCACGCAACTTACTATTATCTTCTAAGGTACGAACTACATTTCCCTGACGATCTCTAAGCATAAATACTGGTGGAGTATTTAATGTAGAGAATTTATCAAGGAAATATTTATTTCCCTTGATAGCGGTAATATCATGAGTACCATTTTCCCGGGTTATTTGCTTTAAAGCCTTACCATTCCAGTTTACAGAAAACAACTGACGGGTTAGTGGTGTTACGGCTGCTGTGAAAAATACCGTTTCGGTAGATTCATCTACTGCTACTAAACTTTCTACATCATATTTACCTTTGCTAAGCTGTGTCAATTTTCTTTTATTCCAATCCCAGCGATAGACATGCATATATCCTTCTTGTTCACTCGTAAATAAAAACGAAGAGCCATCTGGTAAGAAATGCAGATTGTCATGAATCTCAATATAGCATGCATTTTTTTCCTCGTATATCACCTCAGTATGGCCAGTGCTAGTATTTGCCCTAAGCAATTCTAGGTGATTTTGATGACGGTTTAATCGATACACACATAATCCCAGATCTTTGGGCATCCATTTGATTCTGGGAATGTAAATATCAGTTTCTTCCCCAGTATTTACCGTAATAGTTTTAGAGGTAGCCAATTCATAAATATGAATGCTCACCACAGCGTTCGGCTCTCCAGCCTTGGGATATTTATAGGTGTAGGCTTCAGGATATAGACCTTTGTATAGCGTCATACTATACTGTGGCACTTTAGATTCATCAAACTTGTAATAGGCAATATATTTTCCATCTGGTGACCAGGCATAGGCCTGAGTAAAAGAAAATTCTTCTTCATAAACCCAGTCACAGTTACCATTGATAATTTCATTCTTCTTTCCATCACGAGTCATGGCAATGGTTTCGCCTGTAGCCAGTACTGTATAATACATATTATTATCCTTCACAAAAGCTATTTTAGAACCATCGGGTGAGAAACTTGCGTGTAAGACAGGTTCTGAATGTATGCTTTTTAATTTTTTCGTTTTCAGATCATAGAGATAAACGCGATAGTATGAAGAGTGTCTATACAAAGGTTTTCTTTCGGTAAACAGTAAAATTGATTGTTCATCTTTACTAAAACTATAATGACTCGGTTTTAGTTTTTTTCCTTCATAAGTCTGGATTTCACTATCAAACAAAGTTTCCAATAGGTTTCCCGATTCAAGGTCATACATTTTAATCTGAAACCTTCCGTCACTGTGCTCTGCTCTGGTAAAGCGAGTACCATCATTTAGCGTATAAAATCCAGGGACCTCAGCAAGCTGGAAAGTTCCCTTTTTCCAGAGATCTTCTAGAGTGATCAGTTTACTTTGTGCCTGTACAAAGCCTACCCAACAAAGTGATAGGAAAAAAGAAAAAATGATACGCATAATTCATAATTTTTCAAGATCAAACATACGGTAATCCCATGTATAAAAGCTAACCTGTTTTGGGGGAATTTAAAACAGTTCTAATTGGGAGAGGATATATTCTATGAAAGCGGGGATGAGGGATGCTTATTCGATGGTAGCTTGTATACCTCTATCCAGTAAGGCCTCTGCTTGTGGGCAAAGATCTTCGTAGCTACCAGATTTCACAGCATATTTTCCTTTGAAATGCACCATCAATGCGCATTGTTCTGCCTGTTCAGGTGTATGTTTACATATTTCAATTAAGGAAAGAATGACCCAGTCAAAAGTATTTACATCATCATTCCATACGATAAGATGGTGTCCCTTATCATCTAGAACCTCAAGATCAGATTGTTTTTCTTCTTGCCAGGAATAATTTGCCTTCATATCTGATTGATTCCTTACAAAGTTAACAAAACAAAAAAATCTACGTGCTATATTCCTTTATATAAAATAGATTAACCGGGGATAATTCCATTTCTGATCGCGTATAAGGCTAAGCCTGCTATATTTTTTGTGCCAGTCTTTTCCAACAAATTAGAGCGAATACCTTCTACAGTACGAGAAGATAAATATAGTTTATCAGCAATTTCTGCAGTAGTGAGTTCGTCACAAATCAATTTGAGCACTTCTATTTCTTTATCGCTTAATATCACTCCTCTTTTATTGGCCTGTAAAACAGCAGAGTTTTTGGTTAGTTGCCTAAGTAAGGTTATGCCTACTTTATCATTAAAATAATATCCGCTATGCACTGCGGCATGTAGTGCTGCCTTAATTTCATCAGGATCCGTATTTTTCAATAAATATCCATTAGCTCCTTCTTCCATGACACGAATCACAAAGTTTTCGTTTTCAAACATGGTAAGAACAATGATTTTTATTTCTAGGTTGATCTTTCTAATGGCTTTAATCACTTCCATGCCACCCATTTCCGGCATTTTCAAATCTAGCAGAATGGCATCACATGATTTTTTTTCCAGCAGTTCCAGCAATTCTTTTCCATTAGAAGCCTCACCTACACATATCAGCTCAGGATCATCTGCCAAAGCAAATCTTATGCCTTGTCGGAAAATGCTATGATCATCTGCTATTACATATTTGATTGGCGACATACGGTGTACTTACAACATGCTTAGTGGTTTACAAAGGTAACGTAATAAGTATTTGAAAGGAACCCTCTTCTGTTTTATGAAAAAGAATTTTTCCCTGTACTGAATTTAGCCTGTTCACTATGTTTTTTAATCCACTAGATCCAATACTATTCATATAAAGTAAAAACTGTTCGTTGGTTATTCCCTCCCCATCATGTCTGATGATCATTTGTAATTCCGCATGATGTTTCTGGAAACTTAAGGTTATGTTCTTGGGATGACCGTGTTTAATAATGTTATTTGTCAATTCTTGTGCTACACGATATACTGACAAAGCCACGGTTCTGTCCAATGCCGCTAGATAGGGCGCCGCATTATAGTCCATATGCACTACCTCAGACCTGTCAATGATTTGAGACAGTGTAGTGAGCGCATGATGCAAGTTGAACGTATCCAGCGCTGAAGGTTGTAGTTTGTGGGATATATCTCGTACTTTCTGAATTCCTTCATCCAAGAGTTTTTTGGATTGCTGGATAGCCTCCATATTTTCCGGAGTTGTTTTGGTTTTATAGAGATAAAGCCTAGCAGATGAAAGAGTTGTACCTACGTCATCATGTAATTCAGCAGCAATTCGATTTCGTTCTCTTTCTTCACTTTCAAAAGAAGCTTTGATAAGTTCCTGCTGCTTTTCTTCTTCAATTTTTTTAAGCTCCATTTGATGGCGTATCACTTTTCTCTGATACAGTATCACGAAGAATATAATACCGCATGCCAGCAGAAGCATTGAAGCAATACAAATTATCAGAAACCCAATCATGCACTCTTGGTAATTGGCTTATAAAAGTAAATAGTAGGGATCAGTAAAATACTTCTTGTTATCAATAAACAATAAAAGAAATAACGCCATACCGTTTGTAATTGTGTTTCATAAAGCGGACGTAAGAAATTAATAAATAAAAACAGTAAGCTACTACCCGCTGCAAAAACGATTACCATTACATTGAACCAGAAAAACCAGTCTTTTTCCAGAAAAAAAACTTTATATTTTTTAACTATAAAATAGAATCCTGCTAAAGAAAGAAGCAAGTAATAGAGAGAGAAAATGCCTGCAAAGAGGAAGTTGACCTTCCAGACATTAAACAATGTATCTACGATATATAAAATAGCTACGGTGACTAAGAATACCTGCGGGTATTTTTTGTCTTTGAAAAAAACTTGTATATAGATAGTAGAGAGGGTAACAAATTCAAAAAGTAGATAAGCATTATGGAATAGTGGAGTATATCTCGGTTCCATGAGGCCTGTGTTTTTCAGTATAAAAACGGAGGCATCTATGCAAAACCCAACCATCGGATAGATCCAAATAAGCACACCAGCATTTTTACGACCTATAAAAAGGGGTAAAATCGGTGAACAAATTGTGGCAATCAAGAGTAACATACATTCAATTTTTCAAAACTCTATTATGGATAAGCCTCAGCAAAATCATAATAACGATGTCTTGGCTCACTATCTGGTGGAAATGTCAATTTTATCAGCAATTTATTTCGCAAAAGTCCCGTTGGGCCGGCTATAGCTACTTGAAAGGTAAACGACTCAGGCTTAAGCTCCAGCAAACCCTTAAATAAAACTACGGAATATTGAGTAGGATCATGCACCACCACTGAGGTATCTGTTTCTATATCAACTGATGGAGAGGCCCCCTTTGCAGCGATAAGGATATTTCCTATACAGCCTGTCTTAACTGCACTAGCACCTAGTTTAGGAATGTCACTTATAACACTAAACGGAAATGTTTGAGATGGAGATTTTCCGTTCTTCGTTAAAAGATTAAACTTGTCTTCTTCAATCTCATGAAATTTTGCGACTTCTTCCCAACATTCTTGAGTGCAAAATTTGGGATCGCCCTCATTAAAACAAGCAGGATTGTAAGTAGCCATGGTTTTTACTTTATATGGTGAAAAACAAAATTACACTTGTTGATTCCATTTATGATATAGCCACCATAAAGACAAAAAGAAACTATATAATCAAGAATGAAGAACAGAGGCTTACAAAAAAGATAAAAACACTATGCGTTGTGTCTTCAAAAAATTCAGTAGCTTAACTGTATCAAGTGGCGTAAGAATACCCGCTAAAATGCGTATTTCTACGTAAATAAAAACTGAAGTTATACTGTTGTTTAATCTTTGTTTTAAAAAGATATTTGCAGTAATAGGAAGCCTTTAATGTTCAATCGGGTAGCAATTACCTATGATCACATTTCTTCCTTTTGTTTCCATAGGTGCCTGGTGATCTCACCAGGCAATTTTTTTACCAGCTACCACTAGCACCGCCTCCGCCAAAACTTCCTCCGCCGAAACCTCCAAATCCACCCCCTCCAAAGCCACCTCCTCCACCACCTCCAAGTCCACGACCTCTACTTCCACCTAATGCTCCGCCAATAAAGGGCTCCCATCCGGAAAATCCTTTTCCACTCATATAACTTCCACCACCTCCACCAGAATTTTTACTTAACCATATGATGAGTATAATAATCAAAATAAGTAACACCACTAAACTAGCAATGGGGAACTCCTGGGCTGTATCAGAAGCATCTGCTGTATATTCTCCTTTTGTTGCAGCAATTACAGCCTCAGAACCTTTCACAAAACCTTCATAGAAATTCCCATTCCGGAAAGAGGGAATAATTTCATTACGGATAATCCGACCGCACATGATATCAGTAAGTGCTCCTTCCAAACCATAACCGGTGGATATATTTACTTTTCTATCGTCAATAGCAGCTAAGATCAGCACTCCATTATCTTTACTTTTTCTACCTATCCCCCATCTATTAGCCAGCTCCACAGCATATTGAGCAATTTCATATCCGCCCAAATTTTTAATAGTAACTATGGTAATCTGAGTAGAAGTTGTCTTATCGAAAGCTACCAGTTTATCTTCCAATGCTTTTACCTGATCTGCCTGTAATACTCCGGCTAAATCATTAACCAGTCGGGGAGGTACCGGAACAGGAGGAAAGTCTTTATCTGAAGCTATGCCTTGCCGTGCAGATAGCATCAAGGCTAAAAGCAACACTAAAAAGTACGTTAGCTTCCCATATTTTTTACTCATTTACCAAAAACAATTTCATCAGGTAATTCATTTTTATGTACTGCTGGATCATACGGGAAGTGGGTAGCCAAAGCCTTTCCCAGTTCATTTATACAAGCCACCAATCCTTCTGTAAGCAGGCCTTTTACTAAAAGAGCCTTAAGATGCGCTGCTGCTTCAGACCAAAATGCAGGCCCACCTGCTTTTTCATAAATTTCCTTGTCTCCTACAATGGCAAACTGATGGTCTACTATAGCCATGTAAATAAGCACAGCATTTCTTCTTTCCGTATGCTGCATGCCAAGCTCCAGAAATAGCTCTTGAGCTCTATCCATGGCATTGACATACTTACAGTGAGATTCCAAAAAAACGCGCAATTCACCGGTAGTACGAGCTTCAGCTTCCTGAATAGCTGCCACAATTTTCGCCTGGCTGGAATCATCCAGTAAAGGCTTTTTCTTAAAAAAGGACGGCATATATCTAATATCTAATTAAAATTCGACCGTGGGAGCCTGCTGAGCGGCTGCATCTGCTTCAAACATTCCTTTACGCTCAAAACCCAGCATGCCACCAAATATATTATTGGGGAAAACTCTTAATTTGGTATTGTATTGCTGTACCGCATCATTGAAGTTTTTCCTAGCCACAGTAATTCTATTTTCAGTGCCTTCCAGCTGATCCTGAAGAGATAAAAAGTTTTGATTGGCTTTTAGTTCAGGGTAGTTTTCTGTAATCATCAGTAGTCTTCCTAAGGCCTGGCTTAATTCACCCTGACGTTGCTGGAACTCTCTGATTTTTTCAGGACTCAGATCATCAGCATCTACTTTAAGACTAGTGGCATTTGCTCTGGCTTGAGTTACAGCTTCTAAGGTAGATTTTTCAAAATTAGCAGCACCTTTTACGGTATTTACCAGATTGGGTACTAAATCAGCACGGCGCTGATATTGGTTTTGTACTTCACCCCATTTACTTTTTGTGTTCTCATCTAGGGTAACCAGACTTTTTTGAATATTACAGGTCATGCAACCACCNATTAATAAAAGTCCTAAAACAATTATCAGGAAAACTGATCCTTTTTTCATATGTGTGTTTGATTTAAAACTTAAACAAATATACCATTTTGCACTAATACAAATTCAAGGAAATATTTCTGAATAATATGAATCAAATAGTTTACTCCTATACACAGGCATTTCCCTGAGTGCTATGAATTCCTTCTCTCAACTATGTATATGTCAAAATTACGTTGATTCAAACAAGAAAACAAAATAGCAACCACTTCTATGCAGAGGTTTTTGAACTTTTGTATTTTCCTAACTTGCACTATGGATATTCCTGAAGCGCAAAAAAAATATTTTACCCAGCAACTGATGCTCTGGCATCGTACTGAAAACAACCGTTCTTTACCCTGGAAGCTAGAAAAAGACCCCTATAAAATCTGGCTATCGGAAATCATCCTGCAACAAACCAGGGCTCAGCAGGGATTACCCTATTATCTGAGTTTTCTTACTCATTTTCCTGATGTACATGCATTGGCTGATGCAGCCGACGATATTGTCTTCCGACTTTGGCAGGGTTTAGGCTATTACAACCGCTGTAAAAATCTGTTGCATACAGCCCGATATATCAGTCGTGAACTGGATGGTGTTTTTCCGAATACTTATCCTCAACTTAAAAACCTAAAAGGTGTAGGCGATTATACAGCTGCAGCCATTGCTTCTTTTGCATACGGATTACCCCATGCTGTTGTGGACGGTAATGTCATTAGGGTGCTGGCTAGGTTTTTTGGTATAGAGCACCCTTGGGATACGACTACTGGGAAAAAATATTTTATGCAACTGGCAGGCGAACTACTGGATATAACAGACAGTGCTGGTTACAATCAAGGTATTATGGATCTGGGTGCCACAATTTGCAAACCAGTAGCACCCTTGTGTGAACAATGTATGCTTTCAGACCAATGTTTTGCAGCGAAAAAAAGTCTATGGCATCTATTACCTGTAAAAGCTCGCAAGCTAGTGGTCAAAAAAAGATATTTTCATTATCTAATTATCCTACACAATGGAAAAATATGGCTGCAGCAACGCACAGCTAAAGACATTTGGCAAAACTTATACGAACCTTATCTGTTAGAAAATGAAAAAGTGTTGAAACCAAAAGAAATAAAGAATAAACTACCCTTTTTACTAAAAAATCAGGAGTTAATCTCATTTGGCAGTAGTTTGCAAAGGCTCACTCATCAAGAAATCCATGCTCATTTTTTCTTAATATCTTATCCACATAAAAAGCTGAACCCTATCCACGAACAAGGTTTTTGGGCCAATCTTAACGAGCTTTCTCAATACGCCTTTCCTAAAACAATAGTTTCATTTTTTAAAAAAAATAATTATTTTGAGATCTAACATTGAGGATAAATTATTATTCATTGCTTAAAAACAGACTAATATGAGAGGTGTAAACAGAGTCATGCTTATCGGAAATTTAGGAAAGGATCCAGATGTCCAATACATTGAAGGAAATATTCCCGTAGCTAAATTTCCCCTTGCCACTACAGAAACATATAAAGACAAAACTGGAAATGTAGTTTCTCAAACAGAATGGCATAATATTGTTCTTTGGAGGGGTCTTGCAGACATGTCTCAAAAATACCTGAAGAAAGGAAGTATGGTTTTTATAGAAGGAAAACTTAGAACGAGAAGCTGGGAAGATAAAGATAAAATCAAGCGTTTTACAACTGAAATCATAGCTGATGGATTAGTCATGCTGGACAAGAAAAAAGATCAAGATACGCACAATCAGCAAACTGGCAACTCGGGTGGTTATGAGGACAATCAGGAGAATGACAATGAAAACGACCTCCCCTTCTAAGTTTCATGATACATCGAAAGATATCTGATAGGCTAAGGCACCATAGCACCATCGAACTCTGTTAGAACAATAAATGGTATTCTTCGTAATTTAGTATAAGGTATGGAACATGAAGGATTAAAGTACAATTGCATATAAACTTGCAAATACTCCTGACTCATACCAGTTGGTTTTTGTATCAATAGCAATTTGGATAATTAAACTCGTGTAACGTGGAGGGTGTACTTACCATGCATAAACAAGGATGGATTTGTTTCTTACAAACTACTCCACACGATTTTCCTGTGACAGATGTAACCATTTTATCTGTGGTTGTAGTCGTATTATTATTGATTACAGGCATTATAGCAGGCGCAGAGGCTGCTTTTTTCTCCCTGACGGTAAAAGATATTAATTATTTAAAAACCCACGACCAGCCAGGCTCAAGGCTGGCCATAACTTTACTAGAGCAACCTAAAATGCTCCTTGCAACCATATTGGTTGCCAATAATTTTATCAATATAGCCATTGTAATTACTTCAAGTCTATTAATTCGCTTGCTTTGGCAACAAAGTTTTGAAGTGACAGGGCTGCAGTCTTATTTATACTATGCCGTACAAATATTAGCTATTGGACTAACTTTGGTATTGTTTGGTTCGGTTTTACCCAAAGTATATGCTGTTCAAAACAACCTTAGAATGGCATTGTTTGCTGCACCTGTACTGAAATTTTTATCTTGGTTGTTTAGACCTGTTAGTAAAATGCTGGTTTCTTCTTCTTCCTATATTGAAGAAAAAATAGGATCAAAGCATGAAACCATCTCCAATGAAAGATTTGAGCAGGCAATAGAACAAACGGTGGGGCATATTGCTACACCCGAAGAAGTGAATATTTTCAAAGGCATTCTCAGGTTTGGCAATATCTCGGTGAAGCAAATTATGCGCACCCGACTCGACATCATGGGGATACCCCTACAAACACCTTTCCAGGAAGTAATTGCCATTGCTAAAAAAGTTGGCTATTCTCGAATCCCAGTATTTGAACACAATCTGGATAACATTAAAGGCATTCTCAACACCAAGGATTTTATGCCTCACAGTAAAGATCCTGACTTCGACTGGCATTCACTTATTAGACCCACATATTTTGTGCACGAAAACAAACCCATTGATGATCTTCTTAAAGAATTTCAGCAAAAAAGAACGCATATAGCCATTGTAGTGGATGAGTTTGGAGGCACTTCCGGAATTGTAACTCTTGAAGACATCATTGAGGAAATTATTGGAGAAATCAGGGATGAACTGGATGAAGAAGTGCTAGAATTTAGCAAAATAGATGAGTACAATTTTATTTTCGATGGTAAAACATCCATTAATAATGTGTGCAGAGCCTTAGGTATACCCTATGAAACCTTTTACCCTGTTCGAGGAGAAAGCACTACGCTGGCTGGACTTATACTTGAGCTGGCTGGAAAATTCCCAGACCTGAATGAAACTATTCCCTTCGAGGAATTCGAATTTACGATCCTCGAAACCGACAGATTTCGGATCAAACAGGTACGACTCACCATTGTTCCTGAAAAAAAGGAAACAGATTAATCAATATAGTTCCAGACTTACCCTTAATTGTTGCATTGTTTGAAAAAATTCAGGCCACGATTTCTGAATTGCATCTGCATGTAGAATCTCTACTGGACCATCTGCCATTAAAGCCCCTATTGTTGCAGCCATCACCATTCTATGGTCTTCCCAAGAAGTAAGCTTACAAGCACGAAGTGGTTTTGTGCTTCCCTTTACAGTCAGACAATCCCCTTCTACTTTATAATCCACTCCAAAAGCTGTTAATAATGCTATGATGGCATCTTTCCTATTGCTTTCCTTATAAATCAGTCTGTGAAGCCCATATAACCTACTAACCCCCGAACAGACAGATGCTAAAATAGCCAGTATAGGAAACAGATCAGGACAATCCTGAGCATTCCACTCAAAAGGTTTCAAAGACATGGATGAAGACACTGTAATTGTATCCTGATCGATTGTATAATTTACCCCACATTGTTCTAATACAGTTAAGATCGCTTTGTCTGCCTGTACAGAGGAGAACTGTAAACCTTTCACCGTAACGGTTCCCTTCATAGCACCGGCCACCAGCAAAACCGCACTATTACTCCAGTCGCCCTCAATCGTTATATGGTAGTCCTTTCTCACATCTTCCTGCGGAAGCAGGATAAAATGTCTGTAATCATCATCCACCATGATATTTTTACCAAAAGCTTGCAACACTTGCACCGTTAAATCGATATATGGCTTGCTTGGTAGTCGGTCTGCGGTAATAACCATCTTCTGATCTGCGTACCAAGCATAAGCATATAACATACCAGTAAGGAATTGAGAGCTATAACTAGCATCTATAGTAATATCCTTAGGATGGAAAGGTCCTTTAATTGTACAAGGCAGGCAACCATTCCTATCTACTACCTGTACACCCAATTGCTGTGCTGTTTCACGAAACCCTTTCATAGGTCTTTTTAGTAGGCTACCAGTACCCTCCAATACAACTTCCTCATGCTGTGCGGCTGCCAGCCAGGCAAATAATCTGGAGGCTAGTCCACTTTCTCCACAAAACCAATACCCCGTTAATAATTCCTTACCCCTCCCCTGTACTTCCACGAAGTTATCTGCATGTCTGATTAGCTTGGCACCAGCGGTTTGGATAAGTGTACAAACCGCGTTTTCATCCTCTGCATTTCCCAGCTGGTGAATAAACGTAGTTCCTGCATGTAGTAATGCAGCCGCCAATACTCTTTGAGCATGACTTTTAGATGATGGGGCTTGCGCACTACCATATACCGAACCAGGATATACAATTACATGCATGAATATAAAACTTGCCTTCAGAAAAGAAAGCAAGATAAAGCAAAAGTATCTTAGCTGTTATTTAGAATTAGAAGCCATAGACTTGCTTAGTAGATTTTCAAGTTGTCTGACTTTTTCTTGTTCTGCTTTTAAGAGGCGTTCATAGAGTTCTACAATCTTGTCTAAAGAATGGTTATTTGTTATTACTTCGCAATGCTGGTTAATCGTTTCATTCTTCTCAATGATCGTATTAAATACAGCCTCTTCATTAAAGTTTCGGATAGCTTCAGGAGTTACCCCTAAAGCATTTGCTATATATTGCAGACGTTCTTCTTCTATATTTTCACTTTTTTCAATTTTTGAAACCGCTTGTTGCGTTATTCCCAGTTGTTTAGCTAAAGTCTCCTGTTTGATGCCTTTTAGCTCTCTGATTTTTTCAATTTTTTTACCGATATGCATGGTATTCGGTATTTTAAGTGGTTTCTTATGTATCATAGGGTTTGTATTATCAGACTTCTAAACATCTACCCCCATTACCTAGAAAATTACATTACATGTAGAGATTCTATCCTTTATTTATTGGTTGTAAAATACAACTTTTTAGTTGTTATTAACAACTATATAATTATATTTATTTAAATGCATTTTTTTATACCTTAGTTTTTACAAATCAACTCGTGAAAGAAATATTTATGTCTCAAGATACAAAAGAAAATAATCAGTTTCCTGGGTTTTCCTACACTTCTTCTGAGATATCAGCATACCTTTTTACTGCCAACACCTTTATTTTATCCCTTAAAAATGGTAGAGTTGAGCATTTTATTACAGAGGATATTATCGGTTTTCAAAACTGGCTTCAGGCACATAAAATCAGAGACATTTCTTCGAGTGCCATATATTCAGAATTAGAAAACTAAACTTACTCTGCTAATACCATTCGGCTTTTTGTGGATAAAAAGTCGTTTTATCTGGCAGCCATTTTCCTTTATTTTGTAGAACCATCTTTTGGGGTTCGAATGCTAGTTTGCACGTGCGCCAATACCTCTGAATTTCGTGCATTTGAATCATTTTAAACAATAGTACAGGATATATAGCATGCAATTTTCACATTTACATAATCACACACAGTTTTCCTTATTAGATGGTGCATCCTCTATTCCTAGGTTATTTGCCAAAGCAGAAGAAGACAATATGCCTGCCGTTGCCATTACTGATCATGGCAATATGTTTGGTGTATTTGAATTTGTAGCACAAGCCTGGAAAAAAAAGAAAGTTGTGGGGAAAAATGAACATGGGGAAGATATATATGAGCCAGTAGTGAAACCTATTATTGGTTGTGAGTTTTATCTGGTTGCCAACAGGCACAAGCGTCAGTTTTCCAGAGAAGAAAAAGACCGACGTTATCATCAGCTATTACTTGCCAAAAATGAAAAAGGATACCAAAATCTGGTCAAACTATGTTCTCTGGGCTATATTGAAGGGTTTTATGGAAAATATCCGAGGATTGATAAAGAGCTTATACTAAAACATCATGAAGGTTTAATAGCTACCACCTGTTGTTTGGGTGCCTCGGTTCCGGGTATTATTCTTCGCGAAGGAGAAGAAGCTGCTGAACAAGAATTCAAATGGTGGCTGGATGTGTTTGGAGATGATTTTTATGTGGAATTTCAACGTCATGATATTCCTGAGCAAATTTTAGTCAATGAAATTTTAGTAAAATTTGCCCGCAAATACAATGTTCCTATTATTGCTTCCAATGATGCACATTATGTAGATAAAGAAGATGCCAATGCGCATGACATTCTACTTTGCATCAATACGGGTGAAAAGCAAAAAACACCTGCGGCCAAAGATTTTTCTGATGAAGATGAAGTAAAACGTAAAAACACACGCTTTGCATTTTACAATGATCAATTCTATTTCAAGAATACAGAGGAAATGAAGGCACTTTTCCACGATTTGCCGGAAGCCATTGAAAATACCGGACAGATTGTAGAAAAAGTAAAGCCACTCAAACTTGAAAGGGAAATCCTGTTGCCACACTTTAAAGTACCTCCTGAGTTTCATGATGATCAGGATGCATACCTGGAGCATCTTACCTGGACAGGTGCCAAAGAGCGATATAAAGACAATTTAACGCCCGAAGTGGAAGAGCGCATCCGATTTGAATTATTTACCATCAAAACCATGGGTTTTGCTGGATACTTTCTTATTGTATCTGATTTTATTAAGGCAGGGCGTAATTTAGGAGTTTTTGTAGGGCCAGGACGTGGATCTGCTGCGGGTTCTGTGGTAGCCTACTGTACAGGTATTACCAATATAGATCCGATTAAGTACAATTTACTTTTTGAGCGCTTCCTTAATCCGGAAAGGAAAAGTATGCCGGATATCGATACCGATTTTGATGATGTGGGACGACAAAAGGTAATTGATTATGTGGTGGAGAAATATGGTAAGGAACAAGTAGCCCATATCATTACTTACGGTACGATGGCCGCCAAAATGTCTATTAAAGACGTTGCACGGGTACTAGACTTGCCTTTATCAGATGCCAATACATTAGCCAAACTTGTGCCTGAACGACCGGGTATTTCCTTAAAACGCTTGCTGCATGCTCCTGAAGATAGTCTGAAAAATAATGAAAAATTATCTACTGAAGAACTTCAACAAGTTGCTGAGCTTAGAGCTATATATAACGACCCCGCGCAACCACAATCGAGTGTTCTGAGAGAAGCAGAAATCCTGGAAGGGTCGGTGCGGAATACTGGTATCCACGCAGCGGGCATCATTATTGCCCCTAAAAATCTTTCTGATCTGCTTCCTGTTTGTGTCAATAAAGATGTGGATCTACTTATTACACAGTTTGAAGGTAATGTCATTGAAAGTGCGGGCGTTATTAAAATGGACTTCCTGGGGCTCAAAACTCTTACCATTATTAAAGACTGTCTGGATCTAATTCGTAGAAATTACAACGTAGAAATTGACATAGACAATATTCCACTTGACGATGAAAAAACCTATGCACTATATCAGCGTGGGGATACCAATGGTACTTTCCAGTTTGAAAGTGCAGGCATGCAGAAATATCTCAGAGAATTAAAGCCTGATAAATTTGCAGACCTAATTGCCATGAATGCACTGTATCGTCCAGGGCCCATGGATTATATCCCCAATTTTATTAAACGTAAGCACGGATTAGAACCCATTACCTATGACCTCCCAGAAATGGAGGAATATCTCGCAGACACTTATGGCGTATCAGTCTATCAAGAGCAGGTGATGTTGCTTTCACAGAAGCTTGCAGGCTTTAGCAAGGGGGATGCAGATGTGTTGCGAAAAGCAATGGGTAAAAAGCAGAGGGCTGTGCTAGACAAGATGAAAGGGCAATTTATTGAAGGAGCCGTTGCCAAAGGGCATCCCCAAGAAAAGCTCGAAAAAATCTGGACAGACTGGGAATCTTTTGCCGAATATGCTTTCAACAAATCGCATTCTACCTGTTATGCCTTAGTTGCTTACCAAACTGCATGGCTCAAAGCGCATTACCCTTCAGAATATATGGCTGCTGTCCTCAACAACCAAAGCAGTATAGAAAAGATTAAGTTTTACATGGAAGAATGCCAACGCATGGGGCTACGTGTGCTAGGTCCGGATGTAAACGAATCTTTAAAGGGATTTTCTGTAAACAAAGAAGGTATTATACGGTTTGGACTCAATGCCATCAAAGGAGTGGGTGAAGCTGCTGTAGAAGACATCATTTCCGAGCGGGAGCAAAATGGGACATACCTAAGTGTGTATGATTTTATGCAGCGCATTAATCAGCGTACAGTAAATAAAAGAACGCTGGAAAATCTGGTACTTGCTGGTGCCTTAGATTGCTTTACTGAATTACATAGAGCGCATTATTTTTTCATGCCTCCTACCGATCCGGTAAGTGGAATTGAAAGGCTGATTCGTTTCGGCAACCTATGTCAGGCTAGTAAAGCTCAGGTGAGCAACAGTTTATTTGGAGATATGAGTATGCCCGCTATCAAGCATCCAGTTATTCCAGACTGTGACCCTTGGACATTACCTGAATTATTAGAAAAAGAAAAAGAAGTTATAGGAATTTACCTGAGTGCTCACCCCCTTGATGGCTATCGTTTTGAAATGGAGCATTATGGCTTTGTTCCCATTACAGAAATTGAAAAACATCCTGATAAAGTTATTCGTGTAGCCGGTTATGTGACCGATGCACAACATGCTACTACCAAAAAAGGCAGCCGTTTCGGAAAATGTATTCTGAATGATTATTCCGGTAATATAGAGTTGTTATTTTGGGAGAAAAACTATGTGAACTATAACGCCTATATTGATAATGGCCAGCTTTTGGTTATTCAAGGCTGTTATGCCCCCAAAAGGTTCAAACCAGAAACATATGAATTTCAGATTCAAAAAGTAATGCTGCTGGATGAAGTAAAGAAAACACTTACACAAAAACTCTTCATTCAGTTACCCTTGCATAAGTTAGACGATAACTTTGTGGATTTATTGGATAGGAACTTCAAGGCAAATCCTGGCAATACAGAAGTCATAATCACCGTTACAGATGATACCACTATGCATCGGATTTCTCTTAAAACATTCAATAAGAAAATAACATTTAATGACACCATCGTACAAGAACTTTCGATGTATGATTATATATCCTTACAAATAGAAACAGTGAATTAAATAATGCACATTATGTGGAAAGATTATGTGGCTATATGCAGACTCTATTTTCTTAAAACCAGGAATGCAGTTAACTTTGTGTGTTCCTAGGCTAATAAAAATAAACCATAAAAAAAACTTACAATGGCAGCAACATTCACTGACGGAAATTTTGAAGAAGAAGTTTTAAAATCAGATAAGCTATCTGTAATCGACTTCTGGGCTCCCTGGTGCGGACCCTGTTTGGCTTTAGGCCCTACTATTGAAGCCCTTGCTAAAGAATACGAAGGTCGCGTACTGGTAGGCAAAGTAAACGTAGATGAAAACCCTAAGCTCTCTGTTGATTACGGTATCACCAGTATCCCAGCTGTATTATTTATCAAAAACGGACAAGTAGTAGATAAACAAATAGGCGCAGCACCCAAACCTGTTTTTGAGAAAAAGATTCAACAACACATGTAATATCTTTTCCCTAGATAGAATTATAGAAGCTGTCTTATATAAGGCAGCTTCTGCTTTTTTGTATCGGTCTAGACAATATTTTGCCGTTCTTGCCTAGCTGAAGTTATTATAAGCATTCTGGTTAATACAACTGATGATCCAATTCGCTGATAGATCACGCAGGAAATTAGTTCTTAGCTGATGTCTTGCTGAACTATCTTTACTATCAACCCATATTTATAATTCCTGAAAATTACAAATCACATTTTCCTAATGACTAAAACGATCTGGATGTAAGCAAGCATCTTTTGACTTCATATCCGGGAAATCCTCAGGAAACATAAGTTTATAATTACCCCATAGAAACTGAAATTCAAAAGTAATGCATTACGCATTTTCCCTCTTTCAATACCATATCCTTCGTTTCGCTATGTGCTATCTGTAAAGGTTTTGATCGAAAAAAATTAGCATTTCAATTGTAAGGAAGTGAAGTGGATAAAAACGGTTTTTCTTGACCATAAGCAATAAAGTCTAAATTTCTTTCCAGAAATAATCGTCATCATGTGATAGTCACTTACTTTACTAAGAATACTAAATATAACTAGCTATAATTAAGTGAGGGTACAAGAAAATTATTTTTAAAGCCAAATCATTTAACCTAGCAACGAGGATTTATAGCATAATCAACATAAAACTGTAAGAAAAAAATTAAACACAAACAACATAAAAACTTTCGCTATATTTGATATATAACATTCCAAAAACCCAGTTTTAAAAACATTCATATATGTATCACAGATTAAGTTTCTCAATCATAGCAGGGCTTATCACCATTGCTTTATTTTTTGCAGGCCATAATGCCTTTGCCTGTACGAGATTGGTATATAAAGGACCTGAAAACACCATTATTACAGCCAGATCGATGGATTGGAAAGACGAAATCCATGCAAACCTCTGGATTTTTTCTCGCGGTATGAAGCGCAATGGAAATGTGGGGAAGAATTCAGTAAAATGGACGTCAAAATATGGGAGTGTTATTGCAAGTGCCTGGGATATGGCCACAACTGATGGCATGAATGAAAAAGGACTAGTAGCTAATGTACTTTGGTTAGCAGAAAGCCAATACCCTGCTTTTGACCCGGAAGGAGAAAAGCCTGGCCTAACCATAGCCGCATGGGCTCAATATGTACTTGATAATTTTGCTACCGTAAAAGAGGCAGTAGAGTCACTTAGGAAAGAAGATTTTGTGGTAGTATCCGATTATATACCGGGTACCAACAAATACACTACACTGCACCTTTCTATTTCTGACGCTACAGGCGACAATGCAATTTTTGAGTACATCAATGGTAAGCTGCAAATACATCATGATCCATCTTATACCGTAATGACAAATTCTCCGATTTTTGAAGAGCAATTGGCTATCAACAGTTATTGGAATGGCATACCCGGAACCATTATGTTACCTGGAACTAACAGAGCGGCAGATCGCTTTGTGAGAGCTTCCTATTATATTCAGTCTATTCCACAAACAGCAGATACGCGCATAGCTGTAGCTAGTGTATTAAGTGTTATTAGAAACTGTTCTGTACCCTTTGGCATCTCTTCTGAAACCGAACCCAATATTTCCTCTACTCGCTGGAGATCCTTATCTGATCATAAAAAACGAGTTTATTATTTTGAAACAGTGCTTACCCCCAATACATTTTGGGTGGATCTAAAGAAAATTGATTTTAGTAAAGAAGCAGGCACCAGAAAGTTGAAATTGAGTCATCAAAAAAATTATGCAGGAGAAATTTCACGACATTTTGCACCTGCAGAAGCGTTTGAGTTTGTAGGTATTTAAGACTGAATGATTACTGTTTTGTCAACTCACCCTTACCCACTCAGTTAGCTCCAGTTTGCTGTGTCTGTAAGACTGTCCTTTTTTGCTGCTGTTGTTGTTTGAAATAATGGAAGCGATAGTAATTGGCGGTTTCAATTTCTCTTACAATAGCCTCAATATCTTTATCCCTTCCTTCGGGATCATATTCTCTTTTAAGATTATTACTGAATAATAATGCTACTGACTGATACACTACCGCATTAAAACCTCCTTTTACTTCTTTAATTATACTAAAACAATCGTGGCCGGTTTGTCGGTTAATTAATTTAACTAAAACCTGCCCCTGACTGATGGTAAGGTTTTCAAGATCTGATTGAAATTTTTTCTTCAACTCGAGTTCAATGCTCTTTAAATAGGCTTTTTTAGCCTTTTTATCAGGCAGTGCTTCCAAGTGCTGGTTGACGTCCTTTAATACTCCAGCAGCAATAACCGCATAAGGATATACTTTACGTACATTATATCTCAGCCTGTCGTATTCTCTTTGTTTTTTTACCCATTTTTTAGGCAGCTTACCCTTAATTTCCACTTCATCTAAATAACACATGGGATAAGAAACACCATCTTCAGTCACAACTCCCAACCGAATGGTATCATAGGCAAAGTCTGGCTGTGCACTGAGATTTGTTGTGGTGAAACAAGCCCAACCAAAACACATCCAAATGGCAATATTTCGGGAGATTCGATGCATGGAATATAAAGTTCTCGTTTTTTGTCCATATTCTGCCCAACAAATTCATGTCCGCTTTTACAAAAGAATATGTTAAATCCTGAATCTCATATCACTAGGAGAGACTATTCCCATTATTACACTATACGCAACCGAACATACAAATAATTGCAGAAAAAACGAATCTGAAGGGAAAGTTTTGCATATTGTTTACAAGCAAAAAACTAAGTATCCCTTCCAGGTTTTATTCTTATGTTGCCCCTATTCGGCGACAAAACTATTTTCCGTAAAGCTTATTTTATGGGAAGGGGTATGCGATTAGCCAACCAACTTTCTGATAAAGGTACTAGCCAGGTAGCCAGCAACTCTTTTTTAGTAGTAGCTAGATTATTAAACACTAAGGTTTGTGGCGTAATAAATCCTTTTTCCAGTGCGTAGGAAACCTGATTAAATGGTAACATTTCTGCCTTACCATCAACCAGAAACGTGAGCAACATTCTATCGAAGAAGTTGACCTCGTATTGTTTTTCCAGACTTTTGATTACACGTACCATCCCATCTGTACTACACCCGCTAACTATTGTCTGGGCTTCATCAGCCATCACCACAATAAACTGACGAAACAAAAGCTTAGCCCATCCTTTTACAGGCTGTCCATGTGCTTCCCATTGAGCATAAAAATGAAATAACTGTTCATTAATTTCACTTTCTTCTTTTTCAATAAATGGACGATTGGATTGAAATATCCAGACACGCGAATGATCTGCAAAGTCAGCTGGAAATAGTTCGTGTAATACAGAAGGATGCACAGGATTCATACAGCAAAATTAAGGCAAATGTCTGGATTGACCTTAGCCGTCCTAGTAAGGCAATTAAGAATTAACAAATAGGAAAGTTTAGGCAAGCGAGCGCACCACCATTTCAGCAATGTCCATCACCTTTACATCATCTTCTTTTTCTTTATTTTTTATACCATCTGTCAGCATAGTAGTACAAAATGGACAATTTGCGGCCACTATTTTTGCACCAGTATCGATAGCTTCTTCTGCACGATTGAAATTAATTCGGGTAGTGCCTTTTTCTTCTTCTTTAAACATTTGCGCTCCCCCTGCTCCACAGCACATACCGTTGGTACGGCATCTTTTCATTTCCACAAGCTCTACATCTAAGGCTTGCAATACTTCTCTAGGGGCTTCATAAATATTATTTCCGCGACCTAAATAACAGCTATCGTGATAAGTAATTTTTCGGCCTTTGAATTCCCCGCCTTCTTTGAGTTTGATTCTACCTTCCTGAATGAGTTGCTGCAAGAAAGTAGCATGATGCATTACTTCGTAATTTCCTCCTAGGGCAGGATATTCATTTTTGAAAATATTAAAGCAATGCGGACAGGTAGTTACTATTTTTTTGACGTTATAGCCGTTAAGGGTTTGAATATTATTGTAGGCCATCATCTGAAAAAGAAATTCATTTCCCGATCTTCTTGCAGGATCTCCGGTACACATTTCCTCTTTTCCAAGTATGGCAAACTTAACCCCTACTTTATCCAGTATCGTTGCAAAAGCGCGTGTAATTCGCTGTGCACGCTGATCGAAGCTACCGGCACAACCTACCCAAAATAGAATTTCAGGTGTATCGCCATTAGCAGCATAGGTAGCCATTGATTGAATATTCATATTAAACGTCAGGCTTTTTAAATGTTTCTAACAATTCCCAAATGGGATTGATATTTCCGAATTATTTTATGATTCTGCATTCATCTCCACAGCCCATTGGTCGCGTTCATCGGGACTAAATTTCCATGGAGCCATATTGTTTTCTATATTACTACTCATCAGGTTCCATTCCTGTGGAGCATTACTTTCTTCCATAATTAGATACCTGCGGAGCTGGTCGATAATAGATAAAGGTTCAATACTTACCGGACACGCTTCCACGCAAGCCTGGCAAGTGGTACAAGCTCTTAATTCTTCTACAGTGATATAATCGTGAACCAATGATTTTCCATCATCTACAAATGAGCCGTTTTTAGTAATGTTATTACCTACTTCTTCCAGTCGATCTCTGGTAGCCATCATGATACGGCGTGGAGACAGCAGTTTTCCGGTTTGATTGGCAGGACATACAGCTGTACATCTACCACATTCTGTACAGGCATACGCATCCAGCAGGCTTTTCCATGAAAGATCTTGTACATCTCTAGCTCCGAACCTTTGTGGTGCTCCCTCCTGAGGCTCAGCAGGAGCGAGTTCTGGTTGCATCATATACAATACTTCCTTTTGGATTTCAGGCATATTCTTCATTTTACCCTGTGGATCCAGCCTGCCGTAATAGGCATTAGGAAAAGCAAGGATGATGTGAAAGTGTTTAGAATAAGGTAGGTAATTTAAGAATGCAAAAATGCCCAGTATATGTCCCCACCAGCAAACTCTTTCTACGATATGTAAAGCAGAAGTGGAAAACCCTTCAAAAGCCGGAGCTATCATTCCTGAAATTAAAAAATTGTGTACCGTGCCACCTTCTCTTTGCATGATTACAGTATCAGCAGCATTCATAATCAACAGCATCGACATCAGTACCATTTCTATGTAGAGGATGGCATTAGCATCTTTACGCGGAAACCCTTCCAGTTCTTTCATATTCAGCCGGGGTACCTTATAAATATTTCTCCGGATAAAAAAGATGATAACGGATATCAGTACCAATACTCCAAGGATTTCAAAAAAGCTAATTACGAAGGAATAAAAACTTCCTAGGAATGGGGCAAAAGCACGAGTAGTACCGAGCGTACCGTCCACGATAATTTCCAGCACTTCGATATTGATGAGGATAAAGCCTGCATACACAAAAAAGTGGAAGATAGCAGGTAAGGGGCGTTTAAACATTTTTTTCTGCCCCAATGCCAGCAGCAGCATATTATTCCAGCGAGCTCGGGGATTATCGTTCAGGGATTCTGGCCGTCCAAGAAAAATATTTCTACGGATTTCCTTCACTTTTTTGGCAAAAAGCCAACCTGCTACACCTGCACACAATACAAAAAGAATCTGCTGGATTATCTGCATATGAATTGCCCTATTTTAGCCATAAAGGTATTTCATTTATAGAAAAACAGGAACCTTATGTAAGGTATTTGTAAAAATAAAGTTTCCGCGGTCTTTCTATTTCATGGTAGATCTGGTTATAGGCTGAAAACTTTTCCTATAGCCTTTGGTCCTACTACAACCTGCTTACGCCTGAGATTTTTTATGTTTTGATAATACTCCGGTGAATAAGAGTATATGGATCGCAGCAAATACAAGCGAGAAATAGTACAAGGCAGTATCATCTATATCTGGATTCATATGATGTAAAATCGCCACTATTACTAGTGCTAAAGTCATGCCTATACCACTCCAAGCTACGGTGCGATAGCTACCACTTGTAAACTTACTACTGTTTAGAATACTATGTTTCATGCCGTAGAAAAGGTACACGTCAAAGCCAATCATCATCCAAGCAATGAGGCGAATCCATGTATCCAGAGGAAGGAAAACCATCATAAACAAACAGGTAATCACACCTAAAATGGGTACTATAGGTACAAGTGGTGTACGGAATGCACGAGGGGCTTCAGGCATTTTCTTTCTCAACACAATGATGCCGATACAAACTAAAATAAATGCAAATAATGTACCAATGCTGGTCATTTCTCCCACTACTCTTGCTGGTACGAAAGCGGCGAATAAGCTCACAAAAAGCATAAATAAAAAGTTGTTTTTCGCAGGAGTGCGGAACTTTTCATGTACCTGTGAGAATACTCTCGGAATTAATCCGTCTTTACTCATAGAAAAGAATACTCTAGACTGACCCATCAGCATCACTAGAATCACAGAAGCATATCCAGCCAGAATAGCAATAATAATTGCTTTATTTAACCAGGGGTAATCGGGCGTAATCACACCAGTAGCATCTGCTTTACCCATATGATCGATAGCCACAGCTACAGGAGCAATACCGTCTTTTCCGGCAAATGTCTCATAACTAGCTACTCCAGTCATGACATGCGCAAAGAGAATATATAATATGGTACAAATAGCCAGAGATAGGAGAATACCAATGGGCATATCCCGTTTAGGATTTTTAGCTTCCTGAGCTGCTGTAGAAACCGCATCGAATCCTATATAAGCAAAGAATACAATAGCTGCCGCGCGAATAATACCACTAAATCCAAACTCTCCAAAAGTTCCAGTATTAGGTGGAATATAAGGATCCAAATTTTCTGGGCGAATGTATTGCCATCCCAAAGCGATAAAAGTCAATACCACTGCTACCTTTAAAACCACAATAAGTCCGTTTACAAAAGCAGATTCCCTAGTTCCACGCATAAGAATTAACGACATAATTACTACTATGGATACTGCGGGAATATTAATAATACCTCCGTCGAAGGGTGAAGATGCTAGGGCCGGATCTATATGGATACCGTAATATTCTAAAAACTTAACTAAATATCTCGACCAGCTAATAGCCACCGTGGCGGCACCTACAGCATATTCCAGCACTAGATCCCAGCCAATAATCCAAGCAATGAATTCACCCATCGTAGCATAAGAATAGGTGTAGGCACTACCAGCTACCGGTATCATGGATGAAAATTCTGCATAACACAACCCTGCAAAAGCACACCCCAAAGCAGCCACAATAAAAGAAATGGTAATAGCAGGTCCGGCATTATTAGCAGCGGCTAGCCCTGTTATAGAAAACAAACCAGCGCCTATAATGGCGCCAATACCTAAGGCAACTAATGCCCCTGCTGATAATGTTTTCTTTAATCCTTTCTCTGAATCTGACGCTTCTGCTAATAATGACTGTAATGATTTTCTAACAAATAAACCCATATGTAGTTTTTCGTAATTAGACTTAGAATGGTTCAAACCTAATCATTAATTATTGTTTATGCAAGGTTCGAGATGTTTTGTCAAGGCTAAAGGTGTCTGCAGTAAGGCTAAGATTCTTGAGAATAGAAATAATATTTTCGCGATTGTTTTTCAGTTAAGGGTTTTGCAGTAGGTTTGAGGCATGATTGGTATTTATAAATATAGTCTGTCTGGAATTCTGTTTTTTATTTTCTCAGTAACCGCCTGGGCTCAAAATCCTTTGCCTGATATTCAAGCCTCGCGGGAAAACAATATGAATATTTTATCCTGGTATTGTCAGTATGATGGTATTAAATCTATTGCCGTTTTAAGAAGTCGGGACAGCATTTATAATTTTGCCACTATCGGTTATGTCAAAAACTTAAAAAAGGGATTGCAAGGGTATGTAGATGGACATCCACTCCCGGGTAATAACTGGTATAAACTATATATTGTTTTTAATTCAGATCTAACATGGCATAGTAATCTTGTCAAGTTATATGTGGACAGTTCTTCGCTGATGAAGCAAGCTGTTTTACCGCCCAACGATTCACTTCAGAATATTATTAATGCGCTGGCACCAGGAAATATTACACCTACTCCTCAATCTTATAGTTATACTCGTTCCCAATATGTTTTTACCAATCCCTATACCGGGCACATAAATATTGAGTTAGCTGAAAAATTTGAAAAAGCGGCAACTTATTCCATACAATTTTTTAATGCCAAGAATCAAAAGGTGTTAGAAATCAGCCGTATTTCGGAAGCCTCGGTAATTTTAGATAAGAGAAATTTCCAGCGGAAGGGAATTTTCCGTTTCGAATTATTTAAAAATAAACACCTGTTGGAAGAAGGTCATGTTACGATTTACTAATTAGTTCACATTCAAAAACCTCAGCAAAAGCTTTTTGTAAAGCTAATTTCACTTCAGCTTCTGACACTTCGTGTCCTAATTCTTGCTGCAGCGAAGTAACCGATTTGTCTTTAATGCCACAGGGTACTATATAATCAAAATAGCGGAGGTCGGTATTTACATTTAAGGCAAAGCCATGAATCGTAATCCATCGACTACTTCTTACTCCCATAGCACATATTTTCCTTGCCTTTCTAGGATTTTGCGGATCGAGCCAAACCCCTGTAGCGCCGGGTAAACGATCTCCCACAATACCCCAATTTGCCAGTGCACGAATCACTGTTTCTTCGAGATTACGCATATAGCGACCCAGATCGGTAAAAAACTGTTCCAGATCCAGTACTGGATAACCCACAATCTGCCCCGGACCATGATAGGTAATATCTCCGCCTCTGTTAGTTTTATAAAAGGAAATACCTAGCTCTTTTAAGCGGGTATCTTGCAGCAGGATATTTTCCATGTGACCACTTTTCCCCAAAGTCAACACATGAGGGTGGCTACAGAAAAAAAGGTAGTTTTTAATCTCTTCCTGAGATACTTCTGAGGTGTTTTGTGCAAATCGACTGGATTTTATTTGCAGTCCTTGCTGTAAGAGCGATTCCTGCAAATCCCAAGCTTTGCCATACTCTATTTCCCCCAAATCCTGATACCAGACTTGTTTCACAAAAAATAATTTAAAATGTTCCTTTTCGGCAGAAGGCCTTCATGATTTCCACGCAAAGATACAAGAGATGTTTCTTTTGGTTTTTGTAAATAAGAAAAGAAAGAATTATATTTATATATAGCCACTAAAGGGTTTCTAAGTATCCCTCTTGAGTAAGAAGTCTTATTCAATCAACAGATAGTCAGCTATATATAAAAACATAACTGCTTAGAGAATCTATGGTATTATAAACTTAACATTCAATACACACATCATCCGTACATTTGCTAAAATATTTTATCATAACAATATCCACTACACGGATATTGTACACTAAATCAGACTATGGCAAAACAAAAAGCCAAAAAAAAGAAGAAAAAAGAGAGTTCCGTTCGCCATACCGGTAGGTTGGAAATTACACGTAATGGAACAGGGTTTGTATCCGTAGAAGGTCTGACCAGAGATGTAAAAATTCGTCCGCAACATTTATCTAATGCCCTAGATGGCGATGAAGTCGCTATTGAACTAGTTTCCTCTGCACGAAGCAGTGGCCGTTTGGAAGGCATTGTCACCAAAATAATTCGTCGAGGACATGAAGAATTTAGTGGCACGCTTTCCTGTAGTGAGCGTTTTGCCTTTTTGATTCCGGATAAGGAAAATATGCCGGTAGATATATTTATACCTTTAGCCAATTTACACGAAGGGAAGGATGGAGATAAGGCTGTGGTACGCATTGTAGAATGGCCAGAAAAATCTAAAAATCCTGTGGGAGAAGTAATTCGTATTCTCACCCACGAAGCGGCCAATGAGATTGCCATGAATGGCATTTTACTAGAAAAGGGGTTTAGCCTGCATTTTCCAGAAGAAGTCTTAGAAGAGGCAGCCCGGATGAATACAACTATTAGTAATGAAGAAATACAAAAAAGGAAAGATCTTCGAGACATACTCACTTTTACGATTGATCCAGTAGATGCCAAAGATTTTGACGATGCCATTTCTTTCCGAAGGCTCAAGGGAGGCCTGACAGAAGTGGGTGTACACATAGCAGATGTAAGTCATTATGTAACTGAACATTCAGCTATAGACACCGAAGCTTCGCGTCGTACCACTAGCGTATATCTTCCAGATCGGGTAGTACCCATGTTACCAGAGCAATTGTCGAATGAGCTATGTTCTTTAAGGCCGGGAGAAGAAAAGCTCACCTTCTCTGTAATATTTACAATTTCTAAAAACGGGAAGATAAAAGACAGTTGGATTGGCAAAACCATTATTCGTTCCGACCGACGATTTACCTATGAAGAAGTGCAGGAAATTCTAGAAGGGAAATCGGGAGATTATGAAAAAGAGCTCCATTATCTGCATCAATTTGCGGCTCAATTGCGTCAGGAACGGTTTGAGAATGGTGCCATTAATTTTTCTTCTAGAGAACTTCGTTTTGAACTAGATCAGAATGCCGTTCCATTAGCAGTCATCATCAAAGAAAGCAAAGAAGCACATCAACTTATTGAAGAGCTCATGCTGCTAGCAAATAAAACAGTAGCTATTTACATGTCGTCTCAGACCTATAAAAATAAACCTATTGCCTTCCCATATCGTGTACACGATGTACCCGATGAAGAAAAGCTCAGGTTGTTTACTGTTTTTGCTTTAAAATATGGATATAAATTTGACCTAAGTACTCCCCAGAGCATTGCCCGGTCATTCAATGATATGCTGAAATTAATCCAGGGTCGTCCTGAACAAAATGTACTCGAAAGTCTAGGTATTCGTACCATGTCAAAGGCATTATATACAACAGAAAACATCGGACATTATGGTTTAGGATTTCAGCATTATTGTCATTTCACCTCTCCCATTCGTAGGTATCCCGACGTATTAGTACATCGGATTTTATTCGGTTGCCTCGAAAATGAACCGGTGCGTATCAAAAATTTAGAGCAGCTATGTCGCCATTGCAGTGAAAAAGAAAGGAAGGCTATGGATGCCGAGCGTACAGCTCATAAATACAAGCAGGCGGAGTATATGCAGCAATTTATAGGAGAAGAATTCGAAGCAGTAGTAAGTGGTGTAGCTTCCTTTGGATTCTGGGCAGAAACAGTAGCACACAAATGCGAAGGAATGATTGCCCTTTCTGATCTACGGTCTATAGACGATTTTGAATTCAGAGAACGAGACTATGCGCTCAAGGGATTAAGCACAGGCATTACCATTCGTATTGGAGACAATTTAACGGTAAAAGTCATTGCGGTGAATGTGGAAAAGAGGCAGATAGATTATGCCTTAGTTACCCTACCGCATCAGGAAGAATTGCGCCCCAAAACTAGAAAAAACAGCAAACCCACATCGACAAAGACCAAGAGAAGTAAAAAATAAGTCATGCAGACGTTTGAAGCCTTAGTAAAAAAATTTGAAGCCTATTTACAAGAACATACGCCATTTCCGCTAACCCCGGAAAATCTATATGAGCCTTGCCGCTACTTTCTATCATTAGGAGGAAAAAGAGTCAGACCGGTACTCTGCCTGATGTCCAATGAACTTTTTGGAGAGATTTCTGCAGATGCCTGGCATGCTGCTATGGGCATTGAATTGTTTCATAATTTCACGCTTATCCATGATGACATCATGGACAAGGCCCCTCTCAGGAGAGGGAAAACTACAGTGCATGAAAGAAACGGACTTACCGCGGGTATTTTATGTGGTGATGTGATGAATATATTTGCCTATGCGGCTTTAGGACGCATTCAGCAAAACCTCCCTACCCTGCTGCAATTATTCAACCAAACCGCCATAGAAGTTTGTGAAGGTCAGCAACTAGATATGGATTTTGAAAGCAGAGAAGACATCAGGATAGAAGACTACCTACACATGATCCGCCTAAAAACTTCAGTTTTACTGGCTTGCAGCTTACAGATGGGGGCTATCATTGGCCATGCTTCCGAAGAAGATTCTCGTTTGCTATACGAATTTGGAGTAAACTTAGGTTTAGCCTTTCAACTGAGAGACGATTATCTCGATGCCTTTGGGGCAGAAGCAGAAACAGGGAAACAACAGGGGGGTGATATTTTAGCCCATAAAAAGACCTACTTGTATCTTAAAGCGCTTGAATTAGCCAATGATCTGCAAAGAGAAAACATACAGCAATTGCAGCGTGTAATGAGCACAGAAAAAGTTCAGGATATGTTGCAAATGTTTCGGGAAACAGGTGCAGAAGATGCGTGTAAAGAAGCCGTAGCACAATACTCTCAGCAAGCATTTTCCGCATTAAACTCCATACAAATTGAGGAGGACAGAAAAAAACCACTTAGAGATTTAGCAAACTATTTACTCCATCGAAAGAGCTAAAACAGCTTTTCAAGGTTTCTGATATCGCAGGAAATACGGGTTCAAGTATCATACGGTAGTTATACTTATACTTATACAAATGGTTATCGTATGGCTTGGCGGTTATATTCAGTAATTGTACTGTCTATAGTCAACAAGTAGTTTGGTTATATCAATAATGTGATCACAAAAAAACTATTGACTTTTTATATTTGTGATCCTACTGCAAGTTCATCTTATTTTCGGGGTGGACGAATGCAATGCAGCATCCTATTTTCAACGTCATAAAGAGTGTACACCTAACAAAAATCAGCACCTTGACCAAGAGACCCAGATTTGCTAGAAAGCTTATATGGACTGGATTGACGGTAGTTATACTTTTGAATATAGTCCCCATATTTCATGCTTATAAGTTTACCCATTTTACCCCAAACACGGGTGCACATACCGAAGGAGTTAAAAAATCAAAAGCACAAAAAATAAAAACTGTGCTTTTCGGAGTCAATAATCCCCGTCCCGAGCATCGACGAGTTCCTGATCAGCCATATCAGACTATAAAACTTAAAAGCAACAAAGAAATTGAAGGGTGGTATATCCAGGCAGCTAATCCTAAGGGCACAGTAATTTTATTTCATGGGTATAGCGATGATAAGTCACAGCTCATCGATCAATCAGATATCTTTCATCAGTTAGGTTACAATACCTTTCTCATAGATTTTATGGGTTCTGGTGGTTCAGAGGGCAATCAGACGACCATAGGATATAAAGAAGCCATGCAGGTAAAAACCAGTTATGAGTATATCAGACAACAGGGAGAATCAGAGATCTATTTATATGGCATTTCCATGGGTTCTGCAGCCATTATGAAAGCCGTTTATGATTACGGATTAGCACCCAGAGGTGTCATTTTGGAATGCCCTTTTGGATCTATGTATCAAACTGTAGTAGCCAGATTTAAGCTTATGCAGTTGCCCAGTTTTCCTATGGCAGGGTTATTAGTTTTTTGGGGAGGTATAGAAAATGGATTTTGGGCATTTCGACATAATCCTATTCGTTATGCAGAGAAAATAAATATCCCTGTGTTATTGATCTATGGAGCTCAGGATCCCAAAGTAAGTAGAGAGGAGACCGATCAGATATTTCAAAACATAAAAGGTCCCAAACGATTAGTGATTTATGAAAAAGCCGGTCATGCCAATTATCTTGAGCAATATAGAGAGGCCTGGACAGAGGATGTGCAGATTTTTTTGCAGGAAGGAAAGTAGAAAAGGAAAGTTTTCCCTAAATAGTATCATTAAAAAATAGCGAGTTCCAATTACTATTACTAGTATTATCCAGTTGAAAAAAAATTAAAAGATACTTACTCTACCCTCCTTTGTAAGCTTCCAACACCTATTCTTTCTCATTGATAACGATATACAGAACTACAAGACTAAGAAAGTCTTAAATAAATAAAAAAGCCTAGACTTGCCGGGCTCTTGCTCTTTATTCAAATTCGGGATAATTAATAGGGTATTTGTTCCCCTTTAAAAGTTCTATAATTCCTAAAGGGTTCATTACTATTCCTATGTATGCTTTTCGGTTTTCTCCTTCTAATTTCCCTACATCTTTAAAAGGCTCATTAACTTTCCACACATACCAATTTCGCGATACCCTGATTGGTTCTTCTCCGACCTTTGAGCCGTAATCATTCGTATCCCTAAATAATATCTGCGATGTGTTGCCGACTTCTGCTGTATTTCCAATTCTTTCCCAAAGGTTCATTTTCAAACCCAGCTTTGTTACACAATGGGCGTAAAACTCAACTTCTCCACTTACAATCTCTGATAAATCAGGATTGACATCGATTGGATGTTTTTTTGTAAAAGCCCTGATTACATCGCTGTTCAGCTGGGTAAGGTCGCTAACAACATATTGAAAATACTTCTTACTACTCTCGTCTATCTTAACAGAAAAGACATCGCCTATTTTTGTGTTTGCTCTTGCCATTATTTGATACCGAATTGCCACCAGTTTTTTGGTGCGATTGAATTAACCTTATTTAAAAGTT
>JGI12383J13903_1000346_pt1 | contig 37456 bp, 30 predicted proteins | sample Passage237B_FD_13903 | JGI IMG/M metagenome (IMG submission 13903)
CCGATCCGCAGCCAATCGAGCCCGTAATGGCGCTCGATCCGGTCCGTTCGTCTCGCCTGGGCGCCAATGGCTTCGTGCATCGCCGCGCGCCTGTACGCGCCAAGCGACGCACGGGGGATGGAGAAACAGGGTTANCCCCCGGGCGTCCCTTTGCGGGACGATCCGGTCAACCCGCCTGAACCCGCGCGAGCAGCGCGTCGATCGCCGCCACCGACTCCGGCTCGTCGAGCGTCGGCGCATGGCCGACGCGGGGCACCGTGGTGAGCGCGAGCTTCGGCACTTCCTTCTTCATCCGCTTCGCCGTCTCGACGCTCAACAGGTCGGACAATTCGCCGCGCACCAATGTGGTCGGGATGCCGGCGAGGCTCCGGAAGGCGGGCCACAGGTCGTAGGCATTGTCGTTGGCCAGCTTGAACGGTTCGGCGATCCGCATGTCGTAATCGAGCACGATCCGCCCCGCCGGCGTCAGCTTGCACACGCGCTTCGCATAGACGAGCCACTGGTCGATGTCCCAGTCGGGGTAGCGATCGCCCTGGCTTTCGCGCAGCGCGCGCGCGGCATGAAGCCAGGTCGGCCAGTTCTGCGGCCGGCCGACATAGGATCGGATATGATCGAGCCCGCGCGGCTCGATCACGGGGCCGATATCGTTGAGCAGGGCGCCGGCGATCCGGCTGCCGTCGGCCATCGCCATCAGCATCGTGATCAGGCCGCCCAGCGACGTGCCGATGAGGACGAACCGGTCCAGCGCCAGCTCGCGCACCAGCGCGTCGATATCCTGGATATAGGCGGCCGGCACATAGGTCATCGGGTCCTTGGCATAGGCGCTCTCGCCGCGCCCGCGCAGATCGATGCAGATCACCCGCCATTGCCCCGCGAGCCGCCCCGCAACGCCTTCGAAGTCGCGCGCGTTCCTGGTCAGGCCCGGAATGCAGATGATCGGCGGACGGCTCGCCGGGCCGGCATAATCGCGGTAGTGGAGCCTGAGGCCGTCGCCTGATTCCCAATAGCCATTGGACCAATCCGCCATGCCAAGCCCCTATCGTTCAGCCCTCCCTATCGACGGATGACACGCCGCGCGCAAGCCGAGCCAGGCTATCGGGCGGATCCGGCGATCCTGTCGCTGGGACCGGATTTCTACGATTCCGTCGCGCCGGCCGATTTCCCGCAGGCGATCCTGCGCTTCCGCAACGATCGCGCCGCCGCCCAGGTCGGGCTCGCCGAATTGGACGATCAGGCCTGGGTCCGTCACTTCGCCCGGTTCGAGCCGCTTCCCGACAATCTCGGGGCGCCGCTCGCCCTGCGCTATCATGGCCACCAGTTCCGCGTGTACAATCCGGACATCGGGGACGGCCGCGGCTTCCTTTTCGCGCAGCTGCGTGACGATCGCGGCCGCCTGTTCGATCTCGGCACCAAGGGATCGGGACAGACGCCCTACAGCCGCTTCGGCGATGGACGACTGACGCTGAAGGGCGCCGTGCGCGAGCTGCTCGCGACCGAGATGCTCGAAGCGCTGGGGGTGGAGACCAGCCGCACCTTCTCGCTGATCGAGACCGGGGAGGCGCTCGAGCGCGGCGACGAGCCCTCCCCCACCCGCTCCGCCGTGCTCGTCCGCCTCAGCCACGGCCATATCCGCATCGGCACCTTCCAGCGCCTCGCCGCGCTCGACCAGGGCGACAATATCGCGAAGCTCGCCGCCTACTGCCTCGCCAACTTCTTCGGCGACACGGCGGCGGGAGAAGACGCGCCGCAGCGCTTGCTCGCGCATGTCACGGCCGGCACGGCGCGGCTCGCGGCCTCCTACATCGCGGCCGGTTTCGTCCACGGCGTGCTCAATTCCGACAATATCAACATCACCGCGGAGAGCTTCGATTACGGTCCGTGGCGCTGGACGCCTTATTGGGACGGCGGCTTCACCGCGGCCTATTTCGACCATGCGGGCCTCTATGCCTTCGCGCGCCAGCCCGAGGCGATCCACTGGGATCTCGTCCAGCTCGCCATCGCGCTTCGCAAGCTCGCCGAGGCGGAGGTGCTGACCCCGGTGCTCGAACGATTCCCGCAGCTCTTCCGCGAAGCCCTGCGCGATGCGATCTTCGCCCGCCTCGCCATCGTCCCGGGCGATCTGGAGGAGGACATGGCGCTGGTCGCCGCGATCGAGGAGACGCTGGGCCGCCAGACCGTCACCATCGACCGCTTCTTCTTCGATTGGCGCGGCGGATCGCTGCGCGGGCCGAGCGATCTTTATGGCGATTTCGACGCGGTGCGGGACCTGATCGGTCGCCGGATCGCCGCGCCGGGCGCGCTCGATCATCCTTATTGGTCCGACGCCGAGCCCTGTTCGATGCATATCGAGGAGGTCGAGGCGATCTGGTCGCGGATCGACGAAGCGGATGACTGGTCGGCGCTCCACGCGAAGGTCGCGGCGGTGCGCCGGATGGGCGAAGCGCTTGAAAAATCCCGGCGGGGGGCCAAGAGAGACGCATGACCCTGATCTCGATCGAACCCGCCACCGGCCAGACGCTCTGGACCGGGGAGACCGGCGATGTGGACGCCGCGGTCGCGGCCGCGCGCGCCGCCTGGCCCGGCTGGGCCTCGAAGCCCTTTTCGGTGCGGGTGGAGACGATGCGGCGCTTCGCCAATGTGGCGCGAGGCAAGCTCGATGCCTTTGCGGACCTGATCGCGCGCGAGACCGGCAAGCCGCTGTGGGAGGCCCGCACCGAGGCCGAGGCGGTCATCAACAAAGTCGACATCTCGGTCGCGGCCTATGCCGATCGTACCGCCCAGCGGCGGCTGGAGGGCGCGATGGGCACCCGCGTCGCGGTTCGCCACAAGCCGCATGGCGTGCTCGGCGTGCTCGGCCCCTATAATTTCCCGGCGCACCTGCCCAACGGCCACATGGTCCCGGCGCTGATCGCCGGCAATGCGGTCGTGTTCAAGCCGAGCGAGAAGACGCCGGCGGTCGGCGAATATCTGATCGGCCTCTACCGCGAGGCTGGCGTGCCCGAAGGCGTGGTCGGCTGCGTCCAGGGCGGCGCGGACATCGGCAAGGCGCTTGCCGGCCATTCCGGGCTCGACGGGCTGCTCTTCACCGGATCGGCGCGCGCGGGCCTGGCCCTCAACCGCCAGTTCGCCGATGTGCCGCACAAGATCCTCGCCCTCGAAATGGGCGGCAACAACCCGATCGTCGTGTGGGACGCCAAGGACCTCCACGCCGCCGCCGCGATCGTCGTCCAGTCCGCCTACATGACCGCCGGGCAGCGCTGCACCGCGGCGCGCCGCCTGATCGTTCGCGAGGGCGAGCATGAGGTGCTGGCGGAGACGATCGTGAAGATCCTCGATCGCCTGATCGTCGATCATCCCCATGCGACGCCGGCCCCGTTCATGGGGCCGGTGATCGACAACGACGCCGCCGATCGACTCCAGGCCGATGTGCTCGATCTCATGGGCCGGGGCGGACGGGCGCTGCGGCGGCTGGATCGCAAGAACCCGGACAAGCCGTTCCTCACCCCGGCGCTCATCGACGTGACGGATGTCGAAAAGCGGCCCGATGCGGAGCTGTTCGGCCCCGTCCTCCAGATGATCCGCGTCCCGGATTTCGACGCCGCGCTCGCCGAAGCCAATGCGACCCGCTACGGCCTCGCCGCCAGCCTGATCGGCGGCGCGCCCGAGCTTTACGACCGCTTCTGGTCGACGGTGCGGGCCGGCGTCATCAACTGGAACAAGCCGACCAACGGCGCGCCCTCGTCCGCCCCGTTCGGCGGCATCGGCCTCTCCGGCAACCACCGCCCAAGCGCTTATTATGCCGCCGATTATTGCGCCTATCCGGTGACCAGTTCGGAGGCGGAGGCGGCACGCGCGACGATCGGCGTGGGGCTGGCCGATCCGGCGTCAGCGGCGGCGAACAACCTGGAAGGCTAACCGCCCCTCCCGCTTGCGGGAGGGGATCGAGGGGTGGGCGAGACCGGTCTTTCACAAGCCCACCCGGCGATCAATCCACCAGACGCTGGCTTGCGTAGGTATATTCGAGCGCCAGCCGCCGCGCCGTCTCCTGGAGATTCGCCGCCGCGGCGTGGCCGCCTTCGACATTCTCGTAATAATAATAAGGCTGGTGCAGCTCGGCGAGGCGAGCCGCCGCCTTGCGGCCGTGGAACGGGGTCACCCGGTCGTCCGCGGTCGAGGTCTCGATGAACGGCATCGGATAGGTCACGCCGGCCCGCAGATGCTGGTAGGGCGAATAGGCTTCGATCCAGGCGCGCTGCTCGGGAATGCGCGGATCGCCATATTCGCCGATCCACGATGCCCCGGCGCCGAGCAGGTGGAAGCGAAGCATGTCGAACAAAGGCACCTGGATGATCGCGGCGTGGAACAGGTCCGGCCGCTGGGTGATCGCGGTGCCGACCAGGAGACCGCCCTGGCTCCCGCCGATCACGCCGAGCCGGCGCGGCGAGGTGAAGCGGCGGCGGATCAGATCCTCGGCGACCGCCTGATAATCGTCCCAGGTGCGCTGCTTGGTCCGTCCCTGCGCCGCTTCGTGCCAGTCGGGCCCGAACTCGCCGCCGCCGCGCAGGTTCGCGACGACGAAGCTGTTGCCCTGTTCGAGCCACAGGCGGCCCATCGTCGCGCTGTAGCTTGGCACCATGCTGACCTGATAACCGCCATAGCCGTTGAGCAGGGTCGGCGTCGAACCGTCGAGCGGCATGTCGCGGCGATGGATGATGAAATAGGGAATGCGCGTGCCGTCGCGCGAGGTCGCCTCGAACTGCTCGACCACCTCGTTGGAGGCATCGAAGCGCGGCGGGGTGGACTTGATCTGCTCGAGCTGCCCGGCGCCGTCATAATACCACAAGGTCGTCGGCGTCAGATAATCGGTGACGCTGAACATCGCCTGATCGGTCCGGTCGGCCGTGGTCGCGATCTGGATCGTCGCATTGGCCGGCAGCGCGATCGGCGTCGTCCGCCAGGCCCCGTTCGCATAATCCATCGCAAAGGCGCGTCCGCGGACATTGTCGAGGATCGAGATGATGAGCTTGCCGTGCGTCGTCGATGCGCCGTCGAGCGTCTGGCGCGGTCCCGGCGCCCACACCAGGCTCGGCCGCGCCGCATTGGGATCGCGCTCCCATTCGGCGAGGTCGTAGGAAACCAGCGAATCGGTCGCGAAATGCAGGCCCGGCGCCGCATCCCAGGGTTCGGACAACTGGAGCAGCAGCCGGCCGCTGACGATGCCGACGAAGTTCGACTTCTGCGGAATGTTGAGGACCACATTGCCGCCGTCGCGAAGCAGGGTGATCTGGCTGTGGAAGAAATCGAGCCCGCGGCGGACCAGAACGCCGTGCGAGCGGCCGTCATTGTCCCACAGCACGAACGGCGCCGCGCTCACGTCCTCGCGGGTGCCGCGGAAGACCTCCTCCGCCTGGTCGATGCTCTGCCCGCGCCGCAGCCGCTTGATGACGAACGGGTAGCTCGAATCGGTCATCGTGCCGGGGCCCCAGTCGCGCGCGACGAGGATCGTGTCGGCATCGACCCAGGTCACGTCCTGCTTGCTTTCGGGCAGGTTGAAGCCACCGTCGACGAAGCGCTTCTCGACCGTGTCGAACTCGCGCACCACATCGGCATCGCGGCCGCCGTTGGACAGCGACACGAGGCAGCGCCGCATCTCGGGCGGCAGGCACTGCATCCCGTGATAGACCCAGTTCACATGCTCCGCGCGGGAGAGCGCATCGACGTCGAGCACCGTTTCCCATTGCGGATCCTCGGTGCGGTAGCTCGCCAGCGTCGTGCGGCGCAGCAGGCCCTGCACATGATCGGCGTCCTGCCAGAAATTGTAGAGCCCGTCGGGCCGGAACTGGACGCCCGGAATGCGATCGCGCGCCTGGAGGATGGTGAGCGCATGATCGACCATCGTCTGGTAGCGCGGATCGGCCTGGAGCGCGCCCAAGGTGCGCTGGTTCTCGTTCCTGACCCAGGCCATGGCCCGATCCGAATCGGTTTCGAGCCAGGTATAGGGATCGTCCGCGGCCGGCTGTCCCGCGGCGGGCACCGCGCCTTGCGGCTGCGCCGCCCCCATGGATGCCGCCCCGGTCAAGACGACGAATCCGGCCAGAAGCCGCGCTGCCAATCGCATGAATGCCCTCCCGTCACTGTCCGACCTGGCTAGGACAGCGCCGGAGGAGTCGCAATCCGGAATCCTCCTGCCCGCGAAGCGGATGGGACGGATTCACCCCCGAATCTCGGGCAGATGGCTCTCGTCGACATGGTCGCTGAAGCGGGTGATCTTCGCCTCGAACTTCAGCCGGACCTTGCCGGTGGAGCCGTGGCGCTGCTTGGCGACAAGCAGCTCCGCAAGGCCATAGGCGCGCGCCATCTCTTCCTGCCATTTCGGGAAATCGGGATGATCCTCGGCCGGCTGGCGGGCGGCGAGATAATATTCCTCGCGGTAGACGAACCACACCATGTCGGCGTCCTGCTCGATCGATCCGGATTCGCGAAGATCCGAAAGCTGCGGCCTCTTGTCCTCGCGCTGCTCGACCGCGCGGGAGAGCTGCGAGAGCGCCAGCACCGGGACGCTCAATTCCTTGGCGAGCGTCTTGAGCCCGCGCGAGATTTCCGAAATCTCCTGGACTCGATTGTCGTTGCCGCCGCGGCCCGTGCCCTGGAGGAGCTGGAGATAGTCGACGACGATGAAGCCGATATTGCGTTGCCGCTTCAGCCGCCGCGCGCGGGTCCTGAGCGCCGCGATGGTGAGGCCGGGCGTGTCGTCGATATAGAGCGGCAGGCTTTCCAGTTCGGCGGCGGCGCGGGCGAGGTTGCGGAAATCGTGCTGGCTGATCTTGCCCATGCGCAAGGCTTCGGAGCTGATCCCGCTGTTTTCCGCGAGGATACGGGTGGCGAGCTGGTCGGCCGACATTTCGAGGCTGAAGAAGGCGACGCCGGCACCGGCCCGCTTCGTCGGATCGATCCCGTCCTCTTCCTCCTGAAGCCAGCGACGGGCGGTGTTGAACGCGATGTTCGTGGCGAGCGCGGTCTTCCCCATGCCCGGACGACCGGCAAGGATGACGAGATCGGAATTGTGGAGACCGCCGGTCTTCGCGTTGACCGTCTCCAGCCCGGTGGTGAGGCCGGACAGGCCGCCGCCGCTGTTCAGCGCCTTTTCCGCCATCTGCACGGCCATTCGGGTGGCGAGGCCGAAGCTCTTCACCGATCCTTCGCCGCCCCCTTCCTCGGCGACCCTGTAGAGCGCCGATTCGGCCGCCTCGATCTGGCCCTTGGGCTCGACCTCCTCGCTGGTGTCCATCGCCCGCTCGACCATCTCGCGGCCGACGCCGACGAGCGCGCGCAGCAGCGCGAGATCATAGACCTGCTCGGCGAAGTCGCGCGCCCCGATGATCGCGGCGCCCGATCCGGTGAGCTGCGCCAGATAGGCCGGGCCGCCAAGCTCCTTCATCTGCTCGTCCGACTCGAACAGCGGCTTCAGAGTCACCGGGTTGGCGATCATGTTGCGATCGATGAGGCGCAGGATCTGCTCGTAGATCCGCCCGTGCAGCGGCTCGAAGAAATGGTCGGGCCGCAGCTTCGTCTGGACGTCCTCTGCAAGCCGGTTGTCGATCATCAGCGCGCCGAGCAGCGCCGCCTCCGCCTCGACGTTGCAGGGCAGCGACTGCGCGTCGGGCGCGGCGGGTTCGACGATCGCGAAGGGTTGGGAAGCCATGGTCCGACCTGTGAACCTTTCCGCGCGGCCGCTCAAGCCGGCGGGCCTGTGGAACAGGTGGATGAATCATGCTGCACCCGCTAACAAGGCGCAATGGCCGATCCGCGCATCATCGACATCCAGCTCGACGAGCGGTCGATCCTGAGGCGCAATCCGGACATCGAGCAGGAGCGGCGGATCGCGATCTTCGATCTGCTCGAGGCCAATCATTTCGACGTTCCGGGCCGCGATGGCCCCTTCCGCATCGCGCTTGCGGTCGAGGAGGCGCGGCTCGCGATTCGAGTCGCCGACCGGGAAGGCGCGCCGCTCGAGACGATCCGCGTCGGTCTCGCGCGCCTGCGCCGGCCGATTCGCGATTATTTCCAGATCTGCGAATCCTATTTCCGCGCGGTGAGGACGAACGGCGCCAAGGGGATCGAGGCGATCGACATGGCGCGGCGCGGCCTCCACAATGACGCCGCCGAGACGCTGAAGGACTGCCTTGCCGGCAAGGTGGATGTCGATTTCGATACCGCGCGGCGGCTTTTCACCCTGATCTGCGTCCTCCACATCCGGGCATCGACGTCGGTGGTTGACTCGGGCGCCGCCGGCCCCGCATCCATCGCGGGATGAAGTTTCTCCTGCTGCTGCCCGTCCTCGCCCTCGGCGCCTGCGCGACCGAATCGCGGCCCTACAATCCGGTCCGCGACGTTCGCTACAGCGCGATCGGCGCCGATCCCTTCTGGCAGCTGACGATCGGCGACGATCGCATCGTCCTTCGCGTCGCCGCCGATCCGGCGACCGGGCAGGCGCCGCCGGATGCGATCTGGCCGCGCACCCTGCCGCGCATCCAGGATGGCGTCACGACGTGGCAATCGGACAGCGGCACCGCATCGATCGAGATCGAGTCGCGTCCCGGCCCCTGCGGCAGCGACCAGGGGCCGACCTGGCGGGACAGCGTGACGGTGCGCCTTGCGGGGCGCGAACTCACCGGCTGCGGCGGCCCGCTCGTGCCGCGGGCGCGCGACTGATGTCGATCCTGTCCGACCGCTGGATCCGCGAGAAGGCGCGTTCGGAGGGCATGATCGAGCCCTTCGTGGAGGCGCAGCGGCGCGAGGGCTGCATCAGCTACGGCCTCTCCTCCTACGGCTATGACGCGCGCGTCGCCGACGAGTTCAAGATCTTCACCAATGTCGACAATGCGGTGGTCGACCCGAAGGATTTCGCCGCCAACAGCTTCGTCGACCGCAAGACCGATTGCTGCATCATCCCGCCCAACAGCTTCGCGCTGGCGCGAACGGTGGAATATTTCCGGATCCCGCGCGACGTGCTGGTGATCTGCCTCGGCAAGTCCACCTATGCGCGCTGCGGCATCATCGTGAACGTGACCCCGCTCGAGCCCGGCTGGGAGGGCCATGTGACGCTTGAGTTCAGCAACACGACGCCGCTCCCCGCCAAGGTCTATGCGAACGAGGGCGCCTGCCAGTTCCTCTTCCTCCAGGGCAACGAGCCCTGCGAGACGAGCTATGCCGACCGCGCCGGCAAATATATGGGCCAGCGCGGCGTCACCCTGCCGAAGCTCTAGATGGTGCCGCGTGCGTCGTCGGCGAGCTCGCCGGGGCCGCGGAGCAGCTTTTCCACCCAGTCGGCATAAGCGGACATGAAGCCGGCGAGGAACCTGTTCGTATCCTCGCTGGTGATCCGCCCGTCCTCGCCGAACCATTTGCCGACCCCGGAGAGATAGGCTTCGGGCTGCGGCATCATCGGCAGATCGAGGAAGACCGCGGACTGGCGCAGATGATGGTTCGCCCCGAACGCGCCGAGCGCGCCGGGCGTCACGCTGACGATCGCCGCCGGCTTCTTCGCCCACACCGATTTTCCATAAGGCCGCGAGCCGACGTCGATCGCGTTCTTGAGCGCCCCCGGGATCGATCGGTTATATTCGGGCGTGACGAAAAGGACGCCGTCGGCCGGGGCGATCTGCGACCGGAACCGGGTCCATTCGGCCGGCGGCCCGTCCTTCTCGGCATCCTCGTCATAGTGCGGAAGATCGCCGATCTCGACGATGCCGAGCTTGAGATGCGCGGGCGCCAGCCGGGCGAGATTGAGCGCGACCTTGCGCGAGAAGGATTCGCGCCGGAGGCTTCCGACGATGACGGCGATCTGGCGGTCCTGTGGCATGATCGACTCCTGCGGACGGTGATTGCGATCGTTCCTATTTACGACCCCGGTGGCGGATATTGGCGGGGCGGCCGCGGCGGCCGACCATATGGCCGGCCCTGTCGCGCCGCTGCGGACGCGCCGGCCGCGCCCTCCCGGCGGGGCGATCCGGCAGCTCGAATCGAAGGCTTCCGCTCGCCGGATCGGCCTCGGCGAGGCGCAGCGCAAGGCGCTGGCCGATCTCGTAGACCTCGCCCGAATCCTCGCCGACGAGCCGCTGTCCCGCCTCGTCATATCGGAAATACTCATCGCCCAACGTCGCCGCGGGCACGAGGCCGTCGCCGCCAAGCTCCTCGACGGTCGCGAAAAAGCCGAAGGGCTGCACCCCGGTGATCCGGCACTGGACGATCGTGCCGACCCGGTCCGACAGATAGGCCGCGACATAGCGATCCATCGTCTCGCGCTCCGCCACCATCGCGCGCCGTTCGAGGTTGGAGATGAGCTCGCCCGTCACCTCCATCGCCGCCGCCTCCTCGTCGGTCAGCCCGCCCTCGCCGAGGGCGTAGGCGCGCACGAGCGACCGGTGGACGACGAGATCGGCGTAGCGCCGGATCGGCGAGGTGAAATGCGCGTAGGAACCGAGCGCAAGCCCGAAATGCCCGGCATTGCGCGGCGCATAATAAGCCTGGGTCTGGGTCCGGAGAATCTGCTCCATGATCTGGGGGAGAATGGCATTCTCCCTATCCTCCTCGGAACCGGGAGGGGGACCGCGATGCGAAGCGTCGTGGCGGACGGGGCTCTCCACCCGCGCGGGGGTCTTGGCCCCCCCTCCGCCGGCTTCGCCGGTCCCCCTCCCGGTTCCGGGGAGGATGTTGCGAACCCGTTCGATCACATGGTTGAACGTCGCCGGCCGGACCACCTGGCCAAGCGCGAACTCGATGCCGAAGGTGGCGAGATAGTCCTTGAGCGCGACCAGCTTCTCGCGGCTCGGCGGCTCGTGGACGCGGTACATGACCGGCGCCTTCTTCGCCTCCAGCGCCTTGGCCGCCGCGACATTGGCGGCGATCATGTAATCCTCGATCAGCCGATGCGCGTCGAGCCGCTCGCGCGGCGCGACCGAGGTGATCCGGCCTTTCTCGTCGAGCATGACGCGGCGCTCGGGCAGGTCGAGCTCCAGCGGCCCGCGCTTGTCGCGCGCCTTCGCCAGCGCGCGCCAGCAGTCCCAGAGCGGCTTCAGCGTCGATTGGACCAGGGCGGGATCGACAGGGGGCTGAGCGGGTTCGATCGCAGGCATGGAACAGGGCGAGGAAAAGACCTCAGTGCGCTCCTCAACCTCATCGCTCGTCCCGAGCGAAGTCGAGGGGCGTTTCTCGGCCTCGGTGCCAGCGCCCCTCGACTTCGCTCGGGACGAACAGGATTGGTTGCCGTGATCCAAAGCATCGATCGCCGCCTGCGCGTCTTCATAGGCGATATTGGCGGCGATGCGGACCAGGGCGCGCGCGAACCGCCAGGATTTGAGCGCGCCCGCCTTCGTCACCTGAAGATGGCAGACGAGCGCGGCGCGATCCTCGCCTTCCTTCAGCGAGCAGATGTCGGCCGACAGCGTCTCGGGAAGCATCGGCACGACCCGGTCCGGGAAATAGACGCTGTTGCCGCGCCGCCGCGCCTCCTTGTCGAGCGCGGAGCCGGGGCGGACGTAGAAGCTGACGTCCGCGATCGCGACGATCGCCTTCCACCCGCCCTCATTGGCCGGATCGTCGTCGGGAGCGGCCCACACGGCATCGTCATGGTCGCGCGCATCCGCCGGGTCGATCGCGACGATCGGGATGTGGGCGAGGTCCTCGCGTTCGCCGAGCGGAAGCCGCGCAACCCGCTCCGCCTCTGCGAGCACCGCGGCCGGAAACACATGCGGGATTTCGTGCTTGTGGATCGCGATCAGGCTGAAGCTGCGCGGCGCGAAGGGATCGCCGAGGATCGTCTCCACCCGCGCGGCGAGGCGCGGCGGGCGGCCGGTCTTCTCTGCGAGAACGAGATCGCCCGGCGCGGCGCCGTTCAGGTCGGCGATGGGAAGCTCGCGCCGCTCCTTCTTCTCGACGGGCCGCAGCCAATGCCGGTCGCCCTCCTGATGAACGATGCCGAGGACGAGTTCGCTTCCCTTGAGCAGCTTCTTCATCGGATGGGCGATCCACCCGTCCCTGCCCTCCTCGGTGCGCGAGAGGATGCGATCGCCGACGCCGAGCGCCGGGCCCCTGCCCTTCCTCTCCATCACCCTCAGTCGCGGCGGCGTCCCTTGCGCCTCCCAGCGCTCGGGCACCGCGAAGGCGCGCCCGGCCTCGTCCACGTCGACGACGCGCAGCACCGTCACCCTGGGGATGCCGCCCATGCGATGGAAGGCGCGGCCCGGGCCGGCATCGATCAGCCCCTCGTCGCCCATGTCGCGGAGCAATTGCTTGAGCGCGATCTTCTCCTGCCCCTTCACCCCGAACGCCTTGGCGATCTCGCGCTTGCCCGCCGGCGCGGCGGACGACTGGATGAAATCGAGGATCTCCGCGCGGGTCGGGAGGCCGGTCTTCGTTGGTTTGCGTGCCATCTCAGTTCGTCATTGCGAGGAGCGAAGCGACGAAGCAATCCAGTCGCCCGGAGGTTCCGCCTGGATTGCCGCGCTTCGCTCGCAATGACGATCCGACGTTCATCGCGGTTGCCGCGCCGGCGGATTCACCCAGGGCTCGAACGCCCCGCCCGGCACCGCCGAGGCGACCGGGCTTTCCGATCCGTCCGCCGCGACCGAGGAGACGCCGAACACCCAGTCGTCGACGCGGATGTGGGGCAGCCGGACCGACAGGACCCCCGTCCCACGCCCGCTCGTGGGATGCCCCGATGGATCGGCAGCGTCGTTGAGGACCATCATATTTGGACCTTGCTCCACAAATCTCAGGCTATGCTCCCACTGGCTCGCATCGGTGCGGCGCCAGCGAACGATGTAGGTCGCCGCCCCCGGCACGGGCGTCCAGGAAAGCGTCGTATCCGTGCTCACCGCCCCCTCGACCGTCGGCGCCGGCGGCATCGGCGCCCGGGCGAGCGCCGCGATGGCGGCGATGTTGAGCTGCGTCACCTTGCGCAGATAGGGAAAGTCCATGTGATCGATCGTGTCGCCATAGACGGTGCCGTTCTCGGTCCTGAGATCCTGGTGCTGCCAATCGTAATTCTCGACCGCGACGGTGAAGCGGATCGCCGGGAAACCGAGCTGCTGGAACGGGATATGGTCGCCGCCGCGGCCGAAGCGGTCGGTGCGCCAGATCTGACGCACGTCGAGGCCGACCGCGATCTCGTCGGCGACGTTGGCGACGAAGCGCGAGAGGTTGCGCGAGGGCGAATCGTTGAAGCCGCCGCGGCTGCGCTGGGCGGCGATCAGCTCCGGCGTCGCGTCGCCGCGCACGCCTTCGGAAAGGACGCGGACATGGGCATCGTCGCACACCCCGTCCGATCCGCAGCTGTTGCCGATGATGTCGTTGTTGAAATCGGCCTCGACCCGCCAGTGATGGTCCTTCGCATATTGCGCCAGGATCGTGCTGCCGTTGAGGCCCTGCTCCTCGCCGGTGACCGCCGCGTAGACGATCGTCGCCGGGAAGCGATAGCGCGAGAGCACCCGCGCAGCCTCCAGCACCGCGGCGGTGCCCGAGCCGTCGTCATTGGCGCCGGGCGCGTCGGCGGTGGTGTTCATCACGTCGGTGACGCGGCTGTCGATATGGCCGGTGATGACGATGACGCGGTCGGGATCGGTGGTGCCGCGCTGGATGGCGACCACGTCCTCCACCAGGCTCGGCGTCGGGATGCGCGCATTGGTGACGGTGTCGGAGGGTCGGACGATCTCGAGGCAGCCGCCGCAGGCCTGGCTATGGCGCCGGAACTCGCTTTCCGCCCAGTTGAGCGCCGCGCCGATGCCGCGCGTCGGATTGTCGCGCACCGACAAGGTGTGGCGCGTGCCGAAGCCGACGAGCCGCTCGACGGTTGCGTGCAGCCGCTCCTGCGACACCTGGTCGACGATCTCGCGCAGGCTCGGCGCGGGCGGCGGCGCGTTCTGCGCGGCGGCGGGGATGGCGAGAAAAAGGGCGGCGATCGGGGCGAGCTGCTTTCTCATGGCGGCTAGCCTGTGCGCCTCGCGCCCGCCCGCCGCAAGCCCCGCCTTGCGTGCCCCCGGATTCCGCACGACCAGTGCGGCTTTCCGATGCCGGACAGCTGATCGACGGCGATGTCGGCTATCTGAGGGTCCGGCTGCTTTACAGCCCCAACACAGCGTGTACAGTTCCGCCCGTCATCCGGGGAGGGAATTCGATGCTCGAGCTCAATGATGTCAGCCATGTCTATGCCAATGGCACGCGGGCGCTCGATCATGTGACCCTGTCGATCCCGCGCGGCATGTATGGGCTGCTCGGGCCCAACGGCGCCGGCAAGTCGACGCTGATGCGGACGATCGCGACGCTGCAGACGCCGAGCGAAGGCGCGATCCGCTTCGGGGAGATCGACGTCATCGCCGAGCCCGAAAAGCTGCGCCGGACGCTCGGCTACCTCCCCCAGGATTTCGGCGTCTATCCGCGCGTCTCCGCCTATGACATGCTCGACCATATGGCGGTGCTGAAGGGCGTCGCGTCGAAATCGGATCGCAAGGCGATTGTGGAAAGCCTGCTCGGCCAGACCAATTTGTGGTCCGTCCGCAAGAAGGCGCTGGCCGGCTTTTCGGGCGGGATGCGCCAGCGCTTCGGCATCGCCCAGGCCCTGATCGGCAATCCCGAGCTCATCATCGTCGACGAGCCGACCGCCGGCCTCGATCCGGAGGAGCGCAACCGCTTCCTCAACCTGCTCGCCGAGATCGGCGAGAATGTCGTCGTCATCCTGTCGACCCACATCGTCGAGGACGTGTCGGACCTCTGCCCCCGCATGGCGGTAATCGCCGACGGGCGCATCCGCCTGGAAGGCGCGCCGGCCGAGCTGATCGCCAGGACGCGCGGCCATATCTGGACCAAGACGATCGACCGCGACGCGCTCGATGCCGCGCGTGAAAAGCATGAGGTGATCTCGACCCGCCTGTTCGCCGGACGCACCGTGATCCACGTCCTGTCGGAAAGCGACCCCGGCGACGGCTTCGCGCCGGTCCAGGGCGGGCTCGAGGATGTCTATTTCTCGACCCTCGCCCAATCGCGCCGCGCGGCCTGAAGGAGCCGGCCGGATGTTCGCGAAGATCGCCAGCTTCGAATTTCGCTACCAGCTCAGGAACCCGGTTTTCTGGGTGGCCGCGACATTGCTGTTCCTGCTCAGCTTCGGCTTCGTCGCCAGCGACGCTGTCTCGCTTGGCGGGGGCAACGGCAACACCCATCGCAACAGCCCGTTCCTGATCACGATCGCGCTCTATATCTTCTCGATCTTCTACATGTTCGTGACGACGGCGTTCGTCGCCAACGTGATCGTGCGCGACGATGACAGCGGCTTCGGCCCGATCGTGCGATCGACCCGCATCACCAAGTTCGACTATCTGTTCGGTCGCTTCGCCGGCGCCTTCCTGATCGCCGCCCTCGCCTTCCTCGCCGTGCCGCTGGGGATCTGGTTCGGATCGGTGATGCCGTGGATCGACAGCGAGACGCTGGGACCGAACCAGGCCGCCTTCTACCTGTGGCCCTATCTCACGCTGGCACTGCCCAACATCTTCGTCACCTCGGCGATCTTCTTCGCGCTGGCGACCGCGACGCGATCGATGATGACGACCTATCTCGGCGTCGTTGGCTTCCTCATCCTGTGGCTCATCGTGAATGCGGTGCTGTCGCGAAATCCCGAATATCGCGAGATCGCCGCGATGGTCGATCCGTTCGGCGGCGGCGCGATGGGCCGGGCGACACGCTACTGGACGGCGGCCGAACGCAATGGCGCGCTGGTGCCGTTCGAGGGCCTGCTCGTGTGGAACCGGCTGCTGTGGGCCGCGATCGGCGTCGCCTTTCTTGGCGCCGCTTATGCCGCCTACCGCTTCGCCGACAAGGGCATGTCGCGGCGCAAGCGCAAGGCGGAGCGGCTTGCCCGGATCGCCGAGGCCGAGACGCCGCCGCCGGTCTCGACCGGCCCGCTGCCGACGCCCGATGCCGCCCGCGCCGGCCGCGCCCAGCTGGTCGCGCGGACGCGGATCGAAGTGCAGCAGGTCTTCCGCAGCCCCGCCTTCGTGGTGCTGATGGCCTTCGGCCTGTTCAACACCATCGCCGGCCTGTGGTTCGGCGACGACATCTACGGCACCCAGCCCTATCCGATCACCTTCTCGCTCATCCCGACCCTTCAGAGCGGCTTCGGCCTGATCCCGATCATCATCGCCATCTATTATTCCGGCGAGCTGGTGTGGCGCGAGCGGGACCGGCGGATGCACGAGATCATCGATGCGACGCCGCTCCCCAACTGGGCCTTCGCGGTGCCCAAGGTGATCGCGGTCGCGCTCGTGCTCATGGCCACCTATGCGATCAGCGTCGTTGCCGCGATTCTGGTCCAGCTTCTCAAGGGCTGGACCGATCTGGAGCTCGGCAAATATCTTCTCTGGTACATCCTGCCGGAAAGCTGGGACGCGATCCAGCTCGCGATCCTCGCCGTGTTCGTTCAGGCGCTCTGCCCGAACAAATATCTCGGCTGGGGCATCATGGTGCTCTACATCATCGCGACGCTCGTCTTCCACAGCATCGGGCTGGAGCACGATCTCTATCTCTACGGCAACAGCCCGCGTGAGCGCTATTCGGACATCAACGGCGCCGGCACGTTCTGGATCGCCGCCTGGTGGTTCCGGCTCTACTGGGGCGCGGTGGCCGTCATCCTGCTTGCCGCGGCGCATCTCCTGTGGCGGCGCGGCACTGAAACCCGGCTGAAGCCGCGCGTCAGGCTTGCCAGGGCGCGGCTCGCCGGATCGCCGGGCCTCATCATGGGCGCCGGTGCGCTGATCGCGATCGTCACCGGCGTCTGGATCTTCTACAACACCAACATCCTCAACGATTACCGGACGAAGGGCGACAACGAGCGCTTCGCCGCGGATTACGAGCGCAAATATCTGCGCTACGAGAACCTGCCACAGCCGACGATCAGCCACGTCGTGATGAACGTCGATCTCCACCCCCGCGAGATCCGCGCGGACGTGACCGGCAGCTATCGGCTCACCAACCTGACCGGCCAGCCGATCCGCGACGTCCACGTCCGCAATCCAGACCGCAATCTGGAAATCCTTTCCATCGATTTTCCGGGCGCGCGGATCGCCTCGGACGACACACGCTTCGGCTATCGCATCTACCGGCTCGACCAGCCGATGGCGCCGGGCGAGAGCCGCACCTTGTCCTTCCACACGCGCCGCCAGCAGATCGGCTTCCGCAACGATCAGCCCGACGAGCGGCTCGTTCCGAACGGCACCTTCCTCAACAATAACGAGCTGACCCCGGCGATCGGCATGGATCGCAACGAACTGCTCACCGACCGGATCACGCGTCGCAAATATGGCCTCACCGGCGAGCTTCGCCCGCCGCGGCTCGAGGACGTGGCGGCGACGCGGCGCAATTATTTCGGCGGCGGCTGGACGACTGCGGACATCACCGTCGCGACCGACGCCGATCAGGTCCCGATCGCGCCTGGCCGCACTGTTTCCGACGTGACCCGGGGCGGCCGCCACATCGTCCGCTTCGTGTCTGAGGCGCCGATCCTCACCTTCTTCTCGATCCAGTCGGCGCGCTACCAGGTCGCCCGCCGGGTCCACGACGGCATCAACCTCGCCGTTTATTACGATGCGGCCCATCCGTGGAACGTCGATCGGATGCTGAACGGAATGGAGCATTCGCTCGATTACTTCCAGAGCGCCTTCGGTCCCTATCAGTTCGATCAGGCGCGGATCATCGAATTTCCGGGCTATGCGACCTTCGCCCAGTCCTTCGCCAACACGATCGCCTATTCGGAAGCCATCGGCTTCGCGGCGGACGTGCGCGATCCGGACAAGATCGATTACGTGACCTATGTCACCGCGCACGAGCTTGCCCATCAATGGTGGGCGCACCAGGTGATCGGCGCCGACACGCAGGGCGGCACCATGCTCAGCGAAACACTCGCCCAATATTCCGCGCTGATGGTGATGAAGCGGCTTTACGGGCCGGACAAGATGCGCCGGTTCCTCCAGTACGAACTCGACAATTATCTCCGCAGTCGCGGCGGCGAGACCATCGAGGAGCTGCCGCTCGAGCGGGTCGAGAACCAGCCCTACATCCATTACCGCAAGGGCTCGCTCGTCATGTATCTGTTGCAGGAGCGGATGGGCGAGGCCGCGGTCAACCGCGCGCTCCACCAGCTCGTCGAGCGCTATCGCTTCCACGGCGCGCCCTATCCGCGCTCGATCGACCTCGTGAACCTTCTCCGGGCGCAGGCGACCACGCGCGAGCAGCAGGATCTTATCACCGACCTGTTCGAGCGGATCACCATCTATGATCTCAAGACGGTAAGCTCGACAGCGACCCGCCGCGCCGATGGCCAATGGGACGTGACCATGACGGTCGATGCCCGCAAATATTATGCCGGCGGCCACGGCAACGAGCGCGAGGCGCCGCTGAACGACAGCATCGAGCTGGGTCTGTTCACCGCCCTTCCCGGCCACGGCGCCTTCGACCGCCGCAACGTCGTGATGATGGAGCGCCGGCCGATCCACGCCGGCCGCCAGACCTTCCACTTCGTGACCCGGACGCGACCGACCCACGCCGGCATCGATCCCTACAATTTCTACATCGACCGCAATTCGGACGACAACGTCACGACAGTCGGGTGAGATCGCCTCCGAGGGGTCGGTACCGCATCCCCGACGTGACGCGGGACCGCCGCCGCAATGTCGGCGCAGAGCCGCGCGAGCGGTGTTCACGGCCGCTGCGCTGATCGGGATGACGCTGGGGTGACGTGCCCGGCGCCGCCCGGCTATGCGGCCTGCGTTACCGGACGGAGCTGCGGATCCTCAACATTCTTGATCCGAACCCGGTCAGACGGCGGCCACCACCTGTTCGATCGCGCCGAAGATCGAATGGCCGTGGGCGTCCTCCATCCAGATACGCACGGTGTCGCCGGCCTTGAGGAACGGCGTCGCGGGCTTGCCGTCGAGGATCGTCTCGACGGTGCGAACCTCGGCGAGGCAGGAATAGCCGCGGCCGCCGCGATCGACCGGCCGGCCCGGGCCGCCATCGGCGTCGCGGTTGGAGACGGTGCCGGAGCCGATGATCGATCCCGCGCCGATCTTCCGCGTCTTCGCCAGATGCGCGACGAGCGTGCCGAAATCGAAGGTCATGTCCTCCCCCGCGTCGGCGCGGCCGAAGGGCTGGCCGTTGAGATCGACCTTGAGCACGCCGTGGAGCTTGCCCTCGCGCCACGCCTCGCCAAGCGCGTCCGGGGTCACGAACACCGGCGACAGCGCCGAGGCGGGCTTCGACTGAAGGAAGCCGAACCCCTTGGCAAGCTCGGCGGGAATGAGGTTTCGCAGGCTCACGTCGTTGACCAGCCCGACGAGCTTGACGTGGCCGAGCGCGGCCTCGCGGTCGATCCCGCGCGGCACATCGTCGGTCACGACCACGATTTCGCCCTCCAGGTCGCAGCCCCAGGCCTCGTCGGCGAGCGGGATCGGATCGCGCGGCGCCAGCATCTCGTCGGAGCCGCCCTGGTACATCAGCGGATCGGTCCAGAAGCTTTCGGGCAACTCTGCCCCGCGCGCCTGCCGGACGAGGGCGACATGGTTCACATAGGCCGATCCGTCCGCCCACTGATAGGCGCGGGGCAGCGGCGCGGCGGCCTCCCGCTCGTGGAACCGCTCGAGCGGGACCGTCTCGTGCGCGACATCGGTGGCGAGCAGCCGCAGCTGCGGCTCGATCCGCGCCCAATCGTCCAGCGCGGCCTGAAGGGTCGGGGCGATGTGGCGCGCATCGGCGCACCAGGCGAGATCGTCGCTGACGACGACGAGCCGGCCGTCACGGCCGGATTTCAGGGAGGCGAGCTTCATTGATCCCCTTTCGGCCGCGCGCCGGCGGAGATCAACCCAGCAGCTGTGCCTGGTTCGCGGCGACGACCGCCACCAGCCAGTCGACGAAGGCGCCGACGCGGGCCGAACGCCGCGTATCGGCATGGGTGACGAGCCAGAAGGAGCGCGTCACCGCCACCTCGTCCAGCAGCCGCGCGAGCGATGGATCGGCATCGCCCATGAAGCAGGGCAGCACCGCCACGCCGGCCCCGGCCGCGACCAGCCGGTGCTGGGCGGTGATGCTGGTGCTCCTGAGGCGCGGCTGCAGCGCCGGATCGATCTCGGTCAGGTAGCTCAGCTCCTGCGAATAGAGCAGGTCCGGCACATAGCCGATCAGCGGCAGCCGCCTGAGATCGGCCCGGCTCGCTACGGGTCCGTGCGCCGCCAGCCAATCGCGCGCGCCGTAGAGCCGCAGCCGGTAGTCGGTCAGCTTGCGCACGAACAGCGGCCCCTTGCGCGGCCGGTCGAGCAGGATCGCCACGTCCGCCTCGCGCCGCGACGGATTGAGGAAGCCGGACGAGGCGACGAGATCGACGATGAGGCGCGGATGGGCCTCGGCGAGCGCGGGCAGGCGCGGCGCGACGAACCAGGTGCCGAAGCCCTCCGACGCGCTGATCCGCACGGAGCCAGACAGTTCCGCCCCGCCTTCCGCCCCAGTCTCGATCTCGCGCACCTGGCGCTCCATCGCCTCGGCGCGTTCCCGGAGGCGTTCACCCGCCTCGGTCAGCGCCTGTCCGTCCTTGCCCTGCTCGAACAGGGTCTGGCCGATCGCCCGCTCCAGCCGCCTGAGGCGCCGCCCCACCGTGGTCGCGTCCACGCCCAGCTGCGCCGCCGCCCGGGCGAGTTGCCCGGCCCGCGCGACCGCGAGGAAATGCTTGAGATCGTCCCACCGCACATGCCTGCAATAATGCAGGCAACACCTGCAAGTCTACCTTCTTGCCTGCACTCTTGCGCGGGCGCATAGCGGCGCCGACCCCCGTCACGAGAGGCTCTTTCCCATGCGCAATATCGACCATTATATCGCCGGCCTGCCCTTCGCCTCCGGCGAGCGGCAGGGTGACGTGTTCAACCCGAGCGAGGGCAGCGTCCAGGCGCAGGTCCGCTTCGGCACCGCCGCCGATCTCGAAAGGGCGGTCGCCGCCGCGCGCGAGGCGCAGCCGGCCTGGGCCGCGACCAATCCGCAGCGCCGCGCGCGCGTCATGTTCCGCTTCAAGGAGCTGGTCGAGGCGAACATGGAGGATCTCGCCCTCCTCCTCGCGAGCGAGCACGGCAAGGTCGTCGCCGATGCGCGCGGCGACGTGCAGCGCGGCCTGGAGGTGATCGAATTCTCCTGCGGCATCCCCCATTCCCTGAAGGGCGAATATACGGTCGGCGCCGGCCCAGGCATCGACGTCTATTCGATGCGCCAGCCGCTCGGCATCGTCGCCGGCATCACGCCGTTCAACTTCCCGGCGATGATCCCGATGTGGATGTTCGGCCCGGCCATCGCCTGCGGCAACGCCTTCATCCTGAAGCCCTCCGAGCGCGATCCGTCCGTCCCCGTCCGCCTCGCCGAGCTGATGAAGGAAGCGGGCCTTCCCGATGGCATCCTCCAGGTCGTCCACGGCGACAAGGAGATGGTCGACGCGATCATCGAGCATCCCGAGATCCACGCGATCAGCTTCGTCGGCTCGTCCGATATCGCCCAATATATCTATGCCGGCGGCACCGCCCGCGGGAAGCGGGTGCAGGCGTTCGGCGGCGCCAAGAATCACGGCATCGTCATGCCGGACGCCGATCTCGACATGGTGGTGAACGATCTTGCGGGCGCGGCCTTCGGCAGCGCCGGCGAGCGCTGCATGGCGCTCCCGGTCGTCGTGCCGGTTGGCGAGAAGACCGCCAATGCCCTGCGCGAAAAGCTGATCCCGGCGATCCGGGCGCTGCGCGTCGGCGTCTCGACCGATGCGGAGGCCCATTACGGCCCGGTGGTGAGCGCCGCGCACAAGGCACGGATCGAGAACTACATCCAGATGTGCGCCGACGAGGGCGGCGAGCTGGTGATCGACGGCCGCAACTTCACGCTCCAGGGCCATGAGAACGGCTTCTTCGTCGGCCCGACCTTCTTCGATCATGTGAAGCCGAGCTTCCGCTCCTACAAGGAGGAGATTTTCGGCCCCGTGCTCCAGATGGTCCGCGCGGAGAGCTTCGAGGAGGCGGTGCGCCTGCCGAGCGAGCACGAATATGGCAACGGCGTCGCGATCTTCACCCGCAACGGCCACGCCGCCCGCGAATTCGCGGCCCGGGTCAATGTCGGCATGGTCGGGATCAACGTGCCGATCCCGGTCCCCGTCGCCTACCACACCTTCGGCGGCTGGAAGCGCTCCGGCTTCGGCGACATCGACCAGCACGGCCCGGAGGGCGTCCGCTTCTGGACCAAGAACAAGAAGGTCACGCAGCGCTGGCCCGACGGCAGCGCGACCGGCGAGAATGCGTTCGTCATTCCAACGATGGGGTAGCCCCGACAATCATCCGTTCGTCCCGAGCGAAGTCGAGGGGCGCTGGCAAAGAGCCCGCGAAACGCCCCTCGACTTCGCTCGGGACGAACGACAAAGAGGCGAGATGACCAACCAGTTCGACCTCACCGACGAGCAGCGCCAGATCCAGGAGATGGCGCAGCAATTCACTGCCGATGCCATCACGCCGCACGCGGCCGAGTGGGACGAGAAGCACATCTTCCCGCGCGAGACGATCCGCGCCGCGGCCGAGCTCGGTTTCGGTTCGATCTACGTTTCCGAGGAGTCGGGCGGCATCGGGCTCGGCCGGCTGGAGGCGGCGCTGATCATGGAGGCGATGGCCTATGGCTGCCCGTCGACCAGCGCCTTCGTCTCGATCCACAACATGGCGAGCTGGATGATCGACCGCTTCGGCTCCCAGGCGGTCAAGGACAAATATCTCCCGTCGCTGGTGACGATGGAAAAGATGGCCTCCTATTGCCTGACCGAGCCCGGATCGGGCTCGGACGCGGCCGCGCTCAAGACGAAGGCGGTGAAGGACGGCGATCATTATGTCGTCACCGGTTCCAAGGCCTTCATCTCCGGCGGCGGCGAGAATGAGGTCTATGTCTGCATGGTCCGCACCGGCCAGGAGGGGCCGAAAGGCATTTCCTGCCTGGTCATCGAAAAGGACATGCCCGGCGTCAGCTTCGGCGCGCAGGAGAAGAAGCTCGGCTGGCATTCGCAGCCGACCGCGCAGGTGAATTTCGACGGCGTGCGCGTGCCCGCCGAGAATCTCGTCGGCGGCGAGGGCGAGGGCTTCCGCATCGCGATGATGGGGCTCGACGGCGGCCGGCTCAATATCGGCGCGTGCAGCCTCGGCGGCGCCCAGCGCTGCCTCGACGAAGCTGTGAAATATACCAAGGAGCGCAAGCAGTTCGGCCAGCCGATCGCCGATTTCCAGAACACCCAGTTCACGCTCGCCGACATGGAGACCGAGCTGCAGGCGGCGCGGATGCTGCTCTATGCGGCGGCGGTGAAGGTGACCGAGAACGCGCCCGACAAGACCAAGTTCGCCGCCATGGCCAAGCGCCTCGCCACCGATTCAGGCTCGGCGATCGTCGATCGGGCGCTCCAGCTCCACGGCGGCTACGGCTATCTGCAGGATTATCCGATCGAGCGCTTCTGGCGCGACCTTCGCGTCCATTCGATCCTCGAGGGGACGAACCAGGTGATGCGAATGATCGTCGGCCGCGAGCTCACCCGGCAATGATCCTTCGATACCGGCCTTCGCCAGGCTCAGTCCCTACTCTGGATGAGCGGAGTGGGAGACTTGCAACAACCCGCTCATCCTGAGTAGCCGGTGAGCTTGTCGAACCGGCATATCGAAGGACGCACCGCATTCACACGATGACGCCAAAAGTGATCGACCGGGTCGAGGGCAATGTCGGCCGGCTGAGCCTCAACCGGCCCAAGGCGATCCATGCGCTCGATCTCGACATGGTCCTCAAGATGACCGCGTCGCTGATCGAATGGCTGCACCGCGACGACATCGAGGCGGTGCTCATCGATCACCATGAGGGTCGCGGTTTCTGCGCCGGCGGGGACGTGGTTTCCATCGCGCAGAGCGCCAAGGGCACCGGCAAGGCGGCGCGCGACTTCTTCTTCAACGAATATCGGCTGAACCACCTGCTCTTCACCTATCCCAAGCCCACCGTCGTGTTCATGGACGGCATCACGATGGGCGGCGGCGTCGGCATTTCGCGCCCCTGCCGCTATCGCGTCGCCACCGACCGGACGATGTTCGCGATGCCGGAGACCTCGATCGGCCTCTTCCCCGACGTGGGCGGCGGCTGGCACCTGTCTCGCCTGCTCGGCCGGCTGCCGCAATATCTGGCGCTGACCGGCGCGCGGCTCGACGGTGCCGATTGCTTCGCGCTCGGCCTCGCGACCCATTATGTGGCCCATGAGGACGTCGATCAGCTGAAGGCCGATATCGCCCGCGATCCCGACCGGATCGACGCGCATCTCGCCCATGCCCAGGCCGCGCCGCCGCCGGCGCGGATCAAGGAGGATCGCGACAAGATTTGCCGCCTGTTCGCCGCCGACACGCTGGAGGGCGTGCTGGCGACGCTCGACGCGGACGGATCGGAATGGGCGGCGAAGACGGCGGCGAACCTGCGGACGAAATCGCCGATGTCGTGCAAGGTGTCGCTCCGGTTGCTCGAGGAAGGCGCGAAGATGCGCGACTTCGCGGGCGAGATGGGGATGGAATATGCGCTCGTCGCCCATGTCGCCGCCTGGCCCGATCTTGCCGAGGGCGTCCGGGCGCTGCTCATCGACAAGGACAATGCGCCGAAATGGACGCCGCCGACCCCCGAAGAGGTGACGACCGAAATGGTCGACGCGATGTTCGCGCCCTTGCCGCACGACGAGGCCTGGTCGCCGCTTCCGCTGGTGAGGAACCGATGATCCCCGGAAACCCCGCGCGAGCCTTGCGGCGCGTGGCGGCGGTGGTTCGGCCATGACCGACAGCCGCGTCTGGAAGCTTCCCGAAACCGCGCCCGATCCGGCCGCGCTGGCCGCCGCGTGGGGCCGCGTCATCGAGAACGGCCTCGCGGCGCTCCAGGCCGGCGCGACGCCCGCGACCAGCCTTGCCTTCGATCCGGCCGCGCCGGCGCGGGCGATGGCCGATTTCACCGCGCAGCTCTGGTCGAACCCGCTCGCCCTGCTCCAGGCGAGCCAGGCCGCGGCTTCGGAATGGATGGAGCTGTGGGGCGCCGCCGCCCGCCGCGCCGCCGGCCAGGAGGTCGAGCCGGTGATCGCCCCCGAACGTGGCGACCGCCGTTTCAACGATCCGGCGTGGAGCGAGGAGCCCGTCTTCGATTATCTGAAGCAGGCCTATCTGCTCGCCGCGCGCCAGGCGACCGATCTCGTCGCCAAGGCCGATGGCATCGACGAGGCCACGCGCACCCGCGCCGAATTCTACACGCAGGCGTGGCTCGCCGCGCTCTCGCCCGCCAATTTCGCCTTCACCAATCCCGAGGCGATCCGCCGCGCGATCGAGACCGGGTCGATCAGCCTGCTCTCCGGCCTCGCCAATCTCCTGGCCGATGCCGCGACCGAGGCGAAGCTGCCGGTCCGCCGCGCCTCCGCCGGGTTCGCGCTCGGCAAGGATCTCGCGGCGACGCCGGGCAGCGTCGTCTTCCAGAACGAGCTGATGCAGCTCATCCAATATGCCCCGGCGACCGAAACCGTGTTCAGGCGCCCCCTGCTCTACGTCCCGCCGCTGGTGAACAAATATTACCTGCTCGATCTCCAGCCCAAATCCTCGCTGATCCGCTGGCTGGTCGAGCAGGGCCACACGCTGTTCGTCATCTCCTGGATCAATCCCGGGCCGGAGCTCGCCGACAAGGGGCTCGACGACTATCTCGCCGAAGGCCCGCTGGCGGCGCTCGACGCGATCGCGAAGGCGACCGGAGAAAAGGCGGTCGACCTGTTCGGCTTCTGCATGGGCGGCACGCTCGCCGCGATGGCGACGGCCCGCGCCGCGCCCGGCCGCGTCGCCTCGCTCACCACGATCGGATCGATGTTCGATTTCGCGAACATGGGCCAGTGGGCGACCTTCCGCGAGCCGGCCCAGCTGGAGGCGATGGAGCGCCATCTCGAAGCCAGGGGGATCATGGCCGCGCACGAGCTGCAGACGCTCTTTTCGGTGGTTCGCGCGAACGATCTCATCTGGTCGTCCGTCGTCAGCCACTATCTGCTCGACCAGGAGGCGCCGCCGTCGGACATCCTCCACTGGTTCGCCGACGGGGCCAACATCCCCCGGGCCTTCCTGCTCGATTGGGCGAAGCGGATCCTCGTCGCCAACGAGCTGACGAGGCCCGGCGCGCTGGCCTTCGATACGCCGGCCATGGTCATCTCGCTGAAGGACGACCACGTCTCCGCCTGGCAGGCGACCTATGACGGCGCGAAGCTGCTCGGAGGCCAGACGCGGTTCCTCCTCGGCGGCTCGGGCCACAATGCCGGCGTCATCAATCCGCCGAGCGCGAACAGGCACGGCTACTGGACCAACGACGCGATGCCCGCCGCCGCCGAGCAATGGCTCGAAGGCGCCACCCGGCACGAGGGCAGCTGGTGGCCCGAATGGCAGGCCTGGCTGGTCCGCGACGGGGCCACGAAGGTCAAAGCCCGCAAGCCGCAGAACGAGATCGAACCGGCGCCCGGCAGCTATGTGCGGATGCGCTGAAGGAGGACTGATGAGCTACGAAACGATTGTGGTCGAGCAACGCGGCGCGGTGACCCTGGTCACGCTGAACCGCCCGCGGGCGCTGAATGCGCTCAACAGCCAGGTGCTCGCCGATCTGATCCATGCCTTCGCCGCCTATGACGCGGACCCGGATCAGCGCTGCCTCGTCCTTACCGGCTCCGAAAAGGCCTTCGCCGCGGGCGCCGACATCAAGGAGATGGAGGCGCAGGGCTTTGCCGAAATGTATGGCAGCAACTTCTTCGCCGGCTGGGAAAAGGTGACCGCGACCCGCAAGCCGTGGATCGCCGCGGTCGCCGGCTTCGCATTGGGCGGCGGCTGCGAGGTCGCGATGATGGCCGATTTCATCATCGCCGCCGACACCGCGAAGTTCGGCCAGCCGGAAATCAAGCTCGGCGTCGCCCCCGGCATGGGCGGATCGCAGCGCCTGACCCGCGCGATCGGCAAGGCCAAGGCGATGGAAATGTGCCTCACCGGCCGGATGATGGGCGCCGAGGAGGCGGAGCGCGCTGGCCTGGTCGCCCGAATCGTTCCCGCCGCCGATCTGGTCGCCGAGGCGCTGAAGACCGCCGAGCAGATCGCCGGCATGGCCCCCCTCGCCGCCATCGCCAACAAGGAGATGGTGAACGCCGCCTTCGAGACCGGCCTCGCCCAGGGCATCCTCTTCGAGCGCCGGCTGTTCCACGGCCTGTTCGGCACCGAAGATCAGAAGGAAGGGATGAACGCCTTCGTCGGCAAGCGTCAGGCGGAGTGGAAAGGGAAGTAAGCGGCCCAAGAGAGAGCGTGGTGAAGGGCTCCTGGATCCGTTCGCCCCGAGCGTAGTCGACGGGCGCCGGCACGGACCCATCACTCCCGCCCCTCGGCTTCGCTCGGGACGAACGAGTTTTTTTGCATTGCACCGGAGGATTTGGACAATGGCACGGATCGCATTCATCGGGCTCGGCAATATGGGCGGCGGGATGGCCGCGAACCTTGCCAAGGCGGGGCATGAGGTCGTTGCCTTCGACCTGTCCGAACCCGCGCTCGCCAGGGCGGAGGAGCGTGGCGCCACGCGCGCCGCGTCCGCCGAGGCGGCGATGGAGGGGGCCGAGGCGGTCGTCACCATGCTGCCGGCCGGCAAGCATGTCCGCGACGTCTACGAGGCCAGCATCATCGGCAAGGCGCCGACCGGCGCGATCCTGATGGATTGCTCGACCATCGACGTCGCCACCGCGCGCGAGGTGATCGCGAAGGCCGCCGCTGCGGGCTACGGGATGGTCGATGCGCCGGTCTCGGGCGGCATCGCCGCCGCCGAGGGCGGCACGCTCACCTTCATGGTCGGCGGCACCGACGGCGCGTTCGAGCGCGCCCGGCCCTATCTGGAAATCATGGGCAAGGCGGTGATCCATGCGGGCGAGGCCGGCGCCGGCCAGGCGGCCAAGATCTGCAACAACATGCTGCTCGGCGCGACGATGGCCGCGACCTGCGAGACCTTCGCCATGGCGAAGAAGCTGGGGCTCGATCTCCAGACCTTCTACGACATCTCGTCCAAGGCCTCGGGCCAATCCTGGTCGATGACCAGCTACTGCCCCGTCCCCGGTGTCGGGCCGGAGACGCCGGCCGATCGCGATTACGAGGGCGGCTTCGCGGCCGGCCTGATGCTGAAGGACCTCCGCCTCGCCATGGAGGCGGCGCGCAGCGTCGATGCCTATACGCCGATGGGGAGCGAGGCCGAGGTGCTCTACACCCGCTTCGCCGAAGCGCTTGGCGGCGCCGGCCGCGATTTCTCCGCGATCATCAAGATGATCGACGACAGCTGGACGCCGCCCGAGGGCACGAACACGCCGGCCCCGCCGATCGGCGCGAAGGTCTAGATAAGCACCGACTCCACCGCGCGCCGCCATCCGTCCAGGCGGGCGGCGCGCGTCTCGCCGGCCATGGCCGGCGCAAAGCGATCGACGCGTCCGCGCATCGCCGCCGCCTCGTCGAGCGTGGCGAACAGCCCGCTTCCGACCCCGGCCAGCATGGCCGCGCCGAGCGCGGTCGTCTCGATGAAGTGCGGCCGCTCGACCTCGACGCCGAGCATGTCCGACAGATCCTGGGCCAGCCAGGCATTGGCGGCCATTCCGCCGTCGATCCTGAGCTCGCGCCACTTGGCGCCGTCGGCCGCGAAGGCGGTCATCAGATCGTGCGTCTGGTAGCTTTGCGCCTCCAGCGCCGCCCGGGCGACATGGGCCCGCGTCGCCCCGAAATTGAGCCCGGCGAGCGCGCCCCGTGCCTCCGGCCGCCACCAGGGCGCGCCGAGCCCGACGAGCGCGGGGACCAGGTAGAGGCCCGCATTGTCGGGAACCGATCGGGCCAGCGCCTCCGTCTCCTCGGCCGTGGCGAGAAGGCCGAGCGCGTCGCGGAGCCATTTGACCAGGCTCCCCGCCACGAACACCGATCCTTCCAGTGCATAAGCGCGCGTGCCGCCGATCTGCCAGGCGATCGTCGTCAGCAGCCGGTTCGTCGAGGCGCGCGCCTCCGCCCCGGTATTGGTGAGCACGAACGCACCCGTGCCATAGGTGGCCTTGGTCGCGCCCGGCGACAGGCAGGACTGGCCGATCGCCGCCGCCTGCTGATCGCCCGCCACGCCGCAGATCGGGATCGGCGCGCCGAACGCCTCCGTCTCGCCGATCCGTCCGGCGCAATCGACGATCTCCGGAAGGGTGCGCGGCGCCACGCCGAACAGGTCGCACAGGCCCGCGTCCCACCGGCCGGCATTGATGTCCATGAGGGCGGTGCGCGCCGCATTGCTGGCGTCGGAGACATGGAGCCCGCCGGTCAGCTTGAAGATCAGCCAGCTTTCGACGGTCCCGACCGCGAGATCGTCCCCGGCCCCCGCGACGTCCGGCCAGTTGGCCAGCGCCCAGGCGATTTTCGAGGCGCTGAAATAGGGGTCGAGCAGCAGGCCCGTCTTCGCCTGCACCGCCGCCTCGTACCCCGCCTCCTCAAGCTGGGCGCACATTTCGGCGGTTCGGCGGTCCTGCCAGACGATCGCGGGCGCGAGCGGCGCGCCGGTCCGTTTCGACCAGAATATGACTGTCTCGCGCTGGTTGGCGATGCCGAGGCCGGCGATGCGTTCCGCGCCTCCGGCCCGCTCGACCATCGCGCGGGCGCAGGCGAGGCTCGAGGTCCAGATTTCGGCCGCGTCCTGCTCGACCCAGCCGGGCCGCGGATAGGATTGGGCGAGCTCGCGCGCCTCGACGCCGAGGCATGTCCCGTCGCGCGCGAACAGCATCGCGCGCACGCTCGTCGTCCCCGCATCGATGACAAGGATCGTCTTGCCGCCCATCCGCGCCTCCGAACCCGACCTTATCGTCATTCCCGCGAAAGGGGGAATCCCGCTTCTTCCTCCTTCTTCAGCCAGGAAAGCTGGATTCCCGCTTTCGCGGGAATGACGGTAGAGAGGCGAAATGGACCTCGACGATCAGCTCCGCCGCTATTTCGGCACCGCCGACCTTTCCGCCGTGCCGCCGCAGGCCCTGGCCGCGGGGATCGAAAAGATGCAGGTCGATCTCGGCCTCGAACGCGACCGCGCCCGCCGCTTCGCGCTCTGGGCCCTGCTCCACACCCTCGGCGCCGCGCCCGATCTCGACATCGCGTTCAAGGACGAGGCGGACCGCGATGCGGCGCGGAATTTCATGGATTTGGCGGGGCGGCCGCCTCAATGAGCCGATTCAGCGGGCTGACTGGAATGGCGCCGGGCTCGGTCCCTCGAGCCAATTCATATAGCGATCCTCGTCCTTCGGTGCCAGGCGCCGTTGGCTCAATATCTCGGCGGCAGTCAGCCGCAACCGCCACGCTCGTCCCGCGAACTCGCCATGCTCATCTTGTCGCATTACCCCGGTGACGCGAACCCGCGCGATCCACGGCTCCAAGGCCAACATGCGGCCGGCCAGAGCATCGAAAGCCCGCAATTGTGGCGAGGTCCCCGCCGTCCAGGTCACGCCGATGCCATAGCCGCAACGCGGATCGGTAACGACGCTCCCATGAGCGCTGACCAGCAGATACCCCTCCACGGTCAATGTTCGCCCGGCATATGCCTCCCGCGCTTCCCCCAGTTGGCACAAAGTGGGCCATTCAACTGGCGCCTGGCGGGAACAGGCAACAAGGGCCAAGGCAACACCAATAGGAAGCATGCCGGCCGAAAAATTCATGATATTTTGTCTCATGAATCGCGATGAAGGACAATCCCGTTCGGCCGGCAGCTTGCGCTCCCGTCTTAACCCAAATCACGTTATGCACCCGTCATGGACTCCTTCGATCTCCTCGTCATCGGCGGCGGCATCAACGGGGCCGCGGTGGCGCGGGATGCGGCGGGGCGCGGGCTTTCGGTGCTCCTCGTCGAGAAGGACGACCTTGCCAGCCACACCAGCTCGGCCTCGTCCAAGCTGATCCACGGCGGCCTCAGATATCTGGAGCAATATGATTTCCGGCTGGTGCGCGAGGCGCTGCACGAGCGCGAGATCATGCTCAGGACCGCCCCCCACCTCGTCCATCCGCTGAAGTTCGTGCTGCCCGATCCGCCGGGTGGGCGGCCATGGTGGATGATCCGCGTCGGCCTCATCCTCTACGATCTGCTTGCCGGGCGCGGCAGCCTCCCCCGGTCACGCGGCGTGGCGAAGGGCGACGAGGGGCTCCGCGCGCCGCTGAAGCCGGGGCTGAAGCTCGCCACCTATTGGGACGCCGCAGTCGACGATTCCCGCCTCGTCGCCCTGAACGCCGTCGACGCGCGCGAGCGCGGCGCCGAGATCGCGACCCGCACCGAATTCCTGTCCGCGCGGCGCGAGGGAGACCGCTGGATCACCGACCTGTCGGGCGGCCGCACGATTTCGGCCGGGATGATCGTCAACGCCGCCGGCCCCTGGGTCGCCGAGGTGCTCGCCCAGCGGCTCGGCGAACAGGGCCGAAGCCGCGTCCGGCTGGTCAAGGGGAGCCATATCGTCGTCCCCCGCCTCTATGAGGGCGACCATGCCTATATCCTGCAGCAGGACGACGGCCGCGTCGTCTTCGCCCTCCCCTATGGCGACTTCAACCTCATCGGCACCACCGACATTCCGGTCGATGCGCCCGAGGACGCGCGGATCACGGCCCACGAGATCGCCTATCTGTGCGAGGCGGCGAACGCCTATTTCATCCGCCGCACCAATCCCGAGGATCTGATCTGGTCCTATGCCGGCGTCCGGTCGCTCTACGATGACGGCGCGGCATCGGCGAAGGACATCAGCCGCGATTTCCACCTCGAACTTGATGGGGCGGAAGGCCCCCGCTTGCTCTCCGTCTTCGGCGGCAAGATCACCACCGCCCGGGCGCTTGCCACCGACGTGCTCGATCGGCTCGGCGTGCGCGGCATCAAGTTCACCGCCACCTCGCCCTTGCCCGGCGGCAACGTCACCCCCGGCTTCAACGCCTGGCTGGAGGAGATCGGCCGCTGGATGCCGGCGCCGATGCTGACGAGGCTGAGCCGCGCCTACGGCACCCGCCTCGATCGCATCCTCGACGGCGTCGAAAGCCTCGCCGACATGGGCCGCCATTTCGGCGCCGACCTCTACGAACGCGAGGTCCGCCACATGATCGACGAGGAATTCGCGCGCACCGCCGACGACGTGCTCTGGCGCCGAAGCAAATTGGGGCTGCGCCTCGGCGCGCAGCAGCAGGCGGCGTTGGCGGCGTGGATGGCGGGACAGATCTGACCGGCGATTACTTTCCCGTAACCGATCTGGTGCATGGTCACGCCATGCGGTGTCACCGATCCGCTGTCTGGCCCGGCACCGTGCCGTCGCTCGCGGCGCTGGCGCTCGCGGCGTGCGTGACGGCGGATCGGCCCGAGCCGGCGCCCGATCGCCTCGCGGCGACGCGCAGCTGGATCAGCAGCCCGCGCGGCTATGTTTTCAGAATCGCCTATTTCACCGACGCGGAACTGCAGGATCCCGTGTGGGAGCAAAGGCGGCTGACGATGATGCGCCAGGTGCGCTTCTGCCACGCCGGCGAACGCATCGGCCGTCGCGACGTGCGCTGGTACGAGGCGACGACCACGAGCGGCCAGCGCTGCGCGGCGGTCGTCTATACCGTACAGTGCAGCGGACGACAGCACGCGCCTGGAGACAGGCTGAGCGCCGACCGGATCGGTCTGCTGCGCGCCGATCCGGAAGGGCCGATCGAATCCGGTTGCGGCGAAAAGGACGGCGCGCGCCGTCCCTCGTCGCCAGCCACCGCGCCGCCGACCCTCCACGATCTTGTCTCGGCGGAGGCGAGTTGCGAGGGCGATGACTTGCCGAGCGCGGAACCGGTCCAGGTCGGCCCCGAAACCCGGATCGCCTTTCGCACCCTGGTTTCGCCCAACCTCGACGTGCCTGGCCAGTTCAACGAATCCATCGCGCGCGTCCCGGAAATGGCGGTCGCGCGTTGGTTCATGCGGGCGGGGCGCGTGGCGCCGCACTTGGCGGCTTCGGCCCCGGCGGACGATGGCGTCAACGTGATGGTGACCGAGGCCTTCGCCCCCTGGCGCGAGCATGGTTACTGCGTCCGCCTGACCGCGCGGCAGGGTTCCCGCCTGTGGCAAGAGACGATCCGGCGCGCCGCCTATATCGAGGGTCGTCGGGCGTGGGTCGGTGTAGGCATGGACGGAATGTCGAACGACCCGGCGCGCTACTGGCATCCGAGCACGGACGCAGTCCTGCTGAGCGCGCGGCTGGGGAGCTACCTCGTCGCGAACGCGGCGCCGGACGCCGATTTCAGGCGGGGGTGGCGATAGTCGCCACCCGGCTCAGGCCGCTTCGTCGAGATCCTCGGCGACCGGGCCCGAATCCTGGCCCTTGGCGGCGGGATCGCGATCGACCAGCTCGATGATCGCCATCGGCGCCGCGTCCGAGGCGCGGATGCCGGCCTTGAGCACGCGGGTATAGCCGCCGTTGCGATCGGCGTAGCGCGCGGCGAGGACGTCGAACAGCTTGGCGAGCTGCGTGTCGTCCATCAGCCGGGAATGGGCAAGGCGACGGTTGGAAAGGCCGCCCTTCTTGGCGAGCGTGATCAGCTTCTCGACATAGGGCCGAAGCTCCTTCGCCTTGGGAAGCGTGGTCGTGATCTGCTCGTGCTTGATCAGCGCGGCGGCCATGTTGCGGAACATGGCGATGCGGTGGCTGGAGGTGCGGCCGAGCTTGCGGCCGCCGACGCGATGACGCATGTCTTCTTCCTTCGTTCGTCCCGGGACCGTGCAAGGTATCCCGGACCAGGCGGCAAGACGGGGCGCCGCCCAAACCCCGAAACGCAAAGACGGAGCGCGCGGCTCCGCCTTCGGGACGGCGGCGCTTTGATCGAACGCGCCCGAAAAGTCAACCGAGTCGCCCCCTTGCCCCCGGTCCCGCGAAGACCGATGAAGCACCGGACAGGGAGGAACCAGGATGAACGCCTTGGAAAAAGCGAAGAATCTCGTTGCCGCGCTGTTGCTGGCTGGCGCCTGGAGCGCCGCACCCGCGCAAGCCCCCGCTGATCCGGCGAGCCCGGCGAGCTGGGCGCCGATCGATCCCGCGCGCATGTCGCAGGAAGTTCGCGCGCTCGCCTCCGACGAGCTTCAGGGTCGCGCGCCCGGCACCGAGGGCGAGACGCAGACCATCGCCTGGCTGACGCAGCAGCTCCAGTCGCTCGGCCTTGAGCCGGGTGGCGAAAACGGCGGATGGACGCAGACCGTGCCGATGATCCGCACCCAGATTCAGCCCGGCGCCACCTATGCCATCGCCAGCCACGGCGCGACCATCCCGCTCCAGGCGCCGCGCGATCTCTATCTCGGCACGACCCGCGACGCCGATCGCGCCCGCATCGCCGCCGCACCGATCGTCTTCGTCGGCTATGGAGTGACCGCGCCGGAGCGCCAGTGGGACGATTTCAAGGGTGTCGATCTCCGCGGCAAGGTCGCCCTGTTCCTCGTCAACGATCCCGATTTCGAGGCGGCGGAGGGCGATCCCGTCGCCGGCCGCTTCGGCGGGCAGGCGATGACCTATTATGGCCGCTGGACCTACAAATTCGAGGAAGCGGCACGGCGCGGCGCGATCGCCGCCATCGTGATCCATGAGACGGCCGGCGCCGGCTATGGCTGGAACACCGTCCAGGCGCCGGCGGGCGAAAGCTATGCGCTCGCCCAGGCCGCCGGCGCGCCGCCGCCATTGCTCCAGGGCTGGATGCAGCGCGACGTCGCCGCCGATCTCTTCCGCCGCGCCGGGCTCGATTTCGAGGCGGTGAAGCGCCAGGCGCGCACCGCCGCCTTCCGGCCGATCGATCTCGGCGCGACCTTCACCGCCGACGCGGCCGTGTCGGTCGATCATCTCGAAAGCCACAATGTCCTCGCGCGCCTGCCCGGCGCGAGCCATCCCGACGAGACGGTGATGTTCGGCGCCCATTGGGACGCCTATGGCATCGGCCCGGCGGACGCGCAGGGCAACCGCATCCGCCGCGGCGCCGCCGACGACGGCACCGGCGTCGCCGGTCTCCTCGAAATCGCCCGCGCATTCCTCGCCGGACCACGCCCGGCGCGCAGCCTCGTCTTCGCCTTCTGGACCGGTGAGGAGCGCGGCCTGCTCGGATCGGCCTATTATGCCGATCACCCGCTCTATCCGGTCGAGACGACCGCGGCGAACATCACGCTCGACACGCTCCAGACCGCCGGCCCCTCGCGCGATGTCGTCCTGATCGGCGCGGGGCAGAGCGATCTTGAAGACCTGCTGACGCGGACCGCCGCGGGACAGGGCCGCACGATCACGCCCGACTCGCATCCCGAGCGCGGCCTCTTCTACCGCGCCGATCATTTCCCTCTCGCGCGGCGCGGCGTCCCGGTGCTGCTGCTGATGGCGCTTGGCGGAGGCCCCGACCTTGTCGAAGGCGGGCGCGAGGCGGGCGACCGCTGGGTGAGCGACTATACGGCCCATTGCTATCACCAGGCCTGCGACGCCTGGAGCGCCGATTGGGATCTGCGCGGCGCGGCGCAGGACGTCGCCCTCGCCTATCGAATCGGCGGCGCGCTTGCGAACTCGCGCGCCTGGCCGGACTGGCGCTCCCAGTCCGAGTTCCGATCAGTTCGATCCGAGACAGCATCAACGCGCCGGTGAACGTCACGCAGGAGCGACCAGCATCCCGCAACATCTCCCGATCCGCGACCATTTTGCCGTGACTTGTAGCCGCCTTTACCGAATTACTACGGTGTTTCTGTCCCGGTCAGGTTGCGTATCGGTGAAGTTCATTATAGATGACCTGCGGGAATGTTACCCGTTTCGAGGGAGGACGTAATGATTTCCAGGAAGTTGACGGCTGTGCTGGCTGCTTCGATGATCTTCGGCAGCAGCGCTGCCGTCGCTCAATCGGCGCAACCGCTGAGCCTTTCGCAGAGCCCGGCCGTGCGCGCCGGTGCGCCCACCCAGAAAGCCAATCAGCTCGAAGGGACCACGATCTGGATCATCGGCGCCATCGTGGTCGGGCTGGCGATCTGGGGAATCATCGAGCTGGTCGATGACGACAACGACGAGCCGTCGAGCCCGTAGTCGAACCGATCGAAGGATGAGAAAGCGCTCCGGGCGACCGGGGCGCTTTTTCTTTTCTCCCGGCTATTGCATATTTATGCACTGATCTGCATATGCACACGCCATGATCAAGGTCGCCATCCTGGGAGCCTCGGGGTTCGTCGGCGCGGAGCTGTTGCGGCTCTGCGCGGCGCACCCCCTGTTCGACGCCGTCCGGCTGTTCGGCGACAGCCAGGCCGGGATGGCGTTGGCCGACGTTCACCCGCATCTTGCCCTCGCCTATCCCGCGGCGCGGGTCGAACGGTTCGCGCCCGACGCGCTCGACGGCATCGACCTCGTCTTCGCCGCCCTCCCCCACGGCCAGTCGCAGGCGATCGCCGCCGACATTCTGGGGCGCGGCGTCGCCTTCGTCGATCTGGGCGCGGATTTCCGGCTCGACGATGCCGCCGCTTATGCGCGCTGGTACAAGGAGGAGCACAAGGCGCCGGATCTGCTCGGCCGCTTCGTCTATGGCATTCCCGAGCTGCACCGCGACGCGATCCGCGCCGCGAAGGCGGTCGCCGCCGCCGGCTGCTATCCGACGACCACCATCCTCGCGCTGAAGCCGCTCCTGCCGCTCATCGATCCCGACACGATCAACGTCAGCGCCGCCTCCGGCGTCAGCGGGGCCGGCAAGGCGCTCAAGGAGGACACCCATTTCAACACGGTGGACGAGAATTTCACCGCTTACGGCCTTCTGTCGCACCGCCACACCGCGGAAATGGAGATGGAGCTTGGCGGGAAGGTCCTGTTCACGCCGCACCTCGCGCCGATGAACCGCGGCATCCTCGCGACTTGCACGGCGCAGGCGAAGGGGCCGTGCGATCCGCTGGCCGCGCTCGCAGAGGCTTATGCCGGCGAGCCGTTCGTCCATGTCTCGGAACGCTCGCCCTCGGTCAAATGGACGCTCGGCTCCAACGCGATCCACATCACCGCGCGTTATGACGAGCGGACCGGCCGCGTCCTTGCCATCGCCGCGCTCGACAATCTCGTGAAGGGCGCGGCGGGACAGATGGTCCAGTGCGCAAATCTCATGCTCGGCATCGATGAGGATGCGGGCCTGTCCAAAGCAGGAGTATGGCCTTGAGTGTCACCGCCGCCCCCGGCTTCGTCGCCTCCGGCCTCCATGCCGGGATCAAGCGTCGCAAGCACGACATGGCGCTGATCGCGACCGAGGACGGCCAGGCCGTGACCTGCGCCGCGGTCTTCACGCAGAACAAGTTCGTCGCCCCGCCGGTGACGCTCGATCGCGAGCGGCTCCCCGCC
>JGI12383J13903_1000354_pt1 | contig 36933 bp, 24 predicted proteins | sample Passage237B_FD_13903 | JGI IMG/M metagenome (IMG submission 13903)
TTTTCTCTACTCCATTCAGAAAACCTTTAACGGTTAACTTAAACCAGTCTTCATCATCACCGGATGCTCCTCCAAACTTCTTTGAAAACATATCCCCGTCTCGCATGGACAATGCACCATAAGTGGTATTGGTTACAAAAAAGCCTGTTATAGTCGTTCCTTTTAATGCTCCCAAAAGTTTGATATAAGGACTGAATACATTCACCACTGCATAATTTCCACTTCCTCCGTACCCCCTTCCGGTAATTGCAGTAAAGGAATTTTTGTAGCCAGCGGTCGTGGTATCAAACTTGTTAGAGTATACAAAATCCGAAATATACCCTCCGCTATTGCTATAGCTGAAAAATGCATCACCACTTATGAATCCCTTTGCATCGCCAGAGCCATCCCAATAAGAGTTTTCTTTCAAATAAAGATCTTCAAAATCAGATACCTTTTGAGCATAGGCAATGCCTGTAAGTCCTCTCCATAGGATTATTCCTGCGACAACTGCAAGAACAGGAAGTGATGGTCCAAAGACACGATAAACATTTTTCATTGTATTAGCTGTTTTTATGTTTTTTAGGTTTGTCATAAGAATACGATACTCCGGCCTGTACAGACCTCATTGGCATTGCCTGATTCAGCACCACCTGATAGGAGGCATTCCAGATATTATTACCCCGGATATGTACATTTAAAAATGAATTTCCTACTTTAAAATTCTTTCCGGCAATAAGGTTGCCTAACTGATACGCTCCTACCACACTTGAATTGTCAGAGGTGTAATACCTGTTTCCTGTATAACAATGTAGATAATTGATATAAAAGCCTTTGTAGATAAGCTCCAAAGTGGCCTGACCTGAATAAACAGGAACATAAATAAGTTGTTTTCCAACTATGTTATCGTTCGCCATTCGGGCCTTACGGTTAGTAGCCACTACATAATTATATAAGGCTGTAAATCTTATATTAAGCGTGTTAAGTTTTTTATCAATAGTAACCGTGCTTTCCAGCCCTCGTGACCATACCGACTGAATATTCTGCGCACTCCAAGTACCACCTGAAGGCAACCACATGATACAATTCTCAAGAGTGCTATTAAAGAATGTAAGCGAGATATAATTATTACTGATACTACCTTTTCTCTGTGAAGCAATTAAGGTTAGCTCTTCGCTCCAGCCTGATTCCGGCTTAAGTGCACTGTTTCCTCCGGGATTCCAGTACAAATCATTGAATGTCGGCACTCTATAAGTCTTTGAAGCATTTGCTTTAAGAAACAAATGATTCACAACCCTTCCTTCAAGGCCTGCAGAAGGGGTGAATGGTACCAGCTCCTGTCCGATGAACTCCTGACGAAGATTTACAACGGTTCTCCACTGATTGTTTTTAAAAGAAAACTTATACGAACCAAAGATGGCAAACCTGTTCCGGGTAGGATTACCTGCATATCCATTGGAGATCGCCTTGTTAAAGGTATTGTTTAAACCAATGTTTATATGATGATTCTGATGCAGGCGTACTGCACTTTCAGCTTCTGCAATAAATGAATGACTGTGTGTCACAGCATGCATTTGCGCCAGCGTATCTTCATAACTTATATGGTCTTTAAAATAAGCAACACGAACAAAAGAGGTGGCTGTACTGCCGGACCTCTTCCACTCTGAACTTAACCTGTAGGAGCCCGATTCGAGTGTTTCATTTACCTGCAACGGTAGGTTGCCATACCTGGAAGTCATGGCTGGCGGGATCTGGCGGTAGTTGTCCTGCAACCAAAGGCTAACGTTCAGCAGCTGATTGTTTCTTATTTTAAAATAATTTTCAAACATCAGGCCCTTTTGACGGACTGCCGCGTTTATTTGCCTCACTTTCATGTCTCCCAGATAAAAAGGAAAATTATTCTCTGCCGAATAATTAAACAGCTTAAGACTACTTGCTACACGCTTTTCAGACAACCGTATTTGAGCAGACTGGTGCCAGGAATTAAAACTTCCTCTGGTTAAGGATATTCCGACGTTTAAGCCCTTATGAAATACAGGAGAAGATTTTAAATGAATGACCCCACCAGTAGCACCACTTCCGAAGAGCGCCGCTGCCCCACCGTACTGCACCTCTATGTCCTCAGCAAAACTTACAGGCAGATAGGAGAAGTCGGTCTGACCAAGAGTGGGAAACTGTATATTGAATCCATTCCACAATACAGCTGTCTGACTGGCATTGGTACCTCTGGAAGAGACAGAAGCGAGATTTCCAGCACCATATGATTTTACAAAGATATGTGTATTGAATAGCAACAGGTCTCCTAAGGTACCGGCCTGAAACCTTTTAATTGATGCAGAATCTATTTTTTGCAATTTGTTACCGGCTGTAAAGGAAGCAAGCCTGTTTCCCTCTATTACAACCTCCTGCAAATGCAACAACGTACTATCTCCTGCTGTTTGTGCAATAACACAGCTATGCAATCCCCCAAACAACAGAAAAAAAAGTTTAATAACTTTCATTACAAAATGATTATTAATGGATAACAATCATTCGTACCAATGAAAATACGGCTTTGATGAATACAGGTATTCTTATCAATGAAGCATTATTCTTTGCCTTTTCTCCGAAAGCTACGAATGTTCTGATTCTGGCAGGTCTTCTGACTCGCTTCACTTTTGACGGCCTTCCCATCCATATGGACAGTGGCGGGGGATGTCAATCGTTTTTTATAAAGCTTACAGCAGCGGGAACTGTTCAGGACTTGCACCTGATTCCCTTTTAATTCCAACAAGTTACACCAATTGGAAACCAAAATCCGGGTCAAATATACTAAATCTATTACATAAAGAAAAACTTATCTTATAAATCTCAAGGTTCCTTTCCATCTCAAAAGCTTCCCACATACATTTATTGAAGATTGAATAAATAACCCAAAACTTAGTATTTTAGTCCGATAATAACCTAACTCAATTCATATGAAAAAACTACTAGTAAGTGCGTTAGTGATTCTTATTTCACATGTATCATTTGCCCAGTTTACATTACCGGCTTTGCCTTATGCATATAATGCACTGGAGCCAGGTTTTGATGAGCAGACCATGCAGATTCACCACGAAAAACACCATGGTGCCTATGTAAGCAACTTGAACAAAGAAGTAACTGCCAACCCTGCACTCCAGGGAAAAACGATTGAAGACATCTGTAAAAATGTGAGCAAATACAATACATCTGTAAGAAACAACGGAGGAGGGCATTACAATCATAGTTTATTCTGGACAATACTTTCTCCTAAAGGCGGTTCTCCTTCAGGAGCACTGGCCGAAGATATTAATAAGACCTTTGGTTCTTTTGATAATTTTAAAGCTCAATTCAGCGACTCTGCCAAGACGAGATTCGGCTCCGGATGGGCCTGGCTGATTGTAGATCAGAATGGAAAACTAAAAATCACAACAACTCCCAACCAGGACAATCCATTGATGGATGTTGTGAAGGAAAAAGGTACGCCTGTTCTGGCATTAGATGTTTGGGAACATGCTTACTATTTAAAATACCAGAACAAAAGACCGGATTATATAAATGCTTTCTGGAATATTGTAAACTGGGATGAAGTAAACAAAAGATATAACGAAGCCAAGAAAAAGTAACAGCATTTAAACTTTAACTAAAGAGAGAAGTTGTGTGATCATGCAACTTCTCTCTTTTATTTATGAGACTTGCGAACAGCTCTAATACTTCACTCCTATAAAAATTCTCGGGTTATAATAAGATACCTTATTTAAAACAGGCACTTTGTCTTTTGCCATTGTATCAACGAAAAGGCTACCAAAATTTGCCTCTGCACCTGCAATAAACCTTTTAAACCTGAACTGGAAACCAGGTACATAAAGGACCCCATAATATAAGTAATTGTACGACTCAAGCTCATAGGTAAACAAATTAATTTTGGCAGTTGGACTAAAATTAAAAAACAAATCCATTGCACATTCGTCAGCCAGTTTAGCCGAAAACATAGGTCCAAACCGCACAAGACCCAGATTCAGATCCCACCCGGATACATCGTCCCTTTCAAGAAGACTGGTAGCAATGGTAAACCAGCTAAAATTTGCCCCTAAAGCTTTATTGCTTTTCTTTACAAACATGTGCTGACTACCCAGTTCAAACGATGGCTGAAGGCCCTGAAACACCCTTCCAGCACCCAGATAATCAAGCTGAGGCAATCCTAACCCAAAACGGACATAGACTCCATCCTTAAGCATATCTATCATTTTGAGACCAACCAGAGGATCTTTCGCTGAAGAAATGGTGGTATATAGCACAAACAAAAAACCTAGAAGAATTCTTTTCATATTGACAAAAATGGATCTTTTGAAAAAATTATTTCTACGCTAAATAAAAAAATATTTAATCATTATTCCACGATCCTACTTAAAAAATAAAAAAGGGAGTGGCTAGAAAACCACTCCCTTTTCTTAACTCTTTCAATCCAAATTACTAGAATTTCATTCCCAAAAGAATTCTTGGGTTCATATAAGACAGCTTCGCCGTATCAATACCGGAGTCCTCCATATCGATTCCTCTCAAACGTCCAAAACTGTTTTCGAATCCAACAGCAAATTTCTTAAATCTGAATTTCACTCCTGGTGTCCATGCAATTCCATACATTAACATATGGCTTTCTGTAGTAGTCGAAGACCAGAAGTTATATTTTATGGTTGGGTTAAGATTAAAAAACACATCAACTGCTACATTATCCCCAATCCCTACAGAAGCCATAGGACCAAATCTGATAAGCCCCAAATGAAGATCATAAACATTTTCATCAACCCCTTCAGTCTTATATACACTTGACCCTATAGTTAGCCAGCTTACGTTCATACCAAATCCGAAACTACCAGTATTAAGAAACATCCACTGGTTTCCTGCTTCTAATGTAAACTGAATTCCTTGTTTTTCACGACCTAAATTAGGAAAATCTACAGACTTAATCGATGGAAATCCAATCCCCAGATGCCAGTAAAATCCATTACTGACGATACCATCATCATTACCTTTTTTTGCTGTCTTACTTGTAAGACCAATCATGTTGTTCCCTCCTGCAAAAGAAGAAAAGGTTAGCAGGGTTAGCAGAAAAAATAAACAAATTCTTTTCATTGTAAATAGAAATTTAATGAATACTAAAATTATTGAATATCTAGTTTACGCAAAGTCAGCAAAAATGTGCACCATTATATTTTTTACACCCAAATAACCCACTACTATTCAGACCATTACCTATAAACTTTTTTTTTGCAGCAACTTCTTAAAAACTTCACCCAAAATCTCTAAAAACCAATAGTTCACACTTTACGTTTAAGGCAAAACCCCAAAAACCAAAGAACTCCGGTAGGTCCCACAAGTATTCTCAAATACGATAAAAATTTTATTTGTAAAACTTTATTATACATACAACTAACATTCCTCAACACTCCATTCAAACCATCTGTATCTCTACAGATTATTAGTACAAAGACTGAACATAAAAAAAACTGGAGTTAAGTCAGGACAATACTTTAAAACACCTACATCTTCTAATTCAGAAGCTGCAACACATCTTAATAAGAAAATAATAACCTTAACAGCATTGATAGATTTATAAGAAAGAAATATATTACACTAAGAGGACATCTATTATCAGGTAATGCCTTCCTTGTTACCTGTTAAAATAAAAAATTCGGACATTGCCCATGCATGCTAGAAGAATCGCAAAACTATAAACAGAAACTATTATAACCCACTTTCCAGCCTTCATTTCCGCTTTCTACAAAAGCATCAAACTTCATTAATTAAATTCTTGCATAAAAAAAAGAGAAGATGACTCTTCTCCTTTTTTACTATAATAGCATTCCTTTATTATCTTATTATCTTATTATCTTATCACCTTGTATACCTCTGCCCAAGCCTGATTAATTTCTGCCCGTTTTATCAACTCCAGGTTATTATTATTTTTTATTGAATCAAAATAACCTGGTTCATATTCAACATTGGTAAAAACACAGTATTCGGTATTGTCATTAAATTCCCACATTACATTCTTAAAAACAGATTTATTCACATAGCCAATATCTTTATTCGCCATATTAGTTCTCAGTAAAAAGCTTGAGAAAATAGCTTTTTCCTGTAAGTTTTCAGCTTCACAAAAATTAATAACTTCCTGATGCACCTTCACTTCATCCGAATAGCCCATACCTATATCACCTACTGAAGTATCATTCCTTGTAAAATTGCCTATCGACCATAAAACCATACATATAACAATATATCTCGCAAATACAAAATCTTCCAGCATTTCAACCAAGAAATAGGTAACTAAAATCATTACCATTGGAAAAACACTTAACAGATACCTTACAGTGTAAAAATTAACAGAACAGAAGCCTATATACAATACTGTAAATAACAAAAAGGTTATTACAATTTCCTTCTGCTGATCATTCTTAAACAACTTGGTTTTCCCCAAACAATAAAAGAATCCGGCAAAACCAGCATAAAATAAAAAATTACGCCCTTGCTGAAACACTATAAAGTCAAATATATCATTAAGCTTGGCCTTAATTGTTTCATAACTAAAGGTCATCATTCCTACGTGTTCCGGAAACAAAAACCAGCCGTAGGTTAACCTTTGCACCAGGAAAAAACCAAAAATCACCAGAACCGGCACAAACAGATACCAGCTTTCAATAGGAAACGTATCAAGATCTTTTCTTTTCTTAACTACCAAAAACTTATAAAGCTCTACCAGACCAATAGTTCCAATAAAGACAAAACCAGACTCTTTGGTTAGCAAAAGAAGACTTGCAAAAACTGAAAATAGAATTTTCTTATCAGAGAAATAACAATAAAAACATGCCATAGTAAGAAATGCCATAAGCATTTCGGGCAATAAAAACGCTGCCTGGGCTAGAAAGAGTGCCTGAAAAGCAAAAAACAATACAGCCAATAAACCAACATTAACGGAAAAGAATTTTCTTCCAAACATATACATACTTACAAGGGTAAGTAATGAAATCAGTAAGGAATAAATGTGAGCACTAAATACACTGGAGCCAAACACTTTTAGCCACGAAGCACTTAAAAAATAATAAAACAATGGGTGTCCCCTATAAACTTCCGGCGGAAGCGCAGAAGGCAACATGCTTACCCCTGTCTCATACATCTTATAAATAGCAACGCTGTAAGACCATGCTTCGTCCCAATAAAATGGAAGATTTAATAACGGATATTTAATAGCAAAAACTACCCCGAGTGTGGCCAGCAACACAATTGTTGGCTTTTCTTTAAATAACGAAAGCATATGATAATTCAAAATAAAACAGTTCTAAAATTAACAAAAATTCCAGACATAATGACATTTTTAGACAACTGTTCTTCTAAAATTCCCTCATTATCCTAACATAAATCCAAACAAAAAATCAAACTAATGTAAAAAGGTCAACAAATCCTATTTGCCATCCAATTCTAAATTCTACTTAAATGTCACTTCAAGTCTTGGGTTCCACCAAATAAACACCTAACTATTAACCCATTACAAAAAACCACACGACTCTATAATCGAACAAATTTCTTTACACCTAAGACCTCGCTCACGTTAACCACAAAAGTTTTATTTAGCGAAAAAATATGTACTATTTAACTTTAAACTTACAGCAATAAGGTATCAATCTTATGAGCCTGTACAACACCTACTGTGGGAGACCAGGTGTAAATGGTAAAATGTCCATCCTGTGAAGCAACAAATGCTAAAGCATCTTTTTGATCATAAACAAACTGAGCAGCCGACAAATGTCTTGTACCACCGGAATTAGACGGATTAATCATAACAGCACCACCTCCCACGACTGGCTCTCGTAAATAAATCTTTTCCACCCTGGGATTTCCTTCTGACCTGGCAATTTTAGCACCAAATGCATACAACTCGTAGTGATCATTTATTATGGTTGCTCCATCCACAGCAGTAAGCCCTGCAAGTGTTTCTACCTCTGTCCGTAACTTTCCCTGCCACAAAGCTTCGGAACGCACATGTACGTCTTTACTCATCAGGTCTGCAAGACCTTTGTATGGTGGAGATATTGCGTATTTGATAGGGTGAAGAATTGACCTCCTCCAGTCATTACTTCCTGAGGGAACCACCAGAAGAGAACCACCGTGCCGATGTGCCCTCATAGAAACCGCCAGCTGAACCAGCACATTCAAAGAGTCGCTCCATGAATGAGGAGAAGTAAAACCTAAAAGGTACTTTAATAATTCAGGACAATCAGGATGATTGGCACTGTTCTCATCTATAATCTTCACCTGATCACCTATAAGAACAGCAACATTGGCAAATTTCCCAAAGCCATGCAATCTTCTGTGTTTAACAACCAGAATTCCTGGCTCACTGACATCCAGAACAAAACACAGATTGGGTATTTTCAGAGTGGTCCCCCAGATATAAAGCTGACCGTTATCGTGCCATACTCCCAAATGGACCCCGGGACGCTCTACCCCCAGAGATAATTTGGTAAGGTGATAGGCTGTAAAAGCCATTTTCTGCTCAAAAAGTATTGGAACACCAGCCTGCTCCGGAGACAAAAAGGCTATCGAAATTTTGGTTGAGTTCCCTTCCTCCCTCCTCAAACTTGCCCAAAAAGCCGTATCAATCATGGTTTCCACCATTTTTACACCAGGCTCTGTAGCTAAATTAGTATCTCCCCTCTCCCGGGCGGCAGAAAGCTGTTGCACAAAATGCATTTCAATCGCTCTGGCTACAGAAGATGCTGCCGTATAAGTAGTCTTTTTACTCATTTAATCCTAAAACACTGGTTATCTAATCCCAACAAAGTCTCTAATTTACAGCTTTCTGCGTAAGTCGCATTCAATCTCACCACAAATCTATCCCCCACTCAATCATCCTTTAAAAGAACCAGTCTGCTTAAATTTCCGCCTTCATTCAGTCAACACAAACCCCAAACAGGCTGATTTACCACAATTTCCCTCCACTAACAGAAAAACTTTTATCAGAACTTTTATTCCCAACAAAAATTTAAAGCCCATTCTTACACATTATTCACTACTCCCCAACCTCTAATATCCGTATAAACCCTGACATTAGAGCAAAATTAAGTAGGTGTATAAAAGCAGAAGAATTTATACTTTTACACTCCGATAAATTATTAAAATGCTAAAGCACCTTTTTATACCCAAAAACTACGATCCAATTCTCAATTTAAAAAAGACAGAAAAAGCAATAAAGCTTATTAAAGACACCTTTGAACACCAGCTGTCTTCAGAATTGCGACTCAGAAGAGTTACGGCTCCATTGTTTGTATTAAAGGGAACAGGTATTAATGACGATTTAAATGGTATTGAAAGACCTGTAACCTTCCCTATAAAATTCATGAAAGAAACTCCTGCGGAGATCGTTCATTCCCTGGCCAAATGGAAACGAATGATGCTGGCCAAACTGGAGTTCCCTACCGGTTTCGGATTGTATACCGACATGAATGCCATTCGTCCGGATGAAGACCTGGACAACATCCATTCCCTTTATGTAGACCAGTGGGATTGGGAAAAGGTAATGTCTGAAGAGAACCGGAACATCGACTATCTAAAAAAGACTGTTACCCAGATCTACACAGCCATGCAACGCACAGAATATCTTTTGTGCGAGGAATATCCGGAACTAACACCTCAGCTACCGGAACACATCCATTTCATTCATAGTGAAGAACTTCTGGAAAGGTATCCTGATCTAACCTCTAAAGAAAAAGAAGACCGAATCGCAAAAGAGTACGGCGCTGTTTTCATTATAGGCATCGGAGGGGCATTAAAGAACGGTCAGAAACACGATGGCAGAGCTCCGGACTACGATGACTGGAGTACTGAATCCGAAAACGGATACAAAGGACTAAACGGAGATATTGTTGTCTGGAACCCAATATTGCAACGTTCTTTTGAACTCTCTTCCATGGGTATCAGAGTAAACCAGGAAGCTCTGAAAAGACAATTACAGATTGCATGCTGCGAACAACGTGCAGACCTAATGTGGCATAAAATGCTCTTAAACGGAGAACTCCCTCAAAGTATCGGTGGAGGTATAGGACAGTCCAGACTGTGTATGTACCTGTTGAGAAAAGCACACATTGGTGAAGTACAATCAAGCATCTGGCCCGAGGAAATGGTTGAAGAATGTAAAAAACATAATATAAACCTTATATAAGGTTCTACACCTGAGCTACTATCTCCATTTTATTATTGTTCATATAAAGGTAAAGCCACTTTTTAGTGGCTTTACCTTTATATACGTCCCTATTAATTATAATTATAACTAGAATTTTTGCAGTCTTATTATTTCGACTTCCCCGCTGGTATAAACAATTTTCAAGGTGTATAAGCCAGTATCCCATCCACTTCCGAACTCCAACTGATTCCACTGCCCTACCTGACCATGACGGAATAGTTCTATACCTGTAAAATTCGTCACCACCATAGAAGCGATTGACTCAAGCGCTGTAAGCGTAAATGTACTATTTGTAGGATTAGGTCCTACCAATACACTGACTGCAGCTATAGCCAGACGACCACCGGAACAATTATCAATTTTCTTACAGAAAGATGAATAATAAGGTGCTGCACTATATGTAATTCCTACACATACTTCTCCACCTGTGTAATATACTCCTGTTTCGAGCGTAGCTTTATGGGCTGCACCACTTACAGGTGTTAGGCTTTTGCTATAGCCGTTGGTCCACCAGGAATAAGCTGTTGCTCCTGATCTTTTCGAAGCACTTACTTCTAATGAAATGGTTGTATTAGGAGAAGCACAATCAGGCCCCAGTATATCTCCAAGGGAAGTTACAACAGGATTAACTGTTACCGTAACAGGCACTGAAGTAGTTACCGCTCCAAGATTATCTGTTGCCCTTGCTGTGATGGTATAAGTTCCAATTTCCACATTGGTCCAGCTAAACTCATAAGGAGCTGTAGCATCAGAACCGATCAGCGTAGTACCATTATAAAATTCCACTTTGCTTATTGAACCATCATTGTCCGATGCGACAGCCACCAGGTTAATAAGTGCCGGAGCTGTATATTCTCTTCCGTTTGTAGGAGCTGTCAGGCTTACAATTGGAGGGTTATTGGCCTGTGTTGTACATTCTCCTGCTGAAATAGTTTCTGAATCAAATACCAGTTCATCAATATTAGGTCCTCCATCGGACGTCAGTGATGTGAACGTAATGCTATTACCTCCCTGAAGGAGATTGATTTGTACGACAGCTGTATTCCAGGTTGTCCATGCACCCGTTCCCGCAAAATTCACTGAAGCCACTTGTGTCGTACCATTTACACTTACCGACATTTGCCTGTTAGCAGTCGTTCCGTTAGCAAAGCGTATGGCAAGTGACACACTTCCTGAAACACCTGAATGTACGGCCCAGGTCGCTTTCGTTCCTACTGCATTATTGAGATTTACATAACCTGTACCATTAAACCCGGCGTTAGTTGATTCATTGAGTATTCCATCCGCCGCACAGGCTGCTTCTCCCTGCAATCTAAAACCGGTTACAGGTGTTGCCCCAACATTGATCGTTATCGCAGCAGAAGTAGTCTTTCCTCCAACATTATCTTCTGCTACAGCAGTAATCGTATAGGTGCCTGCTGAAACATTTGTCCAGTTAAAGGAATATGGTGCCGTTGCATCTGTTCCAATCAGAGTAGCTCCATTATAAAATGACACAGAAGCGATTGTTCCGTCTGCATCGCTCGCATTGGCCGAAATAGTAACGGAAGCCGGTGCTGTAAAGCTAGCATTATTAGCCGGAGCTGTTATCGATACGGTTGGCAGCTGGTTAGTTGGATTTTGACCTCCCACCAGCACAATGTTAGGCGTTGGAGCCTGATCTACCCCTGCTCCCAGAAAGAAGCCCAGATGAGGAGGCTGATTGTACGATGACTGTTGCCATGAAATCGCGTTTCTGTATACAGGATCATGCATTAGCGTATAAAGCTTATGCTGCGTTGGAATGGTGGTAGTATGAATATAGAGACGATTGGCTCCGTCATGCAGTATAACTTCCTCACGCCAGTCACCAAGAATATCAGCACTAAGATTGGGTGTTGCCTTGGTTCCATTGCAGGATCGGCCCGTTAGCGTCAATAAACGAGATGTTCCGTTTCCGTTCCATTTATCAATCACGTTGTTATTAAGCAATTCATCCTGCAAGTCTCCATCCCAATAAACCCTGAAGTTTATAGATGACGGTTTTGCTGTTGAGATTCTTGTACCTGTTGCACTATAGGTCCCGGAAACTGAACTGGACCATGCTTCCTGACCAGGATAACGAGCATCTATATCACCAATCATACCACGGCCATTGTCGTTTCCACCTCCTCCGCGCCAAAGCACACGACCATCTCTTGCTCTAACCATATAATGGTCTGGCTGACTTCCTGTCTGTTCGTTTACGAGCCAAATTTCCAAGCCAGGACTGGAAGGATCAAAATCCCCTACATGGTTAGCATCTCCGTGACCAAATCCTGTTGCCCACATAAATTTCCCATCGTGATCGATAGCACTGGCTCCGGGAAGTATTTCATCAAACCCGTCTCCATCAATGTCGGCAGCCATAATACTATGATTACCCTGTCCACGTGCAGCAGTGCTTCCTGCATTATTGGAATCAAAAATCCATCTGGTAGACAATCGCTGACCATCCCAATCCATGGCAGCCAGGGTCAACCTGGTGTAATATCCTCTTTGAAAGACCATACTTGGCTTCACTCCATCAAGGTATGCATTGGTTGCATTAAACCTGTCAACCCTGTTACCATAGGAATCCCCCCAGTTACTTACAGTTCCTCTTGGAACAGGATAGTTCACCGTTGCCATTTCCTTACCTGTCTGACCATTAAAAATAGTAAGGTATTCCGGACCTGATAATATATAACCACTACCATTCACATAACTGGCGGCATCGTTATCGTTCGCTGCAGGGCCGGTACTCAGATAATTACCTGTGCCATCTCTGGTACCTGGCGCTGTTTTACAAGCAACTTCTGCTTTACCATCAGCATCATAATCTCCTACCAAATGTTGTGTATAATGCGCTCCTGAACGTATGTTTCTTCCAAGATCTATGATCCACATAAATGTTCCGTCGAGTTTATAAGCAGCAAGATAAGTATTGCCTGTAACGCCTGAATTAGAATTATCCTGCGCATTGTTAGGATACCATTTCACGACCAGATCATATTTACCATCTCCATCCAGATCACCCACGTTGATATCATTGGGAGTATGACTATTACTGGGGCGATTGCTTAAAGTAATGGTCCTCACCTGTGATCCCCAAACAGTAGCAGAACCACCAACTGCCTGTTCAACCCCGCCTATTACAGCTCTCACTGTATAGGTAGAGTTTGCAGAACCACCATTGTCTACCATGTTGGTTGCTCCCGTTATAGGAGTCGCATTAATCTTCGTTCCATTTCGATAGACATTAAATGAAACGTTTTTTGGATCTGTTCCGAACACCCTCCAGCTCAAAAACACACCATTACCGGTTTGTACAGCTACAAGGCCACGATCCAGTTTTTCCATTTTGCGTTGCGCCATGAGGTTGAAAGTAACGAAGTACATCAGGAGTGATATACATAACGTTAACCTAAGCAAATAAAAGTTTTTCATCGGTTTTAGATGTTTTGTTTAATTTGTTGTTGTTGTTGTTATTGTTGTTGTTTCAAATAGTATACAACACACCAATCCCAATGTGAACAATATCTGATAAGATTCTCTCTTCAATTCTTCATCAAACCAAAAAACTATTTTACCCTACAAACCCCACACATCCTACAAACGCTCACCAATACAGAGTTACAAGCATACAATTCCTGTCACGTATCATACATGTATATCTATGTTAACTCTTCACTTTAATCTAATGAATGCTATTCTGCTAAAAACATCTCGCTATAAAAAAACAAGAGGCTGCCCTGAGGCAGCCCCTTGTATAAAAAACAACAATGAAATACGAAGCAATAATCAAATAATACTATTCAAGTTTATGTAATTTAATCACCTCTACTACTCCTGAAGCATATACAACAGTTGCGATATAAAAACCAGAGTTGAGCTCTTCACCAAACAAATGATTAACGCCTTCCGTAATCGCTCCACTTTCATATACAACTGTCCCATTGGTAGTAACTATTGTTACAGATTCAACACTTTCCTGTGCTGACAATATAAACCTGTCTTGCGAAGGATTTGGAGCTACCAGCACTCTGCTACCTTGTTTAGTATTAATTGAAGTAATTACTGAATGCACAACAATCGTAACAGGATCAGATGTAGTAACAGCACCATCGTCGTCTGTTGCTTTGGCTGTTATCGTATACGTTCCGGTTCCAACATTCTGCCAGCTGAAGGAATACGGTGGAGCAACAGCAGTACCGATCAGTTCTGCACCATTGTAAAACTCCACTTTACTTACAAGTCCATCATTATCGAAAGCGTCGACAGCCAGGTTAATGGTAACAGGTTCCGTATACGCACTTCCATCAACAGGAGAGGTAATACGTACAGAAGGAGGTAGATTTGCCGGAGAAGGATTACACTGTCCTGCTGATATATGTTCAGAAACAAATGTAAGCTCATCAACATTAGGACCTCCATTAGCAGTTAAAGATGTTAATGTTACCAGATTATTTCCCTGTACAACAGGCACCTGAACGACAGCAGTGTTCCAGGTTGACCATGCACCTGTCCCTTCAAAGTCTATTGAGGCAATCTTAGTCTCTCCATTAATACTTAACGCCATAGGTCGGTTGGCTGCAGTACCATTGGCAAAACGTATAATCAGCTGTATCGTTTCAGCTTTGCCGGATGTTATCGCCCAGGTTGCTTTACTACCGACCACATTATCCACGTTAACATAACCTGTTCCATTAAATCCTCCATTGGTAGATTCGTTAATAATACCATCAGCCGAGCATGCTGCCTCTCCCTGTAACTTGTAGGATGGACCAGTTTCCACTACCACGGTAACAATCTCTGATGTAGTACTTCCACCATCGTTATCTGTTGCAACCGCAAAGATTGAGTAAGTACCTTCGGTGACATTGGTCCAGGTAAATTCATACGGAGCTGTAGCATCTGTACCAATTAAAGTACTTCCATGATAAAATGTTACAGAAGCAATGCTTCCGTCTGTATCCTTTGCATCAGCGGCAAGAGTAATTGTAGCAGGCGCCAGATAGGTTGAGTTCGATTCAGGAGCCGTCAGTGTTATTGTTGGCAACTGGTTTGAACTTTGTCCTCCCACTAACACAATATTGGGCGTAGGAGCTTTGTCTACCCCGGCACCAAGAAAGAAACCAAGGTGCGGTGGCTGGTTATACGAAGACTGTTGCCATGAAATAGCATTTCTGTATACCGGATCGTGCATTAAGGTATAAAGCTTATGCTCGGTAAGGATAGTTGTTGTATGAATATAGAGCTTGTTAGCGCCATCATGAAGAATAATTTCTTCACGCCAGTCACCAAACAAATCCGCTACAATATTAGGCGTTGCTTTGGTGCCGTTACAGGTTAATCCGGTTAGGTTAAAAATACTTGTAGTACCGTTACCATTCCATTTATCAATTCTGTTATTGGTATTATTACTGCTGCCATTAGGTAATTCATCCTGTAAGTCACCATCCCAGTAGATCCTGAAATTGGTAGATCCCGGTTTGCTTGTAGTAAACTGGTCACCATTGGCTTTGTAGGTCCCGACAACGGAGTTGGACCAGGCTTCCTGACCAGGATAACGGGCATCTATATCGGCTATCATACCTCGTCCGTTATCATTTCCGCTTCCATTACGCCACAGAATATGTCCATCTCTTGCTCTGATCATGTAATGATCCGGCTCATTCCCTTTGTTCTCACTAACCTGCCAGATTTCAAGCCCCGGGCTGTCGGGATCAAAATCTCCGACATGGTTTGCATCTCCATGTCCGAAGCCTGTTGCCCATATGAACCTACCGTCGTGGTCTATGGCTGTTGACCCTGTTAATATTTCATCAAAACCGTCGTTATCAATATCCGCAGCCATGATGCTATGGTTTCCCTGACCATATGCAGCACTATTACCCGGGTTATTCGAATCAAATATCCACCGTGTCGTTAATCGTTGTCCATCCCAGTCAATTGCAGCAGCAGTAAGACGCGTATAGTATCCTCTCTGAAAAATCATACTTGGTTTTACTCCGTCCACATAGGCATTGGTGGCATTAAAGCGGTCAACTCTGTTACCATAATTATCTCCCCAGCTGTTTACAGTACCTCTGGCCACCGGATAATTAATTGTTGCCATTTCCTTACCTGTTTTTCCATTGAAAATGGTAAGGTATTCAGGTCCTGAAAGAACGTATCCTCCGTCATTCACATAGCTGGCACCATCGTTGTCGGATGCAGCAGGTCCTGTACTCAGAAATGCCCCTGTTCCGTCTTTAGTCCCCGGAGCTGTTTTGCAGGCTACTTCCGCATATCCGTCTGCATCGTAATCACCCACCAGGTGCTGGGTATAGTGCGCTCCCGAACGAATATTTCTTCCAAGATCAATAATCCACATGAATGTACCATCCAGCTTATAAGCAGCCAGATACGTATTGCTGGTAACGCCCGACTGGGAATTATCCTTCGCATTGTTGGGATACCATTTTACCACAAGATCATAAACCCCGTCGCCGTCAAGATCCCCGACATTAATATCATTGGGAGTATGCTCGTTACTTGGCCGGTTACTTAAGGTAATCGTTCGTACCTGTGAATTCCAGACAGTTGCAGTTCCACCTACAGCCTGTTCTATTCCATTAAGTACAGGCCTTACACTGTAAATAGAATTTGCTGATCCGGAAGCGTCCACCATATTGGTAGCACCTGTGATCGGAGAAGCATTGACCTTTGTTCCGTTCCGGTAAACATTAAAAGCAACATTTTTAGGATCTGTACCGAATACGCGCCAGCTCAAAAACACTCCGCTACCTGTCTGTACCGCAACCAAACCACGATCCAGCCTTTCCATTTTGCGCTGCGCCCAAAGGTTACTACTAAAAATGTGCACTAGAAAACATGCACTAAAAATGATGTGCAGAAAACCAAACTTCTTCATTGTCGTATAAATTAGATCAGGACTTTCACTTTTCGCTTGTCAATGAAGAATACAAATCCACATATAGGAAGGTGAACAAAAAATCTTAAAAAAATTTTATCCTGCGAAATTCCGCTAAAAAAATCCAACCTAAACACTAAAAATCAATACATTAAACAAACAATTAGAATTAAAATTAAACACATCAAAAAAGCTTTTTAGTAAACAGTTCTCCCTACTTTTTTATCCTGGGAAACTGGCGGCCAGAGTCGTGCAGATAGTTAATACAATAGCTCCCGTGAACGGTTTCATTGCCTTCCAGCCTAACCTCTTCACCATCAATAAAAAGATCATACAACCTGTCGTCCATTACCACAATCTGGAAAATCCCTTCAGGCCCGGGAGTAATGGTAAACTGATTTCTGTTGACCCAGTCCCAAACCGTAACCTCCGGAACTTTTGATCCCTCTCCCTCTTTCGCAGAAGTACATTCTTTTATTTTAACATGTAAAATGGTAGGCTTTGCCGCACCCAGGTATAAATTATAATAAGGAATCTGAGAAGATAATCGGAATGATTTCTTTTCCACATAAATATACCTGACCTTATCTCCGTTTCTTGAGGTAATAATGTACTCACAATCCCCGTCAAGCTTGATGGTGGCTGCTGCAGTAGTATTATCAAGGGTATCCAGAGTTTTTTCAGTGAGGTTATTAATGAGAATTAATGCACCGCTGAAATTTTCCCTGGAAAACTCTCCTTTTAACTGAAGACTGGCATTATACATCTGTTTCCGCTTCAAATACAGAGTCCTGGAAACCCTATTGGTATACGATGCTACTCCATAGGTTGAAATAGTTATGGTATCGTTTTTATAATCCTCTTTCTGAATAACCAGCCTGTACTGATGCCCCGGGCGCAGGTTGGCTTTAATTGTATGAGGAGAGGCACCAGGAATACAACGAATAGGAATATTCAATTCCGCATCCATAAGACTCGCCTTAAAATCAATCAGTTCTTTTTTATCAAAATCATCAAAAACACTCAGGTCAAAAAATATTTTATTTTCTGTGTACATGTACAAATCATCTTCTCTGCCATTACTTTTTCTGTTGGAAGAAAAGTAGCCCGCTTTTGTCCGTTTGTCATAGCTGAATCCAAAATCATCAAGATTGGAATTTACAGGAAATCCCATATTTACTGCTATGGTATCTTTAAACAGCAGATCTACATAATAAATATCCAACCCACCCATTCCGTATTTTCCATCTGAAGAGAAAAACAAGATATTGTCGTCGGTTATATAAGGATATTTTTCATCTCCATTCGTATTGATTTTAGGACCAAGGTTTACAGGTTCAGACCAGACTCCTTTTTCCAATGTACTTACATAAATATCTGTACCTCCGTATCCACCTTCCTTGTCAGAAACAAAAAACAACTGCCTCCCATCCCTGCTTATTGCAGGATGCCCTACGGAATACTCAGGATTATTCATTGAAAGAGGAGAAAGTATTTTCCATCTAATTAAATCCTTATCAAAAACAGCAGAATACAATTCCAGGCGATGTGGCTCGTGATCTCCTTTGAGACAAAGGTTTACAATGGCATTAAGGCTATCGTAAAAAGAAACAGGACCTAAGTGAAGAATATTTTCTTTATCAAAGCTGACTTTAGCAGGAGCACTCCATCCGGAATCGCTTCGCTGAGCATAATAAACACGGGCAAAACCTCCGTTATTCAAAGCGTTGTAGCGACGTACCACCGATGTATCTTCTTCTTCGGTGACATAAAACATGCCGTCGTATACCTGAAGTGGACAATATTCAGAACCAGGAGTGTTAAAGGGCAGATTGAATATATTATAATATAAGCTGTCCCTGAATAAATTATTTAATACAATCCTTGAATGCACCCTGGTAAAAATGGTGTCAGCTTTAGGATCATTAATTGCCCGAAGTATATTAAAATAATCTATGCTGTCCTGAGCATTTAATCTACAACCGAACAACTGTATATTTTCATAACATCTTTTCGCATCCTCATACCTTGACATCTTTTTAAAAAGGCCGGCAGCTGTTCTGTTAAGAGCACAGTCTTTACTGTTTTTCTTTTTCTTTAATGCTTCTGCATATAAGTCTGCTGCCCTGGAATAAGCCAGTTGTTTATAATAAAAATCGGCTCGTTTTTTAAGACTATTAACATCTGTAAAAACCGTTTGAGAACTGGCATTCCCAACAAATATTCCACAAAGCAATATGACCAGTAGCGCTCTCATCTCTTAAAAATATCTTGGCATATAGGCATTGTCTTTAAAAAAGACAAACCTGTAACTTAACTTAAATTCATGACTGGCACCTGCCAGAGAACTGAACCGTGATACCGGTACATCATAAGAATAGCCTGCCTGTAACTGATTGGTAAGCTGAGCCTGTACGATACAATTCAACGATGTTCCCACCCTATAGCCCAACCCAAGCCATAAAACATCATTTATGATGAAAATATTTGTCAGATCTACCTGCACTTTGCCGCCTATTACATCTTTTACCAGAAACCCTGGCAGGTATTTTATTTGATACGATAATTTATAAACGTATCCGCCATGGATGAATAAATGCCTGTACCGGATCGTTTCTCCGTATTCATTTATTCTAACCTCAAGAAGATCGGGTATTGATGCTCCCAGATAATACCTTGGCGAATGCCAGTAAAAGCCAGCCCCCACTGATGGCGCAATATAGATGGATTTATCTGCACTCATGTAAGGATCATTAGGCTGCCTGGTCTGTATTCTGCTATATTTTGAAACCATTTGCACCAAACCTCCCTGCAAGCCTAAAGACAATCTTGACTGCTCACTTAACTGAATTCTGTAAGCATATATCCCATACAGCCCCGTTTTACCTGTAACACCTATTTTATCGTGAAGCGCCAGCAATCCCAGCGAAATCTTCCTTTTCTTTATGGGGCTATGTATGGAGAAGGTTTGTGAGGAAGGAGCTCCGTCGATATCCACCCATTGTTTACGGTATACCGCTGTTGCATTCAGATCTCCCTGACTTCCTGCATAAGCAGGATTGATCACCAGGGTATTGAATACATACTGGCTATACATGGGTTCGTATTGCGCATATGCCAAAGGAGAGCTGAGAAGAGCTACCATGATTATAACCATATAACTCTTCCATAAACGATCTATGCACAAGTGTACTTTACAATTCAACGTTCCGTCTATCTGTTAATCACTACGAATCCTTTCATTACCGCACTTCCATCGCCCAGATTGATTACATAAAAATATGTATCATCCGCCAACGGCTCATTTCCATTGGTGTTGCTATCTCCTTTCCATACATTCGATTCATTATTATACGAGTTTATCCTGCATACCAGCTGCCCCCAACGATTGTATATTTCAACCCTGTTATCAGGATACAACTCAATAAAATCAATAATCCATTCATCGTTTATATTGTCACCGTTTGGCGTGAATCCATCATAAGCCTTCACTACTGAGGCATCAACAATACGAATCTCTGCCGGTTCTGAATACCGGGCGGGACAATTTCCTCTTTTTACATAAGCTCTGAAATAAGTGGTTACTGCTAAGTCTGAATAGACGCAGGAAGGTTCGGAAGACCGTATAATTTGCCAGTCAGTAACAAAGTTATCTTTTGAATATTCCCAAAATAAAACGTTTCCTTTATAATTCTTCAAGTGAAGGGTATCCTTATTCAGATGGGCCCGCACACTTGCAGAGGGTTCAACCACCCCTGGTCTCGTCAGTGAATCAATTTCAATGACAGCTACAGGAGAGTAAAACGTTTCACCACACTCATTTAACACAACCCTGAAATAGGTTTTTTGGGTAAGGTTTGAATACTCCTGGGAAAAACTGGTATTAGCAACAGGAGTGAATGTGCTAAAACTATCCGTAGATAGTTCCCATCGCTCTATGGCAGAGTGGTATTTGGTTATATAGATGTTTCCAGTATTCGACTCTACACAAACAGAGGGCGTATATTCCATTTTACCATTACCCGGAAACACATCTCTAGTGGGTTCGCAGGGCAAGATCAACTGCACAGGCAACCATCTGTTAACATGGTCATTAAGTCCCAACTGGCCAAGTGGATTGCCTCCCCATACATAGAGTTCGTTTCTATCATTCCGCACAATACAGTGTATATCCCCTACTGCTATGTAATTGATATCTTTTAATTCTCCTGTACCTGAAGGATCTTTAACCTTTACCGGAAGTGCTGAATCGATGGTATCGTTCCTGCCAAGCTGACCGTAATCATTAATTCCCCAGGAACAAACGGTTTTGTCGGACAATAAGGCCAATGCTACGCCTTGCCCTCCCGCTATCTCTACCACACCGGATAAATGCCCGGTGCCATCCACACTTCTTACATAATCGGGTAACAGGCGATCGGTCTTATTCCCGGTGCCAAGCCGGCCATCCCAGTTGGGGCCCCATACCCAAAGCGTATCATTGTCGGACAATGCATAGGAGTAGTTATCGGCGGCTTCTATTTTTTTTATATTCCGAAGCAATCCATTTCCGGTTTTATCTTTAACAGGAAGGGCATAGGCTGAATTTGTTTTATTATTCTGCCCCAGTTGTCCCACATGATTCTTTCCCCAGGCACATACGGTTCCATCGCATAACAAAGCCATACAGAAGGTTCCTCCTCCGCTAATTGCTTTAACATTTTTCAGGGTATCGCCAGGACCTTTTAATACATAGGAAGGATAATATACAGGATCTGTAAATGTGCCGGTGCCCGTTTCACCACTTGCGTTACCGCCCCAGCTCAACACCTTTCCATCGTTTGTCAGAGCATACGCCGTGGCATTTCCAGTGGCAATCTGCTTTATATTTTTAAGATGTCCTATACCTCCGACCCCTTTAACGATAAAAGGAGTAAGTCTTTTTTCTCTTGTACCGTCGCCCACCTGTCCATGATCATTAGGCCCCCAGGCCAGAACTGTATCACCGGAGTAAGTCAGCGCCAGAAAGGTGGTTACACCTTCCAGAGACACCTGTTTACATCTTGGAAGCGCTCCTCCGTTGATGCCTGCTACCATAACAGGTACATTGGAGGGAATAAGAGAACCTGTACCGAGTTGTCCGACATTATTTTCACCCGTTATAAAGAGCCTTCCGTCTTCACATAAAAATGCAGAATTATCATCGTTCGCTGAAAAAAATACATTTTGCCCCTCAGCTTCCGACGAAGCCAACAGAGCGAAAAACAAACTATACAAAAGAACTCTGAAATACATTAAAGGACGTTCGGTTTCAGGTAAAACAAAAGATCACAACCCTGGAATTACTGGCAATCTATTGAAGGAACTTCCACCTTTACATTCAACCTCCGGACACACCCTCTGGCATCTCTTACAAACAGATTGTATTTCCCTTGCTTCAGGTCCCCTATAAATGGTTCAGAAATAAAATCACGGTCGGCATAGACAGAAAACTCAAATGGAGCTTTGCCATACTTAATGGTTTTAACATCAACTTCTATTGCCCCGTTATTCTGATCCGAACAGGCGGCCCTTGCCTGACAAGAGAAGCTGATCAGTGTATCTTTACAGCTCACCTGACTATCGCTGACTGTTGCTGGTTTTTCTTCTGCAGTTTCAGGAACCATTTCAGGGACAACCTCCATCGCTAAAGTATCCACCTCATTTGTTTCAGGGAAAACTGAAACAGAATCTGTTACCACCGGATTTTCTACAGTCTTTGGTTCGTTCTGTGTTTCAGGCTTAAGAAAGAAATAGGTTAATAAACTTATTAATAACAAAACAGCGCCGCCACCAATAAATTTCCACCCATTGTTTTTATCTCCTGAATAATTGCTGCCACTCAGGTCTTTTTCCATTCTGGCTTTCAGATCCAGAAGGCTTTTTCCTACTACAATCTGATAGCTTACATAGTGTATTTCAAAAAGCTCGGCAAACTCCTGATCCGTTTCCAGCCTTGCTTCAAACGCAGTCCTCTCCCCTTCACTCATCTCTCCATTGAGATAGCGATCGATTAATTCAACTGTAGTATCGGAGAGACTCATTGTTTAAATAATGATATGATGTAAGAATTATCCTTTACCAGGTTAAATAGTTTTTGTCTGCACCTGTAACTATATGTTTTAGCTACCTGATCACTTGAGTAGCCCATTTTCACTGCTATTTCCTTGAGGCTGACTTTGTCGTAAATTGTATACATCAGGAGCTTCTTGCATTCTTTCCCTACCCGCTCCATGATCTCCTCTATAGCTTTTGCTTTCTCCTCCGTTATCATATCTGCCAACACGTTTACACTATCCTCTTCGCTATCATCAAATTCAGCAGTAGTTACGAGCTTATTATCTCTTTTTGCCTTATTAATCCAAAGGTTTCTTGCAACACTAAACATAAAGGCCCCGATCTCTTTACTTTCATCAAACTTATTCAGTTTGACCTGATTGTAAAATATTACCACCGTATCCTGAAAGATATCTTTCGCATCCTCATAAGAACCGCTGTTGCTGGTAATATATTTTCTGATATGAGGAAGGATTTCCTTATAAAGGCTACTCAGAACAGACTCATTATCGCCTGTCCTGATCGCTTTCAGAATTTCTTTATCATTTAGCCTTTTCATTTAGTATACAATGATGGTAAAGAAAGGTGAACAAAGAGTTTTTTACATATCAAACCGAACTCTTTGACGATGTACATTCTTCCTTTAATTAACAGATCCGACAGATGCATCCAATTCATTTTTTTCATAAATCCCCCCCTATCTTCCTTTTATAAATATACAGGACCAGCTGTTTAGCCCCTCTGATAATAATTGACATAGCTTAGGTATTCTGTATATCTCAAATCACCTAACAATCTTTTTTTCAACCAATTAATCTATTATCAATAAGATACTTACCATATACGCATTCCTTTTCCGCCAGTTCGGCTTAAAGCATTAATTTTAAACATGACAAACCTGTACCTTTTACAAGTGAAAGTGTAGGAAGTGAACAATATTTTTAAAAATTCTTTTATCCGCTTTTTCTATCAAACTGAAACTAAACTCTTTAAATCAAAAAAATCCCTGCCTTTAAATAAGACAGGGATTTTTAACTAACAACTTCTTTAAAACCAGATTGAATGAATCGCTTTACCTTTCTGAAAAAATCTAAAGTCTATCGTTTTACCACCCGAAATGTTCCCGAACTATTTTCCGTCTTTACTTTCAGAATATACACCCCGGGCTTTAATTCCTTTCCGGCCTCACCTGTGTCAACACCTTTGCCTGATTCTATTTCCTTACCAGAAAGATCATAAAAAGCGTACCAGTAGGTTCCTGGTGCCTTCACAGAAACATCTTCTGTAAATGGATTGGGAAAACAGCCAATACTGTTGAAGGCTTTTCCCTCTTCCATAATACTGGTAACCAAACACGAGCCTGCAGAAACAACAGCATCTGTAAAACCAAAATAATCAATATTGGGCAGCCCGTCTGAAGTTTTACCTGACAGTCGAACGAGATTGTTACCCTTGTTCAGATACAATTCTGTTTCCAGAGTAGCCCAGTTTGTAAATGCACCAGTGACAGGGAACTCCAGCACAGTGCTTTGTTCTACCGAATTGATGATAACACCCGAAGATCTGGTTGCAACACCTCCGTTGGCATAACGAATTAAAACGTTATACATTCCGGCAGCTTCTGCCTTAAAAGAGAACGTCGCGGATTTGCCCACCGCATTGTCGGCGTTGACATATCCGGTTCCCTCAAAACCAGCATTTACAGATTCGTCGCGTATACCTTCCACCTCACAGGCTTCTTCTGCCTGTAGTTTTACCACACAGGCCTGTTTTCCGGTAGTACCTCCGACACAAACGCCGCAGTCATCGACCACAGCGGTACCGTCCACCACGTTGGCACAATCCATACAACTGGACTCCTGCTTTCCGCAACCACATCTACCCGGCTCTGACTTATTTTTGTCAGCCGGACATAAATCGGTATTGTCCTCTACATAACCTGCAGGCTGGGTACATGCCCAAAGAGCATTTTGAGGATCGCCTTTTCCATCTCCGTCTGCATCGACATACCACCAACTTTTGGACAGCACACTTACGATGATGGCTTCCGAGGTAGCTTTACAACCATTGCCACTGGTCACTTCAACCGTATACACGCCTGAAGTTTGCGCCACATAAGTCTGACTTGTACCCACCTGATTCGATCCGTTTTTCCAGACAAAAGAAGAACCGGAAGATGCTGTTAATGTAACACTTTCCCCTTCACAAAAACTAGTGGAACCGGACACCTGAACCGTTGCCATACAGTTCGAAGCGCCCTGATACACTGCAACATAACTTGCCGGGGCGGTACCTGATTTTACTGTTGTAAGTGAGGAAGTAGAGAGTTGGCCTCCTGAAGCATTGTTCCATCGCTGAAATGTTCCGTTCGTTTTGGGCAGGGTTTTTAAGGTAATGGTAAGTCCTTCGGGATAACTTGCTGTGCGGGTCGTAGCCAGATCCACACCGGCAGGATTAACGCTGATGCTTATCGGATATCTTGGTTTAATGTAGGGGATAAGTTTGCTCACATTTGGGTCAGACGCAAATTCTTCAATTCCCTGCACAACAAGACTGGCCATGGCAATAGCTCCCATTTCCTGAAAGTGAACATCATCGGTATTTCCATTACGGTAATTGGGGTATTCACCTGCAACGTAATTATTGTACCAGAAACGCGTACTATAGGTCTGACCAACCGACTCCATTAATACCTTTGCTTTTTTATCGAGGTCAATCAAAGGAACATTCAGGGTCTTTGCCAAATCGCGCACGGCAATAGGATGATCATGGTACGCATCGTAAACTGTTCCATCGGCATTCCAAGCGTTTCTTCTTAAAGTGGAAACAAGAACAGGATGAGCCCCTTTGGCTTTTGTTTCATTGACAAACCTCGTTAAATAATCTTCGAATACCCCTCCTGTTGGAGCATACCGGTCAGCATCTGCTTTGTTCCGGTCGTTTATTCCAAACTGTATCAACACAAAATCTCCCGGTTGCAGGGCATTTCGTACTGCCGGCCAGAAACTATTGTAAAAACTTTTGGAACTTGTTCCCCCTACCGCTTTATTGACAACCTGCACATTGCTGCTGTTAAAAAAATAGGGCAACACCTGTCCCCATCCCTTCCTCGGATAATATCCGTCGTTATAGTCCTGTACGGTTGAATCTCCGATGGTATATATTTTTATAATTGCTCCAACTGAGTTGATAGCTATTGTTATGTCTTCTGTATAGGTATATCCCGACTCTTCTGTAATCTGTACCGTATACGTTCCTCCATCGTGAACCAGCAGAGCCTGCTGAACAGCCCCTTCTACCGGAACATTATCTTTATACCACTGATAAGAGCATCCGTCAGGAGCTACCAGTGATTTTAAACCATGTTCTATGACTATTCCTCTCGTTGAAAATCCATAGGCCAACGCAGGTGATAATAGTAATACAAAGAGTAAACAAAAGATGATCTTATTAACACTTTTCATTGCAGCTTTATTTCCAATTCTGTACTTATTTTTTAATAACCCGCAGCGTTCTTACAGCATGCTGAGTTTGCACTTTCACCATATATACTCCCGGCAACAGAGCATTCCCGGCAGTACCGGAATAAAAGCCTTCACCGGATTCAACCTCATTTCCTGTCAGATCCAAAATACTGTAAGCATAATCATAAGGAGCATACAACGTAACAACTCCGGTAAATGGATTGGGATAGCAACCTATCTCACGTATAGCATCGTAAGCTTCGTCAATACCAGTAACCAGACAGGAACCTGCTGTTACAGAATTGTCTGTAATACCTATGTAGTCTATATTCGGCAAACCGTCTGCTGTTTTAGCTACGAACCGGAGGAGATTAGCTCCCTTGTGAAGGTAAATATCTGCCTCTAATGTAGCCCATTGAGTAAATGCACCTGTGGAAGGAAATACCAGTACATTGTTTTGTTCTACCAAATTCACCACCACTCCGGAAGATCGACTTGCTGCAGCGCCGTTCGCATAGCGGATCAATAATCTGTAATTGCCCGAAGTAGTTGCATTGAATGAGAATAAGACAGATTTACCGATTGCATTATCCGTGTTGGCATAGCCTGTACCTTCAAAACCCGCATTTATGGATTCGTTACGAATACCATCCACATCACAGGCTTCTTCTGCCTGAAACTTAACCGTACAAGCATTTTTCCCCGTTGTACCCCCCACACAAACACCACATTCGTCCACGATCGCAGTGCCATTCAAAACATTTGCACAGTCTATACAACTTGACTCTGCTTTTCCGCAACCACAATTTCCCGGTTCGGATTTATTTTTATCCTCCGGACAAAGATCTGAATTGTCTGCTACATATCCAGCCGGCTGACTGCAAGAGACCTGGGTTACATTGGGATCACCTTTTCCATCTCCATCAGCATCTGCATACCAGATAGTGGAAGTCTGAACCTTAACAGCGGTTACCGCGGATACTGCTTTACATCCATTGGCATCTGTTACTTCCACAGTATAGTCACCAGAGTTATTAACTACGTAACTTTGAGATGTTCCTACCTGAACCGATCCGTTTTTCCAGACAAATGCAGAACCAGCAGAGGCTGTCAGCGTAACCGTTGTGCCTTCACAAATAGTAGTAGCTCCGGAAGCTGTAATGTTGGCATAACAGGTTGTTGCTCCGTTATAAGTAGCTGTATAAGTTGTTGAAGAAGCACCAGAGTTAACTGTTGTTAGCGTAGCTGTGGACACCTGCCCACCGGAGGCGTTTCTCCAGGATTGAAAAGTCCTTCCTGCTTTAGGCAGGGTTTTTAAAGTAACAGTCAGGCCTTCCGGATAACTTGCTGTTCTGGTCGTCATCTGGTCTGCTCCTACAGGATTAACAAGGACTTTTAGTTCATACATAGGCTTCAGAAACGTAGCCAGTTTCGCCATGTTAGCGTTGCTGGTCAATTCAGCAATACCCTGTACCACCATTCTTGCATTCTCAATAGCCCCCATTTTCTGAAAATGAGTACCATCTGTAACCCCATTGGGATAATTGGGATATTCACCTGCCGGATAGGTATGATAGACAAACCTCGTTATATAGTCCTGACCAAGACTTTTATAGAGGTTCCAGGATTTCATATTGAGGTCAATAAAAGAGACGTTTAATGCATTCGCAACTTCAAGCATTCCACCCCGGTAGTTGTTCCCGTTTTCTGTAAAAACATTGCGCATGCTTCCGTTGCTCCAGGCATTCATTACCATTGGAGAAACAAGCACAGGTATAGCTCCTTTGGCTCTGGTTTCATTTACATAAATGGTAAGATATCTTTTGTAATCGTCAACAGAGGTATATCGCTCAGCTTTTGTAAAATCCCGGTCGTTATGACCGAACTGTATAAAGACATAATCGCCGGCAGTCAAGGCGTTTTTTACAGCTGTCCATCTGCCTTCTTCATAAAAACTACGACTGCTCCTGCCTCCAATGGCTCTGTTGTCGATTTTAACATTGGCTGGGTTGAAAAAATATGACAGTACCTGCCCCCATCCCGTCATAGGATACGCTGAAGCTGCATAATTACAAACGGTAGAATCTCCAATAAGGTAGATGGTTATAACTGCTCCGGTCGCATCTACTGAAAGTAACACACTCTGATAGCTCAAATTACCATCATCGTCTACCAGTTGTACCGTATATTCCCCTGCCTGCGATGATTGTAATACCTGAGCAGTCCCACCTTCCAGTTTCTGACCATTCATAAACCACTGGTACCTGCAGGCATCCGGGGCTATTAAGGCGTTCCGGTTTTTATCATAAGTAATTCGTTGAAATTCCTTTGAAAAACCTGAAAATGAACTAAAAAATAAAATTAAACTCATCAGGAAGACCGCCTGATGTTTTTTTATCTTTTGTAGAAAGATCCATTTCATAAACAGAGTGTCTTAACTTATCCATATACAATCATGGGATCTAAAGGACAACAAGGTATTGCTGTTTTTTTTTAAAAAAACTTACCAAACAAGGTAATTGACTTTTGTGAGCTGCTGCCGGAAGTAGACTTTTAATTTTAAAATATATAAGCAACCTTCAATGGCTATGGTGAGACCTTATAAAAATTTGATCGAAAACGGATCAGTGCATTTCCGAAGTCTGTTTCAAAGTCCTTTTCAAACTCACTTTCTTTACCCTATACATACGATGTTCCGTATAGGGTAAACTTCTCTTTTATAAGCGATACAATCTAAAAATCAATTGTTAAGTAAATATGAAAAATTGATTTTTTCTATTGTCAATCAAATAAAAGATAGCTCTTGGGGAAAAGACAACAAAACAGCCTAAACTCATCCTACTCACCTACAAATATTTTTACTATAACATAAAAAAAGGCCCAGGTTTTTACGCCTGAGCCCAGATAAACTAAAACTAACTGTATATAGATCCAAAGTTGGCACTTTGCAAAACAAAGAACGATAAAATCGTTGATTTTTATTCTTTAATAAACTTCATAACTGTTCTTTTAGAACCTTCCTGAATACAGATTGAATAAAATCCTGATGGTAAACTTTCTACGGTTATATCGTTTCCGGATGTACCGGATACTACCTCTCTTCCGGAATAGTCCATAATACTATACGCAAACTGACTGGGTACGCCTTCTATCCGGATAGAAGCTTTTGCAGGATTAGGGTACAATGCAATTGTCTCCTGATTTGCTTTGGGAAGAGAAGTAACCACCTGACTTTCCAACCTTCCCAATCCGAAAGCAGATGGATTGGAATAAGAAATATCTTCTGTTGCAAACCATGTAATCTTACCATCTCTTAACGACAGGTCACTGTCGTTGACGTGAAAATCAAGTCCTATAATTTTCTTTTCTGAAGGACTCACACCTATCAGGCTCCATGGAACAGCTACTTCCACTACATAACCTGTAGTACTTTCGGTAGCTTTTGCCACGATACCGGTCACAGACTTGCTATGTCCTTCCTGAATCTGGCTGGCATCGTATTGGATAACAAATTGAAAATCGTTGGCATCATAACTGGTAGCTTTATCATTATTTCCATCGATATAAAGCTCAACTCCGTCATTTTCCCAAAAGTTGTTAGAAGATGCACGTTTTATATTGTCGGTAATAGTATACAGAACATACAAATTCTGATTATCGTACAACAGATTTACCTTTCCGCTAAGGTCCGCATCGTTATCTACCGTCATCAATTTATTTTTAAGCAGATAAGAGTTGGAATGACTCCAGACTGGATCTTCTATTCCATCTATGATCACAGGATGTTCTGTCCTGACAATTTTAACACCAAGAAAATCGGCCACAGTAAGTGTGATGCTATTACTTGTCACAGAGCCAAGATTATTGGACACTACAACTTTAAAAGTACTTTTATCATAGCTTGCATCAATATTCGGAATTGTTAATGTAGCAGACGTAGCTCCGGCAATAACCTGATCGTTTCTGTACCATACATAGCTTAGATCTGAGCCATTTGCCCCGATGGTTAATGTTAGTGTTTGGTTTTCCGCTACAGTAACATCATTTAAGTTTGCTGTAATAGAAGGCGGTGTATCTTCCAATGGAGGAAGCAGGGTTAACATTTTTTGAGCATACCTTGTTCCAAGCAATCTGTAACCAGCGGAAGTAAAATGCAGTCTGTCGCTTACTGCAGTACAACCACTTGAAGAAATGACATGTGCTGTTGGAATCGTATTACCTATTGTATTAATAATATTATTATGAGCAGCACATAATCCTCCCTGAGCAGCATCTACTACCTGACCAACCAAAAGAGGCACGTCAGCAGCCGAAAGTCCCAGATCATTTAAAAGGTTTTGATATACTCCCTTAACTTTATTGGGCCACTCTCTGTCTTCGTTATTCGATTCACCCTGATGCAACAGAATCCCTTTGATTACGCCGTCTTTTTGGGCAATTTTAGCCAACTGCACCAGTCTTGCATAAGGATTCCCCCCATACTGCGCAATGATATCTTTCATCCACTGCTCTACCCCTCCGGCATAGCTGGCATAATTAACCTTATCAAACAGTTCTATTTTACATCCTGCAACGGCTACATGGACAACTCCTACACGAATATGAGAAGGAAGATTTTTGACCATTTCACGACCAAAATAATCTGCTGGGCCTAAATTAGTATTGCATCTTGCCAAAGGTGGTGTTGCAGTTCGCCAGGTTTCCTGAGGTTTTCCTGAACAGTTTACGGCCTGCAGTATTCTGAAACGGCTGTCTACATTCTGATCCTGACTTTCTATTGTTCCCTGTCCTTCCATATTGGATTGTCCGAAACAGAGATAAATATGAAAATTAGGATCCTGAGCAGTACTCCAGTGGCTTCCCATAAGAAGCGTGATTAAAAAGACGGCTTTAAATAGCGTTTTTTTCATGTATGTGAATGTTGTATCCTAGTGCTCAGACTCTTTTGCCCAACAGTTTTAAAATTCTGCCTACAGATATCCAAAGAGTTGTCAGCATTACACAGAGCCATTCAAAAGGTAAACACTCAGATAAAAAAAATCTTCACATTGAGTTAAATTCTTAAAACTTCAATAAAACGCAATTCTTATTCAGGCATAAAAAGTAGTTGCCAGTATAAAGTATTTCTATACAAAAAAATACTTTATACTGATTCTTCTACTCTACCACAACCCTGTTCGTCACCTGTTCATTTTCCCTTTTATACCGGATTATATAAATACCCTTATCTAAATAAGGCACCTGAACTTGTCCTCTGGTCTGTACAATGCTACTCGTCACAAGTCGTCCTGTTATATCTATCCATTCTACGACAGAATACTCCGGCACATCAGGCACCAGCAGAAATCCCTGTTGCTTCACTGGCACTGGCACTATTCTGCTACTAACATCTGTAGCAGTATGCTGTACGGAAGTCACCGTGCCTTGTACGACATCTGCCAAATTGGTTGAGATAACAATATCATCAAACCATATATAAGAATCTACCATTGGAGCCCATTCTGCAGAGTTTCCTCCATGGAATGTCGAAAAGTAAAGCGCGTCTACTTTATCTCCATTACTCACAAACTGAATCCCGCTGAGTTTATCTACCAGGGTACCACTATAAAGTTTTATCTGCGCATGCTGATCATTAATCCACATCTCCACTTCTCCGTCTTTATTCGTACCGCTATTCACCTTTACCCTTTGAGAGATTTTATACCATTTGCCTTTTTCAAAATACAAGGTCTTTCCATCTACAACAATGTCATAATTATCCCCACAAGGCGGGTTCACTTTGTCCAGATGATATAAATAGATAACAGCTTTTCCTCCCGGACGCCACATTAACCTTGCTGTAAATCCATTGCTTCCCGTACAGGTGGCACATCCACTGCATCTGCTTCCCCCTGCCAATCCAGGAAGCTTACCTCCTTCACTGGTCGTTCCCCAGCTAAAATCTTCGCTAAAACGAACATAATAAGAGGCAAAATACTCGTCCTGAGGCGGAACCATTAAAGGTGCCTGACCACCTGTATTGGCCGTTCCAAATTGTCCTTTAGGATAATACAAACGTAGAGACTTAGAACCGCTGTGCGCATGCGCCCCATCTATCATTGCTCTGTTTGCATCAAATCCATTGACCCATGGCACCGTAAAACCTGCGGATTGCCAATGGGCTCTTGTAAAATTTGTCCCGCTTGAAAACTGCTCAAAATCTGCATATCCAACTATCTGCGCCGACAAACGAATGGGCTTCACTAATAAAAAGGGTAAGAACAGGGCAAATAAATAACTATATTTCAACGACATACCTTTTAATTTCCTGGGCAACAATCTTCTATATTCCTGGTAAAATTAATGGTTTGGCGGACTTTTAGTATACCCAAAGGACCTAAAGTGTAAACCTAAAAGAAAAAAACAAGCGGGCGTTTGCAAAATAACAAGTCCAGGAGAGGATGCTTGAATCAGTATAAGACAATAGCCATATACATCAAGACCTTTATGCTTCTGACAATATTTTAAACATTCAATTAGAAATCACAAAACTCATTTCTAATAAAAAAATCGATCTAATTAATAACAATAAAAGGGACAAAGTGAAGCTGGTTTAAGCACCCGCCTGACAGCACCTTACCAACTTTCCACCTATCCAAATAACACCAAAGCAACAATCAGCGTAACGACAATATTAAAACCTTGTGCAATCAGAAAAGCATACATAGGTTTTCTGTTAGATTGTCTGATAAGATCTGAAAACTTTGTTTCAAGTCCTATACTTGTAAACGCAAGAACAAACCAAAGAGTCTGCATGCTTTTCATACTTTCTTTGACCACCTGGATGCTATCTTTGCTCAGAACGAAGGAAAACAATAAAGAAGCTGCTACAAAACCCAACACAAACTTTGGAAAGCGTTCCCAGATCACTCCAAGCGTTGGTTTCTCTGCTATTCCTTCCTTTTGAGGATTGTTCGTATACGTCCAGTAAATACTTATTACAAAAGCAGCAATCCCCAACAATACATTCTGGCTGAACTTCACTATGGTACTGATCTTTAAAGCTGTTTCTCCTACAAGCGAACCTGAAGCCACCACAGCCCCTGTAGTGTCAATACTTCCTCCAAGCCAGGCTCCGGTAACTTCCTGGGACAGCCCCATATAATGAGCCATATAAGGCATTAAAATCATCATGGGAATGGCTGTAATTAACACCAGACTTATCACATAGGAAAGCTTTTTGCTGTCTCCCTGAATCGCCCCTGCGGTTGCAATAGCTGCAGAAACACCACAAATGGAAACAGCACTCGAGATCATCAGCCCCAGTTCTTCATCCAGCTTAAGCTTTTTACAAATCCAGAATGCAAAGTACCAGACAGATACTACCACTACCAGCGCCTGAATTAGTCCAAGAAATCCTGCTTTCAGGATATCCCCAAAGATCACCCCGGTACCAAGTAAAACCAAACCTATTTTCACAAACAACTCCGTAGACAAAACAGACCTGAACCATTCCGGAAGGTCGATGAAATTACTTACCAGCAGACCGATTCCCAGACTGAACAAAACAGCTTCCAGGTTTAGCTGCTTTAGCTGGTTATTTCCTGCTAGGATGAGCGCAACGACCGACAACAGGTACAGAACAGGAAATGCCATCAACAAAGATTTCACCGATTTATTCGTAAGAAAGGCACCAATACCGGCAATAATAATAGTCATACCAAACTGGTAGAAAATTTTTAACAGATTAGAGCCTTTCAATACTTTATCCAACAGGTCCTGAGCATTTTCCCAACTATAAGAAGGAACCGGAACATTTAGTCCTGCCAACGACAATGCGATAATACTGAATCCAAGTAGCACTACCACCCAGTCTTCATGGAGCTGAATAACCCTTCCGGGCCGGATTGAAGAATTTACATTAGACACTTTGCTCATAGATTAACACATCATTAAACGCTTTTTTAAAACTGACAATGAAGCCTTTAATTAACCAATCCCTACCCATGCTTCTATTCAAATTTAATTCGTCTTTAGGTACCATTTCAACTTAGGTATTATAAATAAATTCCCTAATGTATTCTTGTCCTAAATTTCCTTTTTTCTGTACAAATACTCCGTTCCATTAAAATGAAAAAGGCTGAGTAAGAAAATTCCTACACAGCCTTTCCATGATATTTCCTTTTTGGCTATCGTTCTACCACCAGCTTCTTAACCGATCTTCCTTTCTTCGTATAACAGTTCACGAAATACATTCCAGGATCCAGTTTTGGAGACAGCTTCACTTCAGTATCAATGAAGTAGGTAGCATCGCTAAAGGTTGTCACAAACATTGATCTTCCCAGCACATCAACTACTTCCAGTGCTACAGTCTCCTGAGCTTCAAGTCCTGTTATAAGAACGTTGAACTTATACCCATCGGAAGGGTTCGGATAAAGTATAAAGGCTCCTTCCACCTGAGGTGTTCCGGTTCCGGTTACTACTCCTGTTGAGATGAAGCAGGTATCTGCCTGAAGCTTTTGAGCCTCTTTGTTATTTACATTATCTCTCGATACTGCATATAAACAATACACTTCACCAACTCTTGCCGGGATTCTGACCGTACTGTCATAAGGAATATTGGACGCCACAACATTAAATGGACCATCTCCTTCTGAAACATACAGGTCATACGCTTTACCGCCACTTCCTTTCAGATCGTCCACAACTATCGCACTTACATCCAGCGAATCGCTTACAACCGCTGATACCTTCACTCTGGAAACAGGAGACTCGGCATCGATGACATTAAATATTTCAGGTGTAATAATCGGAGCATTGATATCAAATACAATCTCTGCCTGAGCAAATATGGTATCACCGGTAATTGCATTGTTCTTCGGTTTGATTGTATAGTTCACAAATCCCTCTCCGACACCTGTAGAATCATTTAATGCAAGGAAACCTTTCATCGGGTCCGCAGGGGGTAACCCTGTTTTAGGATCTATGGTCTGCAATACCCAGAACGCCTCATTTTTCTCAATATCAATACCAGCTGTAACTTCAAGATCGTATCCTAATGAATCAGGAAGATCTATTGTATTGAAATAAGCAGACACATTGTCTTCCACTGTAAATACATAGTCAGCAAATCCAAAATCCTTAACTCTGAAGGTTAGAGGATTCAGATCACTATCCAGCACCTGTCTGATTTCAACTTTCTGAGCTGGAGCAGTAGCCTCTTCAGGATCATTTTCATAACGAATAGTATAAGGTAATACCTCGCTTTTCGAAATGTATTTTGCTTCTCCATACCCTTTCGGACCTATTATATCGTTCGGATCGCATGATGCTACAACCTGGTTACAGATAATTCTCTGAGCAAGGCAATTCAATACTGTAGCAGCGCCTAACAGGTTAAATCCACCAGGCACACAACCAACATCACCAGGGCCAAGACCCCATCCCGGAGGAGACTTAGGATCTGTCAGCAATCCACCTACAGCATATCCGCAACCAAAGGCTCCCATGGAGCAGTTTGCTACTCCCCACGCAGGTGTAAGGGCAACTGATTCAAACAAACTTTCGGCACAACCACCCACTGCTAAAGCACAGCCTGTTATCGTAAAGAAGGTGTTACAAATTGCTGTTCCGATCGTTCCATTATTACCGCATCTTGGTTGTCCGCCAGGACCACCGGGACCAGGGCCAGGGCCAGGACCTCCAGGACCTCCAGGGCCACTCGGACCACTTGGACCACTTGGTCCGCTAGGACCGCTTGGGCCAGGACCACCAGGACCAGGGCCACCAGGACCACCAGGGCCACCTGGACCGCCGGGACCACTTGGACCACCAGGACCGCCAGGACCGCCAGGGCCACCTGGACCGCCAGGACCACTTGGACCACCAGGGCCACCGGGACCACCGGGACCACCAGGACCGCCAGGACTACCGGGCCCACTACCAGGACCACCTGGACCGCCAGGACCACCAGGGCCACCAGGCTGAGAACCATCGCCAGGACCACCGGGACCGCCAGGACCACCAGGAGCACCAGGTCCACCAGGCCCTCCAGGGCCTCCAGGGCCAGGAGGAGTTGTGCCATCACCAGGGCCTCCAGGACCACCAGGACTTCCAGGCTCACCAGGACTACCTCCCGGAGCACCAGGCACACCAGGTTCTCCTACACCAGGTACATAGGCTTTAAAACATAACTCTAATGTATCTGTCCCTGCCAGTCTGACAAAGAATGTTCCTCCATACAGATTGTTATGGCTGGGGAAACGACTTACATCTATTTAAAA
>JGI12383J13903_1000355_pt1 | contig 36901 bp, 32 predicted proteins | sample Passage237B_FD_13903 | JGI IMG/M metagenome (IMG submission 13903)
AGCCTTGACCGGCTCGAGCTCCTCGGCAGCCGGGGCAGGCACCGCGTTCTCGAAGCCGCCGATGGCACCCTCGTGCTTGCGCGTGGTGGGAGCACCGCCGTCGAAGCCGGCAGCGATCACCGTGATGCGCAGCTCGTCGCCAAGGGAGTCGTCGATGACCGTTCCGAAGATGATGTTCGCCTCGGGGTGAGCCGCTTCGCGCACCAGTCGCGCCGCGTTCTCGACTTCCTTGATGCCGAGGTTCGAGCCACCGGCGATCGACAGGAGCACGCCGTGAGCGCCCTCGATCGAGGCCTCGAGCAGAGGCGACGCGATCGCGCCCTCTGCGGCCTCGAGCGCGCGGTCCTCGCCGCGAGCGGAGCTGACCCCCATGAGGGCCGTTCCCGCTCCCTGCATGACGGACTTGACGTCGTTGAAGTCGACGTTGATGAGGCCGGGCGTGGTGATGAGGTCCGTGATGCCCTGCACACCGCCCTGGAGCACCTGGTCCGCGGCCGCGAAGGCGCCAAGCACGCTGAGCTTGGCATCCGCGATGGACAGCAGCCGATCGTTCGGGATGACGATGAGGGTGTCGACCTCTTCGCGAAGCTTCTCGATGCCGGCCTGCGCCTGGTCCGCACGGCGTCGGCCCTCGAAGCCGAAGGGGCGGGTGACCACGCCGACGGTGAGTGCTCCGAGGTTGCGGGCGATGCGCGCCACGACCGGGGCACCGCCCGTTCCGGTGCCGCCGCCCTCTCCCGCGGTGACGAAGACCATGTCCGCGCCGCGCAGGGCCTCGGCGATCTCGTCCTCGTGGTCTTCGGCTGCCTTGCGACCCACCTCGGGGTCGGCACCGGCGCCCAGGCCGCGAGTGAGCTCGCGGCCGATGTCGAGTTTGACGTCGGCGTCAGACATGAGCAGCGCCTGCGCGTCGGTGTTGATCGCGATGAACTCCGCGCCCTTGAGGCCGACGTCGATCATGCGGTTGACGGCGTTGACGCCGCCGCCGCCGACTCCGACGACCTTGATGGCGGTGATGTAGTTCTGCGGTGCGGCCATGATGCCTTCCCCTTCAACCTTAACGTTCAACTTGAGGCTTATAGTTATGTCAAGTTGTCCTGCATTGACGGTACGTTGGCGCTTGCCGTTATCGGCGCATTGGCGCGCGTGTCGCGCCGGGAAATCTTCGGCGATGGCGGGACGCCACCGGCCGAGGACGGGCGCCTCAGCCGCTCTTGGTGATGGGCAGGGTGGGCGCGGAGACGTCGATGACATCCGCCTTGCGCGCCTGCTTCGACTCGAGCAGCACGCCGAGCACCTGCGCCTTCACCTCGTTGTCCTCGGCACTCCCCCACTCCACCTTGGGTCCCTTGGACAGCGTGAACGACACTGAGTCGGGAGTCTGCGCGCTGATCGAGGTGATGCGCTTCATAAGATCGGGCGGCATCGAGTTGATCACCGTCAGTGCCGCCTTAAGCGCTTTCTTGCCCGCCTGATCCGGCGGGACATTGAGCACCGGCAGGTCCTTGGGCTTGGTGTCGGTGCGTCCCACCTGCACGCCCTCGTCGTCGACGAACGCGAAGCCGCCCGAGCGCTCCGGCACCGCCGCGACCGGTTCCCGCGACTCGAGAGTCACGGTGAGGCCATCTGGCCACGAGCGCTGCACATGCGCTTGACGCACGCCAGGGATGTCCTGCAGTTCGCTCGCGAGGTGGCCGATGCGCAGCGTCGCGAGCGACCCGCCCTCATGCACATCAATGACCTCGCGCACCTCGGTGGGGTCAACCACGGTGCCGTAGCCGGTCACCGTGACCTTCTCAGGATCCAGCGCGAACACCGGCGACAGCAGCACCACCCACACGAGCGCCGCGGCGATGATGACGTAGCCGAGCCTGCGTCCCCACGTGATCGCGAGCCGCTTGCGCTGAGCCGAGCGCCGCTCTCGCTCCCGCTCGTCCCTCACCTGGGCTGGGTCCACGACCTTGGTCTTGGCGCGCTCGAGCACGGTTCCCAGCGCGTTCGCGGTTCCCTTGGTGGCGTCACTGATCGCGTCGCCTGCCCGACGCTGCGGCGGCGTGGCCTGTCGCGTCACCTCTCGCTTGGGGCCCCTTCCGCGTGCCTCCCTGGTCGCCGTGCTCGCCTTGGGAGTGGTGGGGCGCTGAGCGCGGGGCTTGTCTCGAGGCTCCTCGTTGACGCGAGTCCACGCGGGCACAGTGGGCCGCTCCGGGCGGCGCGGGGTGCTCATCGCTGCTCCAACTCGGTGAGAATCCAGTCTGGAGCCTTGGTCACGGTGCCGGAGCCGACGGTGAGGATCGTGGTGCCCGGCCTCGCGCGCTGCGCCGCGATGCTCGCCGCGTGCTCGAGGGAGTCGGCGACGGTCGCCCCACCGGGGATCGCGTCCGCGATGAGCTCGGAGTTCACACCAGGGATGGGGTCCTCGCGGTCTCCGTGGACCGGCGCGAGCACGATGTCGGCATCGTCTACGGTGAGCGCCGCGGCAAAGTTCTTCGCGTGCACCTGCGTGCGCGTGAACAGCGCGGGCTGAAACAGCACCACGAGGTGCCCGGCTCCGGCGGCGCGAGCGGCGGAGATGACGGCCGCCACCTCCGTGGGGTGATGCGCATAGTCATCGATGACGCGCACTCCCCCGGCCTCGCCGCGGAACTGGAAGCGCCTGCCGGTGCCCCCAAAGGTCGAGAGCGCCTCGGCGGCGCGAGCCGCGTCTACGGGGGCGTCATCGGTGCCCATCGACACCGCGGCTGCCCACGCTGCCGCGGCGTTGAGGCGGTTGTGCGCACCAGGCAGCGGCACGGCAAGGGGGTGTGTCGCGCCAAAGCCGGTCACAGCGTCGGGCCCCACAGCGACGTCGAAGGATTCGCCCGTGCCATAGGTGATCACGCGCACCCCGGCGGCCGCGGCGTCGGCGGCGATGCTCGCGACAACGGGGTCAGCGGTGTGCGCCACGAGGATCTCGCAAGAGCGCGCAAAGTCCCCGAAGGCCGTGTGGAGGTTCTCGACGGTGCCGTAGTGGTCGAGATGGTCGGGCTCGATGCTCGTGATGATGCCGACGCGCGGGTGGTAGCGCAGGAAGGAGCCGTCGGATTCGTCGGCCTCGACCACGCCGATTCCGGCGGATCCCGCGTACCCGCCGGCCACCGCTCCCTCCACGCCAAAGACTCTCGCGCCCACGGCGAAGCTCGCGTCGACGCCCGCTCCGTGCAGCGCCCAGGCCGTCATCGCGGAGGTCGTCGTCTTGCCGTGCGAGCCTGCAACGGCGACGAGGGCGAGGCCGTCGAGCGCCCACACGAGCGCCTCCGAGCGGTGCAGCACCCGAATGCCGAGCTCGCGGGCGCGGGCCAGCTCCTCGTTCGTCTCGCGCACCGCGGTGGAGATCACCACGGCATCCGCGCCATCGACGAGGGAAGCATCGTGTCCCACCCGCACGTCCATGCCGGCATCACGAAGTGCCTGGAAATACAGGCTCTCGCCGCGATCCGTGCCCGTGACGTCGACTCCCTTGGCGGCGACCAGTCGTGCGACTGCAGACATTCCGGAGCCGCCCACCCCGATGAAGTGCCACCTCATCGCAGCACCCCCTCAATGAGGTCGGCGAGGCGAGAGGCGCCGTCCGGGATGCCCACTCCTGCTGCGGCCTTGCGCATCAACGCGGCGGCCTCGTCGTCAAGGAGCAGATGCTCGGCCTCCGCCACAATCCGGTCCGCGCTGAGCTGCGCGTCGCTGATGAGTCGCGCGGCCCCGGCGGCGACCGCGGAGCGCGCATTGAGCGCCTGCTCCCCATTGCCGATGGGCAGCGGCACATACAGCGCGGGCAGCCCCAGCGCGGTCACTTCGCTCACGGTGTTGGCCCCGGAGCGGCAGACCACGGCCGACGCCGCGGCAAGGGCGTCCGCCATGTCATGGGCGTATTCGAGGACTTGGTAGGCGTCGCGGTGGTCCTCGTGCAGCGCGGCCTTCGCCTCTTGCGCGGGAGCGTCCTTGCCGATGCCGGTGAGGTGGATGACGTGGATGCCGCGGGCCACAAGCGTGGGCACCGCGGCCGCGACCGCCGCGTTGATGCTCGCGGCACCGAGCGAACCGCCAAAGGCGAGCAGCACCTTCGCGTCAGCGGCCCAGCCGCGAGCGGCGCGAGCCTTGGCGACCAGGTCGTCTCGCGTGGCGGGGTCGCTCATCGCCGTCACGAGGTCGCTGATCTGGCCGCGCATCGGCAGGCCGGTGACGTGTCCGCGCGGGAGGTCGGTGTCGGGGAAGGTCGTCGCCACCGCCGCAGCGAACTCGGCGCCGTACTTGTTCGCGAATCCCGGCTTCGCGTTCGCCTCGTGCACCACCACCGGAATGCCGGCCTGACGAGCGGCCCTGTATACAGGGGTGGAGACGTAGCCGCCAAAGCCCACCACAGCGTCGGCCCGTGCCGTGGTGAGAAGCTCGCGTGACTGGGCGGTGGCGCGGCGGAACGCGACCGGGAAGCGCAGCGCGTCGAGGTTGGGACGACGCGGGAGCGGCACGCGGTCGATGAGGCGCAGCTCGACGCCAGCACGTGGGACCAGCTCGGTCTCGATGCCTTGGGCGGTGCCCACGGCCGTCACGGTGTGGCCGCGCGCCATGAGCTCTTCTGCCGTCGCGAGCAGCGGGTTCACGTGGCCGCCGCTGCCTCCGCCGGCGAGGACGACATTAGCCACGCCGCCCCCTGGAGATGACCGCGAGCGAGCGGCGCACCACGGACGGCCGCGCGGCGAATGCCTCCGCCGCGCCGGGTTCGGATCTCGCGAAGGCCATGAGCACGCCCACCGCGGCCATCGACGCGATGAGCGATGAGCCTCCAGAGGACACAAGCGGCAGCGGCAGTCCGGTGACGGGCAGCAGGCCAACGACCACGGCGATGTTGATGCACGCCTGGAGCACGATCCACGCGCCGATTGCGCCGCCCGCGATCTGCACGAAGGGGTCGCGAGAGCGGTGCACGATGCGGTTCACGGCCACGGCCATCATGCCGAAGGCAAAGAGGACCAGCAGGGTGCCGATGAGGCCGAACTCCTCACCGATGATCGCGAAGATGAAGTCAGAGTCCGGAACGGGAAGGCCGCCCCACTTCTCGCGGCTCATACCGGGGCCGAGCCCCCAGATGCCGCCCGAGGCGAGCGCCCAGATGCCGTGAGTGGTCTGCTGGCAGTCTCCCTTGATGTCGCAGCCCTCAGGGTTGAGCCATGTGGCGATGCGCGCGGTGCGTGTTGTTCCCTGGGCGATGAGCATGACGATGCCCGCGCCGAGCACCACGGCGGTCATCGCGAAGAAGCGGATGGGAAGTCCTGCGATCCAGTACGCGGCGCACACGATGATCGCGAGCACCGTCGCGGTTCCCATGTCGCGGCCGGCGAGCACCAGGCCGATCACGACGCCGGACATGATGCCGCCAGGGATCAGGATCTGCTTCCAGGTGGTGAGCTTCTTGCGGAACGTCGACAGCACCATGCCCAGGTACAGCGCGAGACCGAGCTTGGCGACCTCGGAAGGCTGGAAGGTCACGAGGCCAACCCTCATCCAGTTCCGGTTTCCGCCGGAGGAGATGCCTGACGTCAGCACCACCATGAGCAGCGCGATCGAGCCGAACAGGATGGGAGGCGCGAGTCGCTTCCAGGCCACCACGGGCAGCCGCGAGCCGAGCACCATCGCGACCAGGCCGATCGTGAACGCCGCAAGTTGGATGATGAACAGCGCGTAGGGGTTGCCGCCAGTGGCCTTGAGCGAGTCGATCGATGACGACGACAGCACCGACGCAAGGCCGACGATGAGCAGGATCCCTGCCGACGCTGCGAGCAGGTAATAGGTGGCGGCCGGCGACTGCCACGCGGACGCCATAGTGCGAGGTCTGGCGTCTGCCGTGGCAACCATCAGCCCTCCAAGCGCCTCACCTCAGTGGCGAACGCAGTGCCCCTGTCCGCGTAATCGCGGAATTGATCCATCGATGCACTCGCCGGTGACAGCAGGACCGTGTCCCCTGCCCGTGCCAGCGAGCGAGCGGCCTGCACAGCCCGCTCCATGACAGTGTCTCCCGGGGCAATCGCCTCTACCGGTATATCGGCGGCGTGTTCCCTGAGAGCGCTTGCGAGAGGCTCCTGATCCACGCCGATGAGGACCACGGCGTGCAGGCGGCCCTTGATGGCGTCAATGAGCTCTCCGAACTCCTGTCCCTTCGCGAGCCCACCCGCGATCCACACCACGGAGTCGTCGCCGAAGCCGCCGAAGGCGGCCTTCACGGCGTGCGAGTTGGTGGCCTTGGAGTCGTCGACGTAGGTCACGCCGCCGATCTCGGCGACGAAGGCCGTCCGATGGTGGTCCAGAGCGAATCCGGCGAGACCCTCGTGCACCGCCTCGGGTGCGACGCCCACCGCACGGCACAGCGCCGCGGCGGCGAGCGCATTGGTCGCGAGGTACGGCGGGACGGCTCCCGCCACCAGGTGCTGCAGGTCGGACAGGTGGCCGAGTTCGATCGCGTGGGTGCGGCGGTCCTCGTGGAAGGCCCTGTCGACAAGCACATCCTCGACGATGCCCAGCTGGGACAGTCCCGGCACGCCGAGCGTGACGCCAACGGCACGGCAGCCGTCGACAACGTCGGCCTCCTCGACCATCTCCTCGATGAGCCGATCCGCCGCGGGATACACGGCCGCGACCTGCACGTGCTGGTAGACGCGCGCCTTGTCCGCCCGGTATGCCTCGATGGAGCCGTGCCAGTCGAGGTGATCCTCATCGGCATTGAGGCATACGGCGGCATGCGGCGACAGCGTCGACGTGAAGTGCAGCTGCAGGCTCGCGATCTCGACGGCCACGAGGTCCGCCTCCGCACGGGCCGCCTCGATCACAGGGATGCCCATGTTGCCGCAGACGCGCACGTTGAGCCCGCCTGCCTCCGCGATCGCGCCCACCATCTGCGTGGTGGTGGTCTTGCCGTTGGTGCCCGTGACGAGCACCCACGGCACACCGTGGCGGCGGATCCGCCACGCAAATTCCATCTCCGACCAGATCTCGAGGCCAGCAGCCTCGCAGGCCCGGATCGCCTCAGAATGGGGCGCAAAGGCGGCGGATGCCATGACGACATCGAACTGACTCAAATCGAGGTCGGTGACGCTCAGGTGGTCCGCGCTGCCATTGGCGTCGACCGTCACCGCTGTGGCGCCGAGCTCATGGCACGCCGCGACTGCGCTCGTGCCAGCGACGCCCATCCCCAGTACGAGCACGCGCTTGCCGGCGATCATGCGAGCTGGGACACCCACTCTTGATAGAAGATGCCCATGCCGAGCCCCGCGCACAGGCCGGCGATGATCCAGAAGCGAGTCACGATCGTGACCTCACCCCAGCCGAGCATCTCGAAGTGATGATGCAGCGGGGCCATCTTGAAGATGCGTTTGCCGCCGCTGATCTTGAAGTAGCCGATCTGAATGACCGAACTCGCAACCACCGTCACGAACAGGCCGCCGATGATCACGCCGAGCAGCTCGGTGCGCGTCAGCAGCGTGATGCCAGCGATCGCGCCGCCAAGAGCGAGCGAGCCAGTGTCTCCCATGAAGATCTTCGCGGGGCTCGCGTTCCACCACAGGAAGCCGAGGCAGGCGCCGGCAATGGCCGCGCACACGATCGCGAGGTCGCGGGGGTCGCGCACCTCATAGCACTGGGCGACATTGGTCGTGATGCCGCAGCGCTGGTTGAGCTGCCACAGGCACACGAGCACGTAGGCGCCAAAGAAGATGACCGCCGCTCCCGTCGCAAGCCCGTCGAGTCCGTCCGTGAGGTTCACCGCGTTCGACCACGCGGTGATGAGGAAGTTGGACCAGATGATGAACAGCACGAGCGCCACCGCGGGAGCGAACACCGCGAAGTCCACGGGGGTGTCTCTCAGGAACGAGATCGCGGTTGACGCGGGAGTGACGCCGTCGTCATTGGGGAACTGCAGGGCAAGCACACCGAAGGTGATGCCCACGACGCCCTGGCCGAGGATCTTGTAGCGCGCGCGCAGGCCCAGCGAACGCTCGCGAGAGATCTTCAGATAGTCGTCGAGGAATCCCACGAAGCCGAGACCGACCATGAGGAACAGCACGAGCACCGACGAGGCGTCCGGTGTGCGCCCCGTGGCGAGGTTTCCGCCGATCCAGCCAAGCAGCGTCGCGACGATGATGATGACGCCACCCATCGTGGGAGTGCCGCGCTTGACGTAGTGGCTCTCCGGTCCGTCTTGGCGGATGAACTGACCCCACTGGTGGTTCGTGAGGAAGCGGATGAACAGCGGCGTCGCAAGAAGCGCGAACAGCAGGCCGATTCCGCCAGCCGCGACTACTGCCCTCATGCCGTGCCCCTCACAAGTTCGTCCGCAAGTTCGTACAGCCCGGTCCCATGCGAGGCCTTCACGAGCACGGTGTCACCTTCAACAAGCCGTTCCGCGAGGTAGTCGCGAGCCTCGTCAATGGTAGCGACGAACGCGGCCTCGTCGCCCCACGAACCCTCGCGCACCGCGGCATCGAAGGCGGGCTTGGCTCCCTCGCCCACGACGAGCAGGTAGTCGATTCCCAGGCGCACCGCGTGGTGGCCAAGCTCCCAATGGGCGTCTCGTGACGCGTCACCCATCTCGAGCATCTCGCCAATCACCGCGACCGTGCGCCCTCCCTCGGCCACATCCAGCAGCGCGCGGAACGCCGCCTTCATCGACTCTGGGCTCGCGTTGTACGAGTCGTCGATGATGGTGATGCCGTCAGCACGCTCGGTGACGGCCATGCGGTGTGCGCTCACGGGACGGGCCGACGCTATGCGCGCCGCAGCGTCGTCGACGCTCAGCCCGCACTGNGTCGCCACAGCGAGCGCGGCGAGCGCGTTGGTGACGTGGTGCTCGCCGACGAGAGTGAGGGTGACCCTGTCCCCCGCCTCACCATTCACCACNGGCACAAAGCTCGGCCGGCCCTTCTCGAGCTTCAGCTGCGTCGCGCGCACGTCGGCTCGGGAGGCGAGGCCATAGGTGACCACGTGCTGGGCGAGCGGTGCCATCGCGGCGACCGCAGCGTCGTCCGCATTGAGGATNGCCACTCCCCCNGGNACCAGGCCTTGCACCAGTTCGGCCTTGGCCTTGGCGATGCCATCGGGGCTGTCGTAGCCGCCGGCGTGGGCAGAGCCGACGGTAAGCACCACCGCCAGATCCAGCGGAGCGATCGACGTGAGGTACGCGATGTGCCCGGGGCCGCTCGCCCCCATCTCAAGCACCAGGTGGCGAGTGGTGGCGTCCGCGGCGAGCACCGTGAGCGGCATGCCGATCTCGTTGTTGTAGCTGCCCACGGGGGCCACCGCGTCGGGAAGCGTCTGCGCCAGCAGGTCCTTCGTCGTGGTTTTGCCGTTCGAGCCGGTGACGCCGATCACCGTGATGTCTCCCTCGGTGCGCAGCAGCGCGAGGTAGGCGCGGGCGAGCGCTCCGAGCGCTGCCTCGACGTCGTCGACGAGCACATGAGGAGCATCGACCGGCTGCTGCACCAGGCACAGCGTGGCACCCGCATCGCGAGCGGCGCCTGCGAAGTCGTGACCGTCGACTCGCTCGCCGACGAACGCCACGTACAGCGCTCCCGGAGTCACCTCTCGGGAGTCTTTGACGACGCTCGTGACCTTGGCCTCGACCTCAGCCACCAGGGTGCCGCCAACGGCGTTTGCGACCCACTGCGCGGTGATGGGCCTCATGAGTCAGCCTCCGCTGCCTCGCGTTCCGCGACGATCTTCGCGTGTGCCGCGAGATACGCGTCGCGGTCGTTGTAGCGGTAGAACACCCCAGCTATCTCCTGTGTTGGCTCGTGACCTTTGCCGGTCACGATGACGGTGTCACCCGGTCCCCCAAGGCGCAGTCCGTACTCGACCGCGGCCATGCGCGGCTCGACTTCGTGCACGTCCTTGAGATCCGGGCGCACCTTCTGAATACCCTCGCGGATGGCGGCTCTAATCGCCGCAGGCTCCTCGGATCGCGGATTCTCGTCGGTGAGCACGATGACGTCCGCGAGCCGCGCGGCAATCTCCCCCATCACCGGCCGCTTGCCGCGGTCGCGGTCGCCGTCAGAGCCGAAGATCAAGATGAGCTTTCCTGGCGTGATGGGGCGCACGCCGCGCAGGGCGAGATCCAGCGCGTCCGGCGTGTGCGCGTAGTCGACGATCGCGAGCGGGTCCACCTCGGAACGCTCAACCACTCGCTCCATGCGACCCGGAACGCCGTGAGCATGCGCCACACCGTCGATGGCCTTGTCGAGGGGCACGCCGGCGGCGTGCGCCGCGGCGATGGCCACCATCGCGTTGGAGACGTTCACGAGGCCAGGCAGGGGACTCTCCGCGTCGTGCTCGACCCCCTCGGGATCGGTGAACCGGAAGCGAGACCCCACCCCGTCCAAGCCAATGTCCGCCCAGGTGACCTTCCAATCGGCAGCCAGGTCAGCGTCGGGCAGTGTGGACACCGTCTGGGCGGGGATGGCGACCGTGGACGCGAGCTTGCGCCCCCACTCGTCGTCGATGTTGATGATGCCGCGGCGCGCACGGCCGGGCTCGAACAGCCTGGCCTTGGCCGCGAGGTACTCCTCCATGGTGTGGTGGAAGTCCAGGTGGTCCCACTGCAGATTCGTGAAGACCGCGACTGCGAACTCGACGCCACTGATGCGGTCAAGCGCTGCGGCGTGCGAAGACACCTCGGTGACGGCTGCCGTCACCCCCTCGTCGAGCATGCGGGCAAGGAGCCCGTGCAGCACGGGAGCCTCGACGGTGGTGCGTGGCGACTCGATCGCCTCGTCGAGCACCCGCAGCTCGACTGTGCCAAGGATGCCGCGGCGCTCGTGGACGGTCGCGAGAGCGCTGTCGATGAAGTAGCTCGTGGTCGTCTTGCCGTTGGTGCCCGTGACGCCGACGAAGACGAGACTGTGAGAAGGATCACCGTAGATGAGCGCCGCCGCCTCGCCGATCGCCTTGCGCGGGTCCTCGCTCACGAGGATCGGGACGTCCACAGCGGCGAGCAGCTCAGCGCCTTTGGCGTCCGTAAGCACGGCCGACGCTCCGCTCGCCACAGCGATCTCGGCGAACGTGGCGCCGTGCACATTGAGTCCCGGGAGGGCACCGAACAGGTCGCCTTCGCGCACGTCACGCGAGTCCACGGTGGCGCCAGAGATCGAGGTGTTCGCAGCGTCGGGCCTGGTAAGTATGGCCTTGGCCCGATCGGCGATGGCTGCGAGAGGCGTTGGCGCTGTGGCTGCCGGTCGCAAATTCATCGTCGGCATCGGCTCGTTGGCCATTGTCACTTCCAGGTGGTCGGGTACAGCTGCGCCTTCGACTCGGACGGCGGAACGCGCAACTCCTGCAAAGCAAAGGTTGCCACGTCTTTGAACACCGGTGCGGCCACCTCGCCGCCCCAGATCGAGGTCTTGGGGTCGTAGAGGATGACGCTGACGACGATGCGCGGGTCGTCAGCTGGGGCGACGCCGACGAAGGAGGCGACGATGCAGTCGAGCCGACCGTTGGAGCATGCCGCCTGAGCGGTTCCCGTCTTGCCTGCAACCCGGTAGCCCTTGATCTTGGCAAGCTTTCCGGTGCCATCCTGGGTGACGGACTCGAGCATCGTCATGACGGTCTTTGCCGTCTTCTCCGACACCACCCGCTGGGGCTCGTCGAGCTTGCGCGGCGTGAAGTTGCCGTTCTCGTCGAGATAGCCCTTGACCACGGGGTCTGGAACACCGACGAGGTCTGCAGCGCCGTCACCGACAGCGCCTGGCCAAACAGCACGGCGTACTTCTGGCGGCCGTCCCACTTCTTGTAGTGGGCGAGGATGCCGTTCGACTCGCCCGGCAGGCCGACATTGGTCTTGGTGCCGAGCCCGAACGCGGTGAGGTACTTGTAACGCTGCTTGGGGGTGAGCTTGGAGCCGATCTTCACGGTTCCGGTGTTCGATGACTCTGCGAGGACGCCGGCCACGGTGAGCTTCTGGGTGCCGTGGTTGTGGGAGTCCTTGAACTCCTGACCGTTCTCGGTGGTGAACTTGTAGGGCGCCTTGATCTTGGTCAGCGGCGTGACGAGGCCCTCCTCGATAGCGGCGGCCATCGTGATGACCTTCGCAGTGGAGCCGGGTTCGAACACGGTGGAGACGGCACGAGAGCCGCGGTCCTTGGTCTGGGTCGCACCTGGGTCATTGGGGTCCACACTGTGCGAGTCGACGAGCGCGTAGATCTCGCCGGTCCTCGCGTCCTGGACCACGATCGTGGCGCGCGACGCACCGGAGGAGCGCAGCTGCTCCGCCACGAGGTTCTGCGCGAACCACTGAATGTCACGATCGATGGTCGTGACGATCCTCTTCCCAGGGATGCCCTTGGTCTCCTCGTGGACACCCGTGGGGATGAGCGTGCCGTTGTTGCCGCGCTCGTAGGTGATGGAGCCGGGGGTGCCCGTGAGCTCTTCGTTGAAGTACAGCTCGAGGCCGGCGAGACCCGTCTTGCCGGGGCCTTCGGCGGAGCCGCCCATGAAGCCGATGACATTGCCTGCGATGGCGCCGTTGGGGTAGATGCGGTCGGTGACCGGCTCCGGCTGGACGCCAGAGATCTCCTCGGCATTGACGAGGTCCCACACCTCCGGCGTGACGTTCTTGGCGATGTAGACCCACGTCTTGTCGCCGGCGAGCTTGGCGGCGAGTTCCGCCTCGTCAAGGTCGAGGATGGGAGCGAGCAGCTTCGCGGCGCCCATGGGACCCTCCGCGATGACATTGCCCTTCTCGACGCGCTTCCACTTGGCGAGCGCCTGCTGGTTGACGCCGATGTTGTAGCGGTCAACGCTCGTCGCCAGCACCACGCCGTCGCGATCAACGATGTCGGCTCTCGGAGTCGCGACCTCCTTGGTCACGAGGCGGTTGGCAAGTGCCTGGTCGGAAAGCTCCGCAGCTCGCACGCCCTGGATGAAGACCAGGCGCACCGCGAACACGATGAGCAGGATGATGACGAAGAGGGAGATGACGCGCTGTCGCGTGACGGGGTTGCCAACGCGGGCGTGAGGCTGCTGCGCCATGCTCACTTCCTCCCCGACTCGATGACGATGCCGTCTTCGAGGGAGATGAAGCCGAACGTGCCGGCAGGAACCATGCCGAGCGCGCGGGCGCTCGCGCCCAGCTGGTCGGGCGAGGAGCGCAGCTCGAGCTGAGTGATGAGGCCCGCTCGCTGCTCGTGAAGGTTGGCGATCTCGATCTTGAGGTCGCGGCGCTCGTAGGCGCCGCTCGCCATCGAGGTGTTGAGCAGCAGCACGGCTCCAAGGGCACCGATAACGATCAGCGCGCAGGTCCAGGCGAAGGGAACGAGCGAGCGAGCCTGCTCCGGTGCCTGCACCGCGCGCAGGTGGCGCTGCGCAGGACGGCCGACGCTGGGGCGGGCAGGACTTGTGCGTGAGTGCTCGTTCGTGCAGTGCTCGTACGCGCAGTGCTCGTGCGGTTGGCTCCGCGAGCGGGCTGCGGGATGGGGCGCGGATGACGGACGGGCGCGGCGCTCATGCTGCCCTCCGTCGTGAAGCAGGAGTGGCGCGCACGCGCTCGACGGCACGCAGACGAACGGGCTTGGAGCGCGGGTTCGCCTCGGCCTCCGCGGCGCTCGCCTTCTCCGCGCCGCGAGTGAGCAGTCGCAGATAGGGGGCGTCCTCGTCAGGGACGACGGGCAGGCCGACGGGGGCGGTGGACTCCGCTCCCGCGGCGAAGGCGCGCTTGACGATGCGGTCCTCAAGCGAGTGATACGACATCACCACGACGCGGCCGCCAATGGCCGTGCCCTCGATGGCACGAGGCAGCGCACGCTCGAGCACCTCGAGCTCGCGGTTCACCGCGATGCGCAGCCCCTGGAAGGTGCGCTTGGCGGGGTTGGAACCGGGAGTGCGCGTCGCGGCGGGAATGCACGCGCGCACAAGGTCAACGAGCTCGCCGCTGCGAGTGATGGGCGCCTGGGCCCGACGGCGCACGATCGCCTCCGCGATGCGAGCGGCGAAGCGCTCCTCGCCGTAGTCCCTAAGGATGCGGGTGAGCTCCTCTTGTGAGGCATCGCGCAGCAGGTCCGCGGCGGAGACGGGTTCCTCGGGGTTCATGCGCATGTCGAGCGGCGCGTCCTGCGCGTAGGAGAAGCCGCGCTCGGCCTCGTCGATCTGAAGCGAGCTCACGCCGAGGTCCAAGAGGATGCCGTCAGCAGCGTCGGCCCCCGCGAGCGCGAGCGCACCCGCGATGTCGTCGTATTCGGCGTGGTGCGCGCGGAAGCGGTCGCCGAAGCGGGCGAGGCGAGCGGAGGCGAGGTCGATGGCCTGCGGGTCGCGGTCGATGCCCACGACCGTCGCCTCGGGGCAGCGCGTGAGGATCGCCTCGGTGTGCCCTCCCATGCCGAGCGTGCCGTCGATGGCTACGGCTCCTGGCTTGGTGAGCGCGGGCGCGAGCAGGTCGACGCAACGGTCGAGCATCACCGGCGTGTGCCGCTCAGCTGCGTCCATTGCTCCACCTCCTCACTCCCTAGGGCCGTGCCTCCCGGTCTCCCTCCGGCTCTGTGGCGGGGGGAAGTCCGTCACAGTGGCGCGGGAGGAGGCCGCGAGGCACGGGTGCTACATGTCTCCGAAAACCTCTGCTGCTGTCTGCGCGTAGTCGTCCTCGCCTCTTTCGAGGTACTCCTGCCACGCCTGGGCGTCCCAGATCTCCACTCGGGAGCCAAGGCCCACTACGGCCACCTCGCGATCGATGCCCGCGTACGCACGCAGCGGCGCGCTGAGCAGCACGCGGCCCTGCTTGTCGGGAATCTCGTCGCTCGCATAGCCCAGGAAGTTGCGCAGGTAGTCCCGCGCGTTCTTGTTCTCCAGCGGAGCCCGGCGCAGGCGGTCGTGGACCTGCTGGAACTCGTCGATGGGGAACACGAAGATGCAGCGGTCAAGGCCGCGGGTCATGACGACGCCGGAAGCAAGGCGGCCGCGGAACTTCGCGGGAAGGATCAGGCGGCCCTTGTCATCGAGCTTGGGCGTGAACGTGCCGAGGAAGACCCCAGTGGGTCCCAGTCCATGCGTCGATTCCGACACCACGGACCCCCTTTCAGCGCCACGACTCGCCAGTTCCCCCCACTTTACTCCACTTCCCTCCACTTCGCTGCAGATTTCACAACGTTTCCTCCACCAGGCACGTTCTTGTGACCGACGCCGTGTGCCAGCTCTCCCCAAGGGCTGGCCAAGGAGTCGGCGTCCGCCACGTCCCCCTCGTGGTGGATTCCGCCCGGTCTGGTGCTCCAGACCGGGCGGAATCCACCAGCACGGAGTGGAGCGCGTCACGGGGGATGGAATGAGGGGCGTCGCGTCGCATAGGCTCGACCCGGACAGCAAAGGAGCGTCATGACCAACCCGGTGCCGAGCGCAGACGACCTCTCCCACGTCGCAGATCTGACGACACGGATGAGGGGGGCCATCTCATCAGTTCTCTCTGGACTCGAGGGGGCGATCACCGCGACCCTCGCGACGCTGCTCGCCGAGGGCCACGTCCTGCTCGAGGACGTGCCGGGCGTGGGAAAGACGACACTTGCCAGGGCCCTCGCCGCGAGCGTTGGCGGAAGTGTTGGCCGCATCCAGTTCACGCCCGACCTGCTTCCGAGCGACGTGACGGGCGTGAGCATCTTCCGCTCGGACGACCACCGCTTCGAGTTCCGTCAGGGCCCAATCTTCGCCAACGTCGTCATCGCCGATGAGATCAACCGTGCCTCACCAAAGACGCAGGCGGCGCTCCTCGAGTCCATGCAGGAGCGAGCGGTCACCGTCGACGGCATGACCCGTCCGCTGCCCTCTCCATTCGTGGTGGTCGCGACACAGAACCCCATCGAGATGGAGGGCACCTATCCCCTCCCCGAGGCGCAGCGCGACCGCTTCATGACGCAGGTGTCCGTCGGCTACCCCACGGCCCGCGACGAGATGGCGATGCTCGCATCGCATGACGGCGTGGACCCGCTCGCAGCCATCACTCCCGTCGCAAGCCTTGAGGACCTCGCGAAAGCGATCGAGGTCGCTCGCCGCATTTACGCGGCCCCCGCCATCAAGCAGTACATCGTCGACCTCGTCGCCGCGACGCGCAACGACAGCGCGCTGCGGCTTGGCGCCTCGCCTCGAGCCGCGCTCCAGCTGCTCGCCGCAGGCAAGGCGCGCGCCGCCATGGCCGGCCGCAACCACGTGCTCCCCGACGACATCAAGGCGCTTGCCGTGCCGGTGCTAGCACACCGCCTCATCGCGAGCACCGAGTCGCGACTCGCGGGCCGCACCACGCAGCAGATCATGCGCGAGACGGTTGGCCGCATCCCCGTTCCCACCGAGGCCAGGGACGCCCCCGCAGTTCGCGAGCGCGCGGTCGACCACGAGATCCCCGTCACCCACCACTCGGCGGCCCCCACGCAATGAGTGCAGGCGAGCCCGACGGGCGCCGCACAACCACCGCCTTCAGCGCCCGGGGCGTTGGCCTCGGCACTGCGGGGGTGGTGTTCGGCGCGCTCGGCGTAGGACTCGCCACCCCGATCCTGGTCTACTGCGGACTGTTCATGATCAGCGTGTTCATGGTGTCGTGCGTGTGGATGCTGCTGTCCGTCAACACCTTCGTCACTCGCTTCCCGTACGCGCGCCGAGAGGTGGTCCCCCACCCGCTCACCGCGGGGGTGCCGGGCACGGTCACCGTGACCATCCAGTCCGACGGGACGCGCGGCTCGCGCTGGCGCAGGGCCGTGACGCAGTCCCTCGACATCCGCGAGCAGGCGGCCGCCGAACTCACCGGCGGCGTGGGCACCAAGGCCTCCGTCTCTCGCACCGCGTCATCGCTTCAGCTGACGTACTCGCTGCTGCCTTCGAAGCGCGGCCGCTGGCCCCTGGGTCCTGCGCTCGTGCACACTGCCGATCCGTTCGGCGTGCTGTGGGCTGACACCGCCGTTGGCGACGCCGAGCTCGTCCCCGTGTGGCCCGCCGTCGTGGACCTCAGCGGCACGGCTGGAGCGCTCATGGGGCACGCGGACAGAATCGTCCTGGGCGCCCGCACCCCGTCCCCCGACGACGCGTCGCTGCGCGACTACCGCGAAGGCGATGACCTGCGCCGCGTCCACTGGGCCTCTTCTGCTCGCCGCGGCACGATGCTCGTGCGCTCGGACGAGCGAGCGGGACGCCGCCCTGCGACCGTCCTGCTCGACCTGCCGCGCGACCCCATCGCCCTCGAATGGTCGATCTCCGCGGCCGCATCGATCGCGCTGTCTGTGCTCACCTCCGGCCACCCGGTGCGGCTGCTCGGAGCGGGCCTCAATCCCGACGCTGTGCGTCACCTTGGTGAGCACGGCGCGGAAGCTGGCAGGGCGGCCCTGCTGAACCAGACGGTGGACCTGACGGCGCCCGTCAACCAGGCCGCAGCGTCGGACCAGCTGGTGCGCGCCGCTCGCCAGGTGCGCCACGATGCCTCCCACGGCGAGGTGATCGTGGCCGTGGTGGAGCCGCTCGAGCGCGAGGCACTCGACGCGCTGGTGCCGATCGGTGACACGGGCCGCGCCTGGGCGCTCGTGCGGACCTCAGAGGCGACCGACGAGGCCGCTCGCGACACCGCGCGCGCGCTGCGCCGCTCCGGCTGGCGAGTCGCGACCGTCACGAGCTCGAGTGACCTCGCGACGGTGTGGACCACGCTGCTGTCCGCGGGAGACATCGAATGAACGCCACCCGCACGCCCTGGTTCGTGTCCGTGCTCATCGCGTTCGGCACGTTCTTCGCGATGTTCGCGCTGTCGACGCTCATTGACGGCAGCGGCTGGCTGCGCACCCAGTTCTTTGTGCTCGCGATCTGCGCGGGAACGGCCATCGGAGTCAGGGCAGTCTCACGCTCACGCCTGCTCCCCACCGCGGCCGCGCTGGTGGTCGCGATCATCGTCGCGGTGCCGATGTTCGCCGAGAACGAGGAGGGCAAGAAGCATCTGCTGCCCACGCCGGGCTCGCTTGCTGACCTGTGGCGCACGCTTGAGAACGGCGTCGAGTACGCCGTGGGCACCCCAGCCCCGGCGGAGGTGACCACTGCGCTGCTTGCGCTCATCACGGCCTTCGCGGTCGGAGTGTTCATCGTCGCGGAGCACCTTGCGGCGTCCTGGCGAGCGGTGGCCGTCTCCGGAATCGTGATCATGCTCCCGTGGACGCCGGCAATCTTCCTCCAGTACCGCGTTCCCATGTGGGCGCTGTTCGCGACGGCGGCCTGCTGGATGCTCGCGATGGCCGCGGCTCGCTCGTCGATGGCCACGCATCGCACCGCTCCCCTGCCAAGCGCCATCCTGGCGACCACGGCGGCGCTCGTCGCGACGCTCATCGTGGTGCCCTCCGCGCTCGGCGGCAACGGCTGGGGCGCCATCCCCCGCTTCAATGCGCCATCCGCGCTCGACGCCTCGACGCGACTGAACTTGGCGCTTGACCTGCGCAACTCGCTCACCGTGAACTCGACCAACGTGGTGATGACCTACGTCTCCACGGGTCGCCACCCCGACACGCTGCGCCTGTACACGTACACGGACTTCGACGGCTCCTCGTGGACCCGCCCCAAGGGAGACCCGCCGGACAGCAGGGCCGTCGGCGGAGATCCGCTGTGGCCCTATCAGGTCGAGGGCTGGGCCGATGCCGATCACGTGCTGCTCGAGTTCGACGTCACGGGACTGTCAGAGCGCAATCTGCCGATCCCTCCCGTCCCGCGCGCCGTCGAGGTGGATGGGGACTGGTCGTATTCGCGAGTGCGCGATGAGATCTCCACGGAGGGCGACGGCACGCGCGGCATGACCTATTCGGTGATCGCGGACCTCGAGTACTTCACCAAGGACAACCTCACGGCCGCGCAGTCGCGCATCGATCGCGGCGAGGACGCCGTGGGCTTCGAGTACACCGCGGTGCCGGCCTCCGTTGACCTGGCGCGCATCTCCTCTCTCGCCCAGGAGATCACGGCGGACTCGACGACGCGCCTTGAGCAGGCGATGGCTATCCAGGACTACCTGCGCAGCTCCCAGAACTTCACGTATGACACTGCGGTGTCACCCCAAGGAAGCGGCGACTCCGTCTCCCAATTCCTCGACGACCGCCGCGGCTACTGCGTGCAGTTCGCCACCACCATGGTGATGCTCGCCCGCTCTCTCGACATTCCCTCGCGCATCGCGGTGGGCTTCCTTGGCGGACACCTTGGCGACAACGGTCAGTGGCAGGTGATCGGCGGCGACGCTCACGCTTGGCCCGAGCTGTATTTCCCCGGTGAGGGCTGGGTGCGCTTTGAGCCCACACCCGCGGTGCAGACCGGCAACCCGCCCAGCTACGCGGACGTCAACGCGGGGCAGATTCCCAACCCCGGCAACATTCCCGTTCCCACCACGGCACCATCCACGCCCGCGCAGCCGATCGACCCCGACGACCCCTTCGACAATCCCGCCCTCACCCCGGAGGACGAGGCAGGGGTTCCGTGGTGGGCGATCGTCGTGGTGGTGGTGCTCATCGCGGCCGCGGTGGCCGGGACGTTCGTGCTCCGCCGCCGCTCGGCTGCCAAGGCCGCCGCGCATGGCCCCGAGGCCGCATGGTCAGCTCTGCGAGAGCGCCTTCCCGAAGACCTCCGCTGGTCGCTGACCCTCACTCCGCATGAGGCAGCGCAGCACGTGGAGTCGTGGATCGAGAAGTCGGGAGGCGCGCTCACTGACGAGGGAGCGGATGCCTTGGCCCTGCTGCGCGATGCGGTGAGCGACGAGCGCTACGCGCCCGCGGGCAGCGACGCCGAAGAGGAGCGACTGCGCGCGGCAGTAGAGATGGTCGTGAAGGAAGCGGACGAAGCGGTGAATGGAAAGGTGACTCAGAAGTCGCCCTGATCGCGGCGGCGCTCGAAGCGCTCCTCGACGCGATCCATGAAGCTTGAGCGCTTCGCCTTGGTGGCACCGCCCTTGGCACTGCCCTTGCCGTCCACAGCGACGGGACCGGCAGGCTTCTCAGGGGCCAGCAGACCCCACAGCGCCGCGCCAAGCATGATCGCGAAGCCGAGGATGCCGACGAGGATCATCTGCGCGATCACTCCGCCGACCAGCACGCCAAGACCAGCCACAATGCCGATGAATGCGAGCGTCCAACGGCCCCGAGAGCGCGGCGTCTTGGTCATCACCGAACTGAGCTTGGGGTCGGAACCGAGGTCGCGCTCGAGCTGCTCAAGCACTCGCTGCTCGTACTCTGACAATGGCATGTAGCGACCTCCCTTCGCGTGGTCTTTCCAGTCTAGTTGCCACGTGCGTGCGTGGCCAGCCCTGGGACTAGTGTCAACGAGTGGCCACCCACCGACGTTCCCCCGCCGCACCGCCGCCGCTCGCCCCCGGGGTCATGCGCGGCGTGCAGATTCCCATTTCCACCGGAAGTGTCGAATTGCGCGATGAGCCACACGGCGGAGTGACGGTTTTCGTCAACGGAGTGCCGTCCTCATCGCTGCACCCTGATCCGCTGCGGCTCGATTTCGAGTACATGCAGCATGAGGCGGCGGCGATTTCCGCGTGGTCGCGCACGCGCGCTGACGACGAATGGCTTGCCCTGCACGTGGGCGCCGCGGCATGCACCCTCCCTCGCCACCTCCTCGCGGCGCACCCTCAGTCGCGGCATATCGCCGTGGACATCGACGCGCAGCTCGCTGATATGGCCCGACGCTGGTGGGACCTGCCAAGAGCGCCTCGCCTTCGCATCAGGGCCCAGGATGGCCTCGCGGCCGTGGCCGAACGCGCAGACGAGACTCTCGACCTCATCGTCCGCGACGCGTTCGCTGGGGCGGAGGTTCCCGATCAGCTGCGCTCGCCAGCGTGGTGGGAGCACGCTCGACGAGTTCTGCGTCCCGGCGGTCTGGTGGTCGCAAACACCGCCGTCACCCCTGGCAGCGAGGCGGCCCGTGAGGATGCGAGCGCCGCCCGCGAGGTGTTCGGCGAGCTGCTCGCAATAGGCGAGCACGCGGCTCTCAAGCGCAAGCGACGCGGCAATGCGATCCTCGTCGCCGGCACCCTGCCCCTGGCAGAGGTGACCGCACCGCTCGACCGCTACGCAGCGTCGGCCCCACTTCCCACCGGCGTGGCGCGCAACTGGAGCTGACAACGACAGCGGCCGCCCTCCCCGAAGGGAGAGCGGCCGTTGAATGAAGTCTGGGTGACGACTTAGAGGGGGCGAACCGCCTCAGCCTGGGGACCCTTGGGACCCTGGGTGACCTCGAACTCGACGCGCTGCGCCTCTTCGAGGGACTTGTAGCCGTCCGACTGAATTGCCGAGTAGTGCACGAAGACGTCGGCGCCGCCGCCATCCTGTGCGATGAAGCCGTAGCCCTTCTCAGCGTTAAACCACTTCACAGAACCCTGTGCCATGAACTTTCCTTAATCTGTACTGCCCAAGACGGGAAGCAGACACACTGCGTGTCCGCTCGTTTTAGCAATGCCTCGTCCCGGGTCAGTTCAGACCGGTTCTTGCACACTACGTTCAACCAGTGCCAATTGTGGCACGTTTTACGCGTTTGGGGGCTGATCCCACCTTTGTTGCGCCAAAAACTTCTCGAATTCGGCGCCGAGTTCATCAGCTGAAGGCAGCTCTCCGTCGAGCGGCATGGCCCTTCCACGCGACTCCACAAAGGCGTCGTACTGCTCCTCGAGGACGCCGACGAGGGCCTGAATCTCCTCGGATTCGCCCATCTGGCGGTTGATCTCCTCTTGCGCGCGGGCGGAGGCCTCGTCGAGGCCTGCGGGGTTCAGATCGAGTCCGCTGATGTCCTCGAGTCCCTTGAGCGCTCGCTGCGCAGCCTGCGGGTAGGCGGATTGCGCAAGGTAGTGCGGAACGTGCACAGCGACGTTGAGTGCGGCGATGTCCCACTGCCCAAAGCGGTACTCCATGAGGTTCTGCGCGGAAGCGGGAACCGTGACCGTGCCGAACAGCGTAGGGATGTCAGGGAGCAGATCCTGGCGAGTGCCGTGGACCGTCACGTTGATGGGTCGTGTGTGCGGGGCGGCCATGGGAATGCCGTGCGCGCCAAGGACGAGGCCTACGCCCAGGCGCTCGACGATGTCGCGCACCGCCTTGATGTAGCGCTCCCACTTGAGGTCCGGCTCGAAGCCGTGCAGCAGCAGGAACGGCGTTCCCGCGTGGTCCGTCACCATGTCGAGGTCGAGGTACGGCTCGTCATAGGCCGTCCACTCGTTGACGGAGAACGTCATCTCGGGGCGGCGAGAGCGGTAGTCGAGAAGCTCATCGATGTCGAAGGACGCGATGTTGATGGGGTCGCGAGAGCGCAGGTGCTCGGCGACAAGGGCGCCGGCCTTGCCAGCGTCGATGAAGCCGCGCAGGGAGTGCACCAGCACGGCCGACTCCTTGGGCGCGACCTCTGCCCAGGCGGCAACGCCGTCAGGGTTCCATGTCACGAGCGACTTAGCCACACGTATCTCCTCCTTCGATCCAGTCTGTCACGCGCGGGCGCTCACTCCTCGCAAGTCTCGCGCGCCGCGAACATGGGGGTTCGCACATCGCGCTTCGCCTGCGATAATGGACAACTGCCCTGTTGGAGTTGCGCACCGATGCGGTAACGCAGGGCGGGCGAGGGGTATGCCAATGCAGGACGATCGGACAGTCACGGCGCAGCACGCCGGTATTGAGGCTGAGCAGCCCGTGGTTGACGTCCTCTATGCGCGACTCGACGAGCTTCGCGACGAGGCGACGCAGCGGCTCGCCGAGGTGCGCCGCTCCGGCCCCTCCGGATCCCCGCAGAACCGCTCGGAGCGCGATGCCTTCGCGACACTGTACGAGGACCGCATCGCCCAACTCGACGCCGTCGAAGACCGCTTGTGCTTTGGCCGGCTCGACCTCGTGGGTGGAGAGCGGCTGTACGTGGGTCGCATCGGCCTGTCCGACGCCGACCACGGTCCCCTGCTGACCGACTGGCGAGCCCCTGCCGCACAGGCGTTCTACTCGGCGACTGCGGCGAACCCCTCTGGGGTGATCAAGCGCCGCCACCTCACGACCCAGGGCCGCACGGTCACTGCGGTGGAGGATGACGTCCTCGACGTTGAGGCGCTCGAAGAGTCCGGACTCGGCGAGACGCTCGCCGGTGAGGGAGCGCTGCTCGCGGCGCTCGGTGCGCGCCGCACCGGTCGCATGGGCGACATCGTCGCAACCATCCAGGCCGAGCAGGACGCGGTCATTCGCGCCCCCATGTCGGGCGCACTCGTGGTCCAGGGCGGCCCAGGAACCGGCAAGACCGCGGTCGCTCTGCACCGCGCGGCCTTCCTGCTGTACCACCACCGCGAGATCCTCGAATCGCGAGGCGTGCTGCTCATCGGCCCCTCACAGTCATTCCTGCGCTACATCGATCACGTGCTGCCGTCCCTTGGCGAGACCGGCGCCGTGTCGACGACGCTCGGCGGGCTCGTGCGCGGCACGGACACCTCAGCGATCGAGCGCGACGAGGTCGCCGAGCTCAAGGGCCGCCTCGTCATGGCCGACGTCGTTCGCGCCGCCGTTCGCGAGCGCCAGCGCCTTCCGCGTGCGGATCAGGAGTTCAGGGTCGACGGCCGGGTGGTGGTGCTGCGTCGCCATGACGTTCGCGAGGCCCAGGCCCGTGCCCGACGCGATGGCAAGCCCCATAACGAGGCTCGCCAGGTCTTCGCGAAGGAGATGATCTCTCGCCTTGCCACCCAGCTCGCCGAGCAGCTTGGCGAGACGATCGATGCCGACGACAAGCGCGAGATCGAGCGGGACATTCGCGAGGACCGCAACATCCGCGTGGCGATCAACCTGTGCTGGCTGCCCGTCACCCCGGAGACGCTCCTGCGCGACCTGTTCTCCAAGCCCCACCTGCTCGCCAACGCGACCAAGCAGCTCACTGATGCCGAGCGTCGGCTCTTGTGGCGCCCGGCAGACGCTCCCTTCACCGACGCGGATGTGCCGCTGCTGGATGAGGCCGCTGAGCTGCTTGGTGACATGCCTGGCGGCGGCCCCGCGAAGCCTGCGAAGCCCTCGAAGGAGGAGCTCGACTACGCGAAGCAGGTGCTCGAGACGTTCGGTGCGCATTCGATGATCAAGGTCGATGCGGAGACGCTCGCCCGCCGCATGCAGGGCGGCGTCGCCCGTCGCACCGTTGCAGAGCGCGCATGGGCCGACCGCACGTGGACGTACGGCCATGTGGTCGTGGACGAGGCCCAGGAGCTGTCCCCCATGGCGTGGCGCATGCTGCTGCGCCGCTGCCCCACTCGCTCGTTCACGATCGTTGGCGACGTCGCGCAGGTGGCTGCGGCGGCAGGCACGCGCTGGTGGCCCGAGACGATGGACCCGCTGTTCGGTGAGAGCTGGACGCTGCGCGAACTGACGATCTCGTACCGCATCCCCGCCGCGGTGGCCCGCGCCGCGCAGTCCTTCGCGGCCGCGCACTCGCTGCCCGTGAGCAGGCTGAGCGCCGCGCGAGAGGTCGAGGACTCGCTTGAGGTGGTGTTCGACGCGGGAGTGAACTCTCGCGCCGCGGACATCGCGAGGACCCTGCAGGCCCAGTTCGACGCAAGTGGCGGGGGCCTGGTCGCGATCATCGCCGACGACAAGCGACTTCCCGAGCTGCGAGAGGCGCTCGCCGATACCGACGTCACGGTCATTGACGCTCGAGAATCCAAGGGACTCGAGTTCGACGTGGTGCTCGTGGTCGAGCCATCGGAGATCGCGGCTCGACCCGGCGACCTCTACGTCGCGATGACGCGCCCCACGCAGAAGCTCGTGCTGGTGCACGCCGACGGACTGCCTGCCGGCATCGAGAACGCCATCGACGCCTAGGGCGCCTCACAGGGTCCGGCGCCGAGGATCGCGAGGCCCTGCAGGTCGCCCGGCCCCCACTCGGTGAGGCGAGTATTCGTCTCGTTCATCAGCTCACCCGAATCCTGAACATGTGCGAGGCCGATGACGTGCGCGAGCTCATGCTCGATCACCGCTCGCGCAAGCGCCTCCCCGCTCGTGGAGCTCACGAGCTCGCCCAGGTCATCAGAGTCCAGCACGACAATCCCGGCCCTCAGGTACTCCTGCTCGCCGTACGCGCCGTACACCGAACTCGAGCCGCCGATCCCCGTGATCGAGCCCGCAAGCTCCGGGTCCTGCTCCTCGGTCGAGAAGCCGATGATGAGCGGCGCAAAGCCGTCATACCTGTCCTGGATCACGTCCCGATCGAAACTCGCCACCTCATCGGTGACGCCCTGATACGAGAACTCGAGCCCGCTCGCCGCCTGCACAGACTGGGCCGCCTCATGGAGCAGAGGCTCCACAGCGTCGGGCATGCCGGTGGGGTTCAGCACCCAGTCGATGGGGCGGCACGGGTCATAGCGAACCGGCTCGCCGCCCGCATCGAACATGAACGCGTGTGAGCCGGTCGTGGTGACGGGAACCTGCGGCAGGCGACGCTCCGAGGGGCCCTCCGGGCCGGGAATGCGCACCTGCTGGCCGGCGACCTCAAGCACGTTGCGGGTCTGGCCCCAGTGGCGGACATCGGCCATCGTGACGCCAAGCCACATGCCGACGACGATCGCGGCGAGCGCGACGATCGCCACAGGGATCAGCACCCTCACCACCGACCGCACCGCGCCTCCTCGCACCTCCGTGACTGCTCGTAAGCGTGCCACGTGCGGGCCTTGGTTTGGAAACCGGCATCCAGTACGGGAGGATATGACCCGTGCGTGCACTTCTTCTTGAAAGCCTCAGCCCTCGCGCAACCGAAATCCTTGAAGACGCCGGCATCTCCGTTGAGAACCACGTCGGCGCCATGGATGAGGACGAGCTCATTGAGGTCCTTCCCGACTTCCAACTCATCGGCATCCGCTCCAAGACCCACCTGACCGAGCGCGTGCTCGAGTCCGCGAAGGATCTCATCGCGATCGGTGCCTTCTCGATCGGCACTAACCAGATCGACCTCGCGGCCGCCGCTCGACGCGGCATCGCGGCGTTCAACGCGCCGTTCTCCAACACCCGTTCCGTCGTCGAGATGGCCGTGTCCGAGATGATCTCGCTCACCCGCCGCCTGCCCGATGCGAACAAGGCCATGCACCAGGGCATCTGGAACAAGTCGGCCGAGGGCGCCCACGAGATTCGTGGCCGCACGCTCGGCATCGTGGGCTACGGCAACATCGGCTCGCAGCTGTCCGTGATTGCCGAGGCGCTCGGCATGAACGTCATCTTCTATGACTCGGCGGAGAAGCTCGCGCTGGGCAACGCCAAGAAGATGCCCACGCTCGACGCGCTGCTCGCGGAGGCGGACATCGTCACCCTCCACGTGGACGGCCGCCCGGGCAACTCCGGCTTCTTCGGCGCCGCTCAGTTCAAGAAGATGAAGCACGGCGCGATCTTCCTCAACCTGTCGCGCGGCTTCATCGTCGACGTCGACGCTCTGCGAGAGGGCCTGCTGTCCGGCGCGATCGGCGGCGCGGCCGTGGACGTGTTCCCCGAGGAGCCCAAGAAGAAGGGTGACCCCTTCGTCTCGCCGCTGCAGAACCTCCCCAACACGATCCTCACGCCGCACATCGGCGGCTCGACGGAGGAGGCGCAGCGCGACATCGGCATCTTCGTCGCCACTCGCCTGCGCGACTACGTGTTCAACGGCGCCACGTCGCTGTCCGTGAACCTGCCTAACCTCGCGGCGGACGCGACCCAGGGCTCGCACCGCATCGCCCACCTGCACCTCAATGTGCCTGGTGTGCTCGCGAAGGTGAACAACGTGTTCGCCGAGCACGGCGTCAACATCGATGGGCAGCAGCTCGCGACTCGTGGTGAACTGGGTTATGTGATCTCCGACATTGCCTCCGGCCTCACCCACGACGCGGTTGACGCGCTGTCTCAGATGCCGGAAACGGTGCGACTGCGGGTGCTCTCATAGCCGCGGAAACCGCCATCTTCGCTGATCTGGGGCTCCCAGACCCGCTGGTGGCGGCACTGTCTCGTTCCGGCATCACCGAAGCCTTCCCCATCCAGGCGGCAACGATCGCCGACGCTTTGGCGGGCCGTGACGTCCTCGGCAAGGCCCGCACCGGCTCTGGCAAGACGCTCGCCTTCGGCCTGCCCTCCTTGGCGCGCCTTGCCGACGCTGGGCGGCCCGAGCCCCGGCGCCCCCTTGCCGTCATCCTGGTCCCCACAAGGGAGCTGGCGATGCAGGTCAACGACTCCCTCGAGCCGTATGCGCACGCCCTCCAGGTGTCGCTTCGCCTCGTGGCTGGCGGGCTGTCGATGTCGAAGCAGATCTTCGCGCTGGAGCGCGGCGTGCACCTGCTGGTCGCCACCCCCGGACGCTTGGCCGACCTTGTGCGGCGTGGCCACGCTGACCTCACCCGCGTACAGATCACCGTGCTCGACGAGGCCGACCACATGGCGCAGATGGGCTTCATGGAGGAGATCGACGAGATCCTCGAGTTCACGCCTCAGGACGGGCAGCGACTGCTGTTCTCTGCGACGCTCGACGGCGACGTCAAGAACCTCATCGACAAGTGGATGCATGACCCCGTCACTCACGACGTGACCGGCGGGGACGCTCCCGCGACGATGGAGCACATTGCGCTCAACATCCCGCCGCATGTGAAGTACCAGCTGGCGACGCGCATCGCGAACCGCCAGGGTCGCACCATCGCATTCGTGCGCACCAAGCTCGCCGCGGACCGCATCGCTGAGGACATGCGCGCCAACGGGGTGCTCGCCGTGGCGCTGCATGGCGACAAGCCCCAGAACGAGCGCACAGCCGCCATCACCGGCTTCCGCGCGGGTCAGATCCCCGTGCTCGTCGCCACCGACGTTGCCGCTCGCGGCATCCACGTCGATCACGTGGACCTGGTGCTGCAGATCGACCCTCCCGCCGACCCCAAGGACTACACGCACCGCGCTGGCCGCACGGCACGCGCGGGCGACTCTGGCCTCGTGGTGACGCTCGTGCTTCCGCATCAGCGCCGCTCCACTGACCGCATGTTCGAAACCGCGGGCATCACGCCCAAGTTCCGCAAGGTGCATGGCGAAGACCCCGACTCTCTCGATCTCGTCGACAAGCTCACCGGAGCATCGGAGCCCAGCCGCATTCCCGTGCCCGCTCCCCGCCTGCGTGGCGAGCGTCCGCAGCGCGGACGTCCCGAACGCGGCAGGCCAGAGCGTGGGCGTCCCGACCGCGGGCCGCGCGGCGACCGTGCGCGTGGGCCCCGCCCGGAGTCACGCGACCGCTACGAGACGTTCGAGACCGCTCCCGCATTTGACGCGCGTGCGAGCGAACTGTCACGCAAGGAAGCGGAGCTTGCCGCTCGCGAGCGTGCGCTCGCCGAGCGCGAGGCGCGCCTTGCCGCACTCGAGTCTGGCGCTCAGGACGCCGGCTCGCATCGCCGCGCAGCCGAGCGTCGCGACGACGACCTCGATCCCCACACCGCGCGCAAGGCCCCTACCGGCGCCCGCACCGAGCGCAAACCCAAGTGGGACGCAGCCAAGAAGAAGGCAGCAAAGAAGGCTGCGACCGGGAAGGGTGCGAGCGCGAAGGGTGCGTATGCGGGCGGCGCCAAGGGTGCCGCTAAGGGCGGTGCCAAGGGTGGCGCGAAGGGAACCGGAAAGCCTGTAGGCGGCAAGGGTACGGGCAAGGGCGGCAACGGTGCCAAGCACACGGGTGGACGACCCGCAGCGGGCGGCGTCAAGCCGCGCAAGCCCCGCCACAAGTAGCGGGTCGGTCAGCTAGCCGTCTTCGGACTCCGAGGCGGCAGCCGCTGCCGCGGCGTCCTCTTCACGAAGGCGAGCGATCTCGCGCTCGAAGTCATCGAGCGACTCGTACGCCTGGTAGACCGACGCGAAGCGCAGGTACGCGATCTCGTCGAGTTCGCGCAGCGGCGGCAGGATCGCGAGGCCGATGTCGAGGGCATTGATCTCCGCCTGGCCGTTCGCCCTCACGGTCTCCTCAACCTTCTGCGCGAGCACAGCCAGGTCATCGTCAGAGACAGGGCGGCCCTGGCACGCCTTCCGCACGCCGGACATGACCTTTTCACGGCTGAATGGCTCCGAGACTCCGGAGCGCTTGAGCACGGTGAGGCTGGCGGTCTCGACGGTCGTGAATCGGCGACCACACTCGGGGCATTCGCGGCGGCGACGAATCGACGCGCCGTCGTCGGCCGTGCGCGAATCCACTACGCGAGTGTCGGGATGCCGACAGAAGGGGCAGTGCATGCCCCTACTTTGGCATGTCACATGCGCAGAGCGTTAGTTGGGCCTCGCTCAGCCGAGTGCCGGGATGACGAGCTGCTCGCCCGCCTGCAGCTGCGAGCTGGACAGGGCGTTGAGCTTGACGATCTCGTCCATGGTGTCGCGCACGTCCCTGCCCTCTGGTGTCAGGTTCGCCGCGATAGACCACAGCGATTCGCCGGCTCCGACCGTGTACGTGTCGAGCTCGGCGGGCGTGGCAGCGTCGTCCGTTGCGAAGGCCTGGGGCGCAACAACGGCACCCACGAGCACGAGGACTGACAGCGCCATGGTGCGGCGCAGACGGGCCTTGCGGGTCTGGGAGCGTAGATCGCCATCTCGGTTACCTTCCTTCGTCGATGTCCGGGTTCGAACACCTGTTCGTTCGAACATCTGTTCTATTTGTAGCACTGCAGTGCGACACGCGCAAGAAGAGAATCGAACACATGTTTGATTTCACGTGCGTTGTGCCCTACCGTCATGACTTAAGAAGACCAGCAGGGTCTGACATGGATCCGGCGAGAAGGAGCAGGCATGAGCGACATCAGTGGCGGAACCGTCCACGAGTTCCCCGACGTCGACTCCGGCGAGGGGCTCACCGAGCGCCAGCGCCTCATCCTCGAGACCATCCGCGCCTCCGTGAACGAGCGCGGCTACCCGCCGTCCATGCGCGAGATCGGTGAGGCCGTCGGCCTCACCTCGACCTCGTCGGTGACGCATCAGCTGTCCGCGCTCGAGTCCAAGGGCTACCTGCGCCGCGATCCGCATCGCCCCCGCGCGATCGAAGTGGTGCTGCCCGGCGAGGCTCCCGCCCAGGCCAGCCCCAGCGTCGGCGCGACGGTCACCAGCCTTCCCGCCAATGACAGCGTGGTCGAGGTGCCGCTCGTTGGGCGCATCGCCGCCGGTGGACCCATCCTCGCGGATCAGTCAGTGGAAGACATCGTGACGCTCCCCCGTCAGCTCACGGGCCAGGGAGAGCTGTTCATGCTCACGGTGCGCGGAGACTCGATGGTCGATGCCGCGATCTGCGATGGCGACTTCGTGGTGGTGCGTCGCCAGAACACCGCGGAGAACGGCGACATCGTCGCCGCCCTGCTCGATGACGAGGCGACCGTGAAGACGTTCCGTCAGCGTGACGGCCGCGTGTGGCTCATGCCGCACAACCCGGCCTACACCCCCATCGACGGCACGCACGCCCGCATCATGGGCAAGGTCGTCTCGGTGCTGCGCAAGATCTAGCGCGAATGCGGCGCTTAGGAGCGCCAGCCGTCCTGCCAGTGGAAGCCACCCATGATGGCTTCGCGCATCGCCTTCATGGCGTTCGCAATGGTGGTCTGGTACACGCGTGACTCGTCTGTCTCCGCCTTCTCAGCAAGCGCTCGGCTACCGGCCTCGTAGTGCGCAAGGTATTCGGCGAAACGCTCCCTTTCGGCCTGCTGGCCGCGGGTGAACTCCTCAGACTGAGCGTCGGTCATGTGTGTGCCTCCTCGGGGCATAAGCCTACGGCGTGGCGCGACCACTTTCCGCTTCCTCACGACCCCGCCTCGGCGTTGAGCCTGCGCAGCGCGGAGAGCACCACTTCGCGGTCCGTCGTGGGCCACAGCGGCGGCATGGAGCGGGCAAGGAAGCCGCCGTACCGGGCCGTCGCGAGTCGCGGGTCCAGAACCGCCACCACTCCCCTGTCATTCACGGAGCGGATGAGCCGACCGGCGCCCTGCGCCATGAGCAGTGCCGCATGGGTCGCGCTGATCGCCATGAAGCCATTGCCGCCACGCCGCTCCACGGCCTCGGTGCGCGCCTGCGCCACCGGATCGTCAGGCCGCGGGAACGGGATTCTGTCGATGACCACGAGGGAGCACGTCTCACCCGGCAGATCGATGCCCTGCCACAGCGCCGTCGATCCGAACAGGCACGCCCGCGGCTCCTCTTGGAACTGCTTCACGAGCGTCGAGAGCTGATCATCCTGCTGGTACAGGATGGGGACATCGAGTCGCTCACGCAGTGCGTCCACGGCAGCCTGTGCGGCCCTGTGCGAACTGAACAGGCCGAGCGTGCGACCTCCCGCCGCCTCGACAAGCGCCGCGAGCTCATCAAGCGCCTCCTCGCCGATCCCGCCCGTTCCGGGCCGCGGCAGGTGGGAGGCGACGTACAGGATTCCCTGCCGCCCATAGTCGAAGGGGCTTCCCGCATCGAGCGTCACCGGGTCCTCGACGCCCAAGTGTCGCGCGATCGCATCGAACCCGCCGCCAAGGCTCAGCGTCGCAGACGTCATCACTGACGCCTTCTCCGCGAGCAGCTTCTCGTTGATGGTGCGAGCCACATCGAGCGGGGCGGCAACGATGCGCTCAGGCAGAGCCGATCCGTAATCTCCGTCGCGCGGCGCAAGCCACACGACGTACGCGCCGGACGTGCCAAGCAGCTCCTCGCACACGTCGAACACCTCCGTGAGTGAGGCGGTCGCCACCTTCGCGGGACCTGCCGTCTCGGCCGCCTGCTTATTGCCGGTCGTGGCCTTGGTGACCGCGCTCAGCACCGATCGCGAAGCCCCCCTGACGAGTTCGAGGGCCTCAGCCAGAGCGTCGGGCAGCTCCCCTCGAATGCGCCCGACGCTGCACTCGCCGAGCGCCGTGTCGAGCGCCCTGGCAGCGCGGTCAAGCTCCTCGGTGGCGATTCCCACTCGCCGAGCGTTGCGTGCGGCCCTGTCGATCCCGAGCACCGTGAGTTCATGCGTCGCGGCGGAGGTGATGCGCTGCACGAGCTCGTGCGCCTCGTCGACGATCAGCACGTCGTGCTCGCCGATCATGTCGTGGCTCGTTGCCTGCACGCCGAGCACGGCGTGATTGGTGACGACGATGCTCGCCCTCGCCGCTTGGTCTCGCGCCTTCTGGGCGAAGCACTCGTCGATCATGGGACAGCGCGACTCGAGGCATTCTCGCCCCGTGACGGAGACCTGCGACCAGGCGCGGCCAGGCACGCCGGGGATGAGGTCGTCCCTGTCACCCGTGTCCGTCTCCTGTGCCCATTCGTGCAGACGAGCGACCTGTTTGCCGAGCTCGCTCGTGGGTCCAAGGTTGATGGGAAGCGCGTCATCGTCTGGCGGGTAGCCGCCGGCCATCTTGTGCACGCACAGGTAGTTGGACCTCCCTTTGAACAGCCCGACGCCGGGGCGGCTTCCCAACACCGGCTCCAGGGCATCGAGCACGAGGGGCAGGTCCTTGGTGAAGATCTGTCGCTGCAGCGCGAGCGTGGCAGTGGAGATGACGATCCGCTCGCCGCTGAGCGCCGCGTGGGCCACCGCCGGGACGAGGTAGGCCATGGACTTGCCGGTGCCCGTGCCTGCCTGGATGAGCGCGTGCTCGCCGCCATTGAGGGCGTTGGCGACTGCCACGGCCATCTGCTCCTGGCCGTCGCGGTGCTCGCCGCCGAGCGCGGAGACAACCTCGCGCAGCAGTTCGGTGGTGCGCTCAGGAGTGAGGGCCTCCTGCTCGAGTGCGGAGCTGCTCACGCGCTGTCGCGGGCGCCAGCGCGGGCTTCCGCCTCCCTCATGCGAGCCGCGAGCGCCTCGGACACCAGGGCGGTCAGTTCATAACCGTCGCCTGTGTGATGCTCCGAGAGCACCTCGCCCTTCGCGTGGGCCTCGGCCACGAGGTCGCCGCGCGAGTACGGAAGCACCACGTCGACGCGCTCCGACGGCTTGGGAAGGCGCTGCGCGATCTCCTCAAGCAGCTCAGGAATGCCCTCTCCCGTGAGCGCCGACACCTCGACGGTGGGCTCGGGGCGACCGCGCAGGCGGGTCAGCACATCCGGATCGGCGACGTCGCTCTTGTTGAGGACGAGGATCTCGGGGACCTTCGAGGCACCGGGGACGTCAGCGAGCACTTCGCGCACTGCACGAATCTGCCCTTCGGGATCCGGGTGTGAGGCATCGACCACGTGGAGCACGAGGTCGGCGAACGCGACCTCCTCAAGCGTCGAGGCAAAGGCCGCGACCAGCTGGTGCGGGAGGTTGCGCACGAACCCCACAGTGTCAGAGACCGTGAATTCGCGCCCGTCTGGGGTCTGGCTGCGACGCACGGTGGGGTCGAGCGTGGCGAACAGCGCGTTCTCCACGAGCACACCCGCACCCGTGATGCGGTTGAGCAGCGAGGACTTGCCGGCGTTCGTGTAGCCCACGATCGCCACGTTGGGCAGTGCGAGGCGGCGCTCCCTGCGCACCTCTCGCGCGGGAGCCATGTTCTTGATCTGGCGGCGCAGCTGCGCCATGCGCGTGCGAATACGGCGACGGTCGAGCTCGATCTTGGTCTCACCGGGACCGCGAGAACCGATGCCCTCACCGCCCGCGACGCGACCACCGGCCTGTCGCGACATCGATTCACCCCAGCCGCGAAGGCGAGGAAGGAGGTACTCAAGCTGTGCAAGCTCAACCTGCGCCTTGCCCTCCTTGGACTTGGCATGCTGAGCGAAGATGTCGAGGATCAGCGCCGTGCGGTCAATGACCTTGACCTTCACGACGTCTTCGAGCGCGCGACGCTGGCTTGGAGCGAGGTCATCGTTGACGATCACCGTGTCAGCGCCCACCGCCTTGACGATGTCCTTGACCTCATTGGCTTTGCCCTTGCCGATGTAGGTGGCGGGGTCCGGATGGGGCCGACGCTGCAGCACGCCATCGAGCACCTCGGAACCTGCGGTTTCGGCGAGGGCTGCGAGCTCTCGCAGCGAGATCTCCGCGGCCTCATGGTTGCCGTGGGAGTACTGCCCCACCAGCACGACCTTCTCAAGGCGCAGCTGGCGGTACTCGACCTCGGAGATGTCTTCGAGTTCGGTCGACAGTCCGCTGACGCGTCGCAGCGCGGCGCGCTCCTCGCGCTCCAGCTGGTCACCGTCGTACTCGGTGGCAAGCGTTCCGCCCTCCGCAACCGCCGTTCCGGCGCGCGACAAGACCCGCTCAAGCACAGCGTCGGCCCGGCTTTGTGCCGAGTCGCTGGGAGCGTCGTCTTCGAGGGCTGGTTCTGACATGGCCCTTCATTGTCTCACCCTGCGCCCACACACGGGGCGGCCCGTCCACAGCTACGCTCATGCCGTGACCGAAGACCACTACTTCACCGCCCAGCCCGCCTCCGCAGACGAGCGGCGTCGCATCGAGGTCACGCTCGCTGGCCGCGACCTCACGCTTGAGGTGGCGCCGGGCATCTTCTCCCCCGATCACGTTGACCTTGGCACGCAGGTGTTGCTGAGAAGTGTTCCGCAGCCGCGCGGCGAGGTGCTCGACATCGGCTGCGGCTGGGGGCCCATCGCGATCACGGCGGCGCTGCGGTCGCCCGACGCTCGTGTCACCGCCGTGGATGTCAACGAGCGGGCGCTCGACCTCGCGCGACGCAACGCCGCGGCGGCCGGTGTTGCAGATCGCGTCACGGTCGCACGCCCAGAGGACGTCGCAGCGGACACGGCGTTCGACACCATCTGGTCCAATCCGCCCATTCGCATCGGCAAGGCGGCCCTGCATGACCTTCTCGCGCACTGGCTGCCGCGGCTTGCCCCTGGTGGTGAGGCGTTCCTCGTGGTGCAGAAGAACCTCGGTGCGGATTCGCTGGCGACGTGGCTCGCGGAGCAGGGCTGGGGTGATGTGGAGCGCGTCGCAAGCGCCAAGGGCTTCCGGGTGCTGCGCATCGCGCGACCCGCGCAGCCCGTGCCCTAGAACGGCAACTTGACCTCTCCCTCGGCAACCAGAACGGCGGGTCCCTCGAGCGTCACATGCGATCCGGTGACGACCACGGAGACAAGGCCTCCAGGAACCTCGACGTCCCACACATCGGGCGCGCCCTCGCCCGCCCACGACCGCACGGCCAGCGCGGCGGCACACGCACCGGTGCCGCACGACATCGTCTCGCCGGAGCCGCGCTCGTGAACGCGCATGCGGATGCGGCCACGGTCCACCCCGTCGCGCGTCTCGCCGCCAAGCGTCACCACGAACTCGACATTCGACCCGTTGGGCGGCGTGGGCTTCACCACCGGAGGCGCCGAAAGGTCAAGCGCATCGAGCTCACCCAAGTGCGCGAGGGCCACCACGTGGTGCGGGTTGCCCACATTGACGCTCAGCGCGGGGCGCACGGGATCAAGGCCGCGAGCGAACACCTCGGAGTCGAAGCCGTCGCGGGAGTCGCCCAGCCGCCACTCGCCCATCGCGATCGAGTACAGCGACTCGCCGAACTCGTTCTGCCCCAGGGACTTTGCCGCTCGCGCACCGCCGCGAGTGGCAAAAACCAACCCCTCGCTGAGGTCCTCGCCAGCATCGCGCTCGAGCAGCGCCGCGTACACCCGTGCGCCGTTGCCGCACATCTCGGAAAGCGACCCGTCAGCGTTCCAGTAATCCATGAACCACATGTTCGGGTCGTAGCCCTTGCCCGCCTCAAGTGCTCCGGCGCGCACCGCGCGAATGACGCCGTCCCCACCGATGCCGCCCCTGCGGTCGCACAGGAAGCGCGCGACGTCAGCGTTGAGGTCAATCTCTCCACGCTCGTCGAAGAGCAGCACAAAGTCGTTCTTGGTGCCGTGGCCCTTCGTGAAGCGCAGGTAGGTCATCGCCCTAGATTACGTGGGCCTTTCCGCGAGGGCCACCACCGCGTCGGCCACCTTGCCAAGGTCCGACGCTGTGGCCGGGCCCTCAACCCACGTCACCCTGGGATCGGGCTGGAACCAGCGGCCTTGGCGGCGCGCGAGGCGACGCGTGTTTCTCGCGATGAGCTCGCGGGTCTCATCGGCGTCGATCTCGCCATCGATGTGGCGGAGCGTCTCCGCGTAGCCCACCGCTCGCCGGGCGGTGACGCCTTCGCGCAGGCCGCGCCGCTCGAGTTCTCGCACCTCGTCGACGAGACCTGCCTGCCACATGTGATCGACGCGCTGAGCGATGCGCGGGTCGAGTGATTCGAACGGCAGCTGCAGGCCGATCTGCACGGCCGGGATCTCGTACTCGTGGGTGGGCAAGTGCGAGGAATACTTCTCCCCCGTGAGCGCGATGACCTCGAGCGCCCGGACGATGCGCTTGGCGTTGGCCGCTCCGATCCGAGCGGCGGCCTCCGGGTCCTTCGCCGCGAGCTCCCGGTGCAGCATCCCTGGCCCCTCAACGCGCGCACGCTCCTCGAGCTCCGCACGCAGCGACTCGTCCGTGCCGGGGAACTCGAAGCGGTCGAGCAGCGCCCTGATGTACAGCCCTGAGCCGCCTGCCACGATCGCTCGCTTGCCGCGGGCGTGAATGGCGGCGATGTCAGCCCGAGCGGCCTCCTGGTAGCGGGCCACGGAGGCGTCCTCGTGGACGTCGAGCGTGTCGAGCTGATGGTGAGGGATGCCGCGGCGCTCGTCCATCGTGAGCTTCGCCGTGCCGATGTCCATGCCGCGATAGAACTGCATGGAATCGGCGTTGACGATTTCGCCATCGAGGCGCTCGGCCACCTCGAGTGCTACGGCCGACTTCCCGGTCGCGGTAGCGCCGACGATCGCGATGACGGGAGTGGTCACGCTGTGGGCACGGGGCGGATGGTCGGCAGGCCAAGGCTCACGGGACCAGCGGGCGCGGAGCCGCCCGTGCCGCACGAGTCGCCGCAGCCGCCGCCGTCGTGCTCATGCTCGCCGGCCTGCACGGAGTCCCACACATCGCCCGCGCGAGTGCGTCGCACCTGGTAGGTGCCGCCCGC
>JGI12383J13903_1000356_pt1 | contig 36859 bp, 34 predicted proteins | sample Passage237B_FD_13903 | JGI IMG/M metagenome (IMG submission 13903)
TCGTCGAGAAACTCCCGCGTCAACACGCTCACCGAGCTGGCCATTTCCTGCAGCGGCGAGGACATCCGGCCGCCGGCCAGCGAATTGGCGGCGGTGTAGCCATAGTCTTTGGTGGAGGTGACAGAGAACGGGGAAAGCACCACGGGCTCTTCGCGGGACGAAAGATCGTCCGAGGTTGGCTCGATTTGGGCCGTCAAAATGGAGGTTCCGAGGGCGGCAAGCAGCGCGGAGAGACGCGCAGAAAAAGATTTCTTCATTTTCTCTAAAGGGGGTTTGGGTTCGATGGGTGTAGGTGGTCCGGCCGGGGGCTCTTCCGGCGGATCTCTCGAACCCGGTTTCGCTACGATGGAAATAGCCTTCGTCTTGGCGTCCTGCCGCGCACGCAGTCGCGTTCCCGCCAACATCTGCTTCAGCGCGGCCAGCGGAATGTGCTCTCCCGAAATCGCCTTCGTCTGAACGCCGCGAACGTCGTCGGGTGAATACAACACCTGCTCGCCCGACTGCGCGGCAAATTGCTTCAACGTGCTTTTCGCATCACCCGACGTGATCGAAAACGTGCGCCGCACCGTCTCCGCCGCCTGCAGGTCGGCCGTGAGGAGAAAACCCACGCAGGCCAGCGTTCGCAGCCCCACGGATTGCGACCGGCCGCCAGGCGAACCACTGCGCCGGGTAACTCTGAAAAAGCGCGACATTTCCGTTGGGGTAAAGGAGCTCCAGGAAAAGGGAGCACCTGGGTAGACGGACGACCGCCATGGAACTGCTAGACGCCTTTCCAAAAAACTTCCGAAGACCAGGCGGAGGAGGTGAAACCACATCGCCGCCAACGGGAATCTCCAGAGCCGGTTGGTATTCAGCTCTTCAATACAAAGATTCCGCTTCTCCGGGCGGTCTTCGATGCGGGCGTCCTTCCACTCGCCGACCGCCCGGTCGCGCCCTGAGACCGCCGGAACCTTCATCGCGCCGCGCGTAGAACAATCTCTCGATCCGTGTGCCAGGCCGAGACGTTGAAATCCGTCTCGAGCAGTCGCACCAAAGACTCATAACCATCGGCGCGAAACGTGCCGCTGAATCTTTTCTTCGCCAGGGTCGGGTCGGCGATCACGAGCTGCCGCAGATTGTAGCGATTGAACTCCGTGACGACCTCCGCCAGCGGCGTCTCATCGAACTCCAGGCGTCGCTCCTGCCACGCCAGCGTGCGCTGGGTCACCGTCGAGTCGACTTTCTCCACCAGAGCCGTGAGCGGATATTCCTCCAGCGTGTTCGAACGCGATGGCACGATCGCCCGTTCTCCCGCGACGAGCAGCGAAGGTTCGTCTGCTGTGGACAACGGCAGGAGCGACCTTCCTTCGCGGGCATCGTCGATGCGAACACGGCCTTCGGTGACGAGAACCTCGAGCGCGGAATCGCGTTTGCGAACGTTGAAAGCCGTCCCCACCGCCCGAACCGCCACCCCGCCACTCGTCACCACGAAGGGTCGCTTCTCGTCCTTGGCGACGTTGAAAAACGCCTCCCCCCGCAGGATCGTCACTCGCCGCTCGGTGCCCGTGAACGATGTTGTGATGGCGGTCGCGGTGTTGAGCTGCACGACCGAGCCGTCCGGCAGATCCAGCTTCTGGAAGGCCCCGACCGCCGTCTCGATCGTGCGCTGAGGAGCACGGATCGCGAACACAAGGGTGAGAATCAGCGCAATCGACGCGGCCGCTCCCCAAGCCGCCCAACGACCGATGCGCGATTCCTTTTGCCGAACGCGCGGCTTGAGGAGATCGGCATCGGGAACAGACGTCGTTTCGGAAGGAGCCGGAACCGCGCCGAGGCGATCGCACATCTTCCAAACGAGATCGAGTTCCGCGAAGACCGCCGCATGTCGGGGATCCTGCTGCAGCCACCGCATGAACTCAGCCGTCTCCGCCTGCGTCAGCCCGCGATCGCGCAGGCTCAGCCAGGCCGCGGCGGCTGCTTCGATCATTTCAGGGGTCGGGTTGTTCGAGGCTGCGTCCATTAGGAAACTCTTTGGGAAAAACCGAGCGACTTTAGATAATCACGAATGCGCAGCACGCCGTTCGCCACCTGGGCATTCACCGTGTTCTCCGAGATGCCCAACTGCTCGCCAATCTCGCGATGCGAAAGCCCGTGCAGCTTTCTCAAGGTGAGGATCCGTCGACAACGCTCGGGCAACGCCTGGATGGCTTCAGCGAGGAGCTGAAGTTCCTGATCGTGGCAAACCGACTCCGCGACCCCGGGGCGTTCTTCGAAAACCGGCAGCAGTTCAATCTCCGCCGTTCCTTCGATCGCCACCACCTTCCGGCGACGAAACAGATCGAGCGCCGCATTCCGGGCCGTGGTGAAAAGGTAGGCTTTCGGTGAGCGCAGCGAAGCTTGCTGACGTGCCTGCAGCAGACGCGCGTAGGTTTCCTGCACCAGATCGTCGATGTCCAGATGCGCGGAAAACTTCGCTCGGAGATAAGCGCGCAGCTCCGGTTCGTGAGGTTGAACTTCCTCGGCAAACCAACGCGCACTTTCGGGGTCGGACGGGGGCATGGCGGGGTAAAGCAAGCCTCCATTAGAAACACGAGACCACGCTGTCGAGGGACGATTCCTCGGACGAAAATTTAGTGCTCAGACCGAAAAACCGCTTAGTAGATTTCGCCGTCCCATCCGTCTTCCGTCGATCCGCGGCGGACATCCCCCCGAACGGAACGTTCGTCTTCAAACGTTCGGCATATTTCCTCTTCGCAGTCCGCGCACCGACGACGGCGCGAACCCATGCACCGCCTTGAAGCAGCGGGCGAAGTGATACGGATCGTCGAACCCCACGTGCGCCGCCGCCTCTTTCACGAGCCCTCCCGACTCGACCAAAAACTCGGCCGCCAGCGCCATCTTGCGGCGCAACAAATATTGATACGGGCTCGTGCCCTGAAACCTGCGAAACAGGCGGCAAACGCTCTCAGGCTCCAGCCTCACCGCGTGGGCGATTTCCTCGAGCGACGCCAACGAGCGCGCTTGCGTATCGATAAGAGCACGACACCGCCTGAAATTCTCTCGCGCGCGATCCTCCCCCACCGCACCCGGAGCGGCCGCGCCCGCCGCTTTGAGCAGGAGAATTTCCACCAGCTTCGCGCAGATCTCCGCTGCATACCGCTCGTGTCGATTGCCCTCGTGAATCAATTCCTCGGCGATCGCCAACATCTCCGCCGGAAACGTCAGCCAACGCACCGCGCCGGGCGACAGGTTCGCCGCGGTCAGCCGCGCCTCAACCTCCCGCCCGGCCAGGGCGAAGAAGAACTTCACCAGCGGCGCCTCGGGATCCGAGCGGATCCAGGTGCTCATCTTCGGCGCGGAAGCAAAGATCGAACCCGCGCCGATCGCCTGCTCCTCTCCCCCGGCCAGGCGGACGAACCCGCGCCCCGCCGCCACGAATTCGAGCACGTGAAACGGATAATCGTCCCGATTCACGAGGTAGTCGGGGGCACACTCTTCGCGCCCCGCCAGCGCCAGCGCCCAACGCGTTCCTTTCGCCGGCGCGAGATTCAGGAAGGCATAGCGGGAACCCGCGACGCGCGACGCCAGCAAGTGCTTGCTCAGCGACGGGGATAGTCGGGATTCAAGTGACGCCATCGGTCAACTTTCTCCAGCTTATGGACAGCTTTGTCCATTCCGGACGCTCGCCTTGCTGCGTTATCCTCGCCGGGAACGTCTTCCCCGATCGTCAACAATCTCTATCCCGCCATGTCCTCTCGCTCGCCCCGCTCCCGTCGCACCGTTCTGCTCGTCGCCAGCGGCGACCTTCGCGCATCGGCCAATGAAAAATGCTGGCCCGCCCAGGCCGAGATGGAGCGGCGCCTCGCCGAAGTGGTCGCGTCCTTCGGCTACAAGCTCGTCCGCGCGCATCCCTACAAGCCCGAGCAGAAGCACGGTTTCATCGGTTCACAGCGGGAAGGGATGGAGGTGTTTGCGCAGATCGATCCGCATACGCCTCTCATCGTCGCGGAGAGCGTCTGGCAGTATTCGCATCACGTGTTGTCCGGACTGATTTCGCATCGCGCGCCGATTCTGACCGTCGCGAATTGGTCCGGAACCTGGCCCGGCCTCGTCGGCATGCTGAATCTCAACGGTTCGCTCACCAAAGCGGGCGTCCGCTACTCCACCTTGTGGAGCGAAAACTTTGACGACCCTCTCTTTCTCCGCGGTCTCAAACGCTGGCTCGAGCACGGCGTGGTTAAGCACAAGATCACGCACGTGACCCCTTTCGCGCAGGTCACGCCCCCCTCCCGCGCCCGCACCGTCGCAAAGCGGATCGCCGACGACCTCCGCCGCCGGAAATCGATCATGGGCGTTTTCGACGAGGGCTGCATGGGCATGTATAACGCCATCATTCCCGACGAACTCCTCTTCCCCGCCGGCGTTTACAAGGAGCGCCTCTCGCAATCCTCCCTCTACTATGCCGCGACGCAGGTCTCCGACGCGGAAGCACGCGCCGTGTTGAAGTGGTATCGAAAAAAAGGATTCACGTTCCACTTTGGTCCCGACGAAGAAACCGATCTCACGGAAGGTCAGGTTCTCTGGCAGTGTAAAACCTACATCGCGGCCGTGCGGCTCGCCGACGAATTCGGCTGCGAGACGATCGGCATCCAATACCAGCAGGGCCTCAAAGATCTTCTCCCGGCCTCCGACCTCGTCGAAGGCACCCTCAACTCGACGGAACGTCCGCCCGTCAAACGCGCCGACGGCTCGATCATCCGCGACGGAGAACCTATTCCGCATTTCAACGAAGTCGACGAATGCGCCGGCCTCGACGCCCTTCTCACCGATCGCGTGCACAAGGCCCTCGGCCAGCCCCGCGCCAACACCCTTCACGATCTCCGTTGGGGCGATTGGGACCGTTCCGGCACGACCCATGAGTATGTCTGGGTTTTCCTCATTTCGGGCAGCGCACCCGCGGATCACCACGTGAACGGCTGGGCCGGTTCCGATTCGCATCGGCAGCCTGGCATGTATTTCCGCCTCGGCGGCGGCACGCTACGGGGCGTGGCCAAACCCGGCGAAATCGTCTGGAGCCGCATCTTCGTCGAAGACGGAAAACTCAAGATGGACCTCGGTCGCGCCAAGGTCATCCACCTCCCCCGCGAGGAAACCGAGCGCCGCTGGAACGAGACCACCTACCAATGGCCGATCATGCACGCGGTCACCTATGGCGTGACCCGCGACCAACTGATGGCTCGCCACAAGAGCAACCACATCCACGTCGCCTACGCCAACAGCGCCAGGGAAGCCGATCTCTCCCTCTACACCAAGGCCACCCTCGCCGCCGAACTCGGCCTCGAAGTCTCACTCTGCGGCACCAACGCCAGCGGCCAAAGCTTCGGCAGCCGTTAGAGCAAGGCGGCTTCCAACCTTCGATGACGTCGAAGGTTGCGTAATTTTCGACAAAAAGCCCTCCCGAGCAGTGGGAGGGCTTAAAAATTGGGTGCAGGGGCTGGATTTGAACCAGCGACCTTCAGGTTATGAGAGCCGACCTTCAGGCTCTGATAGCCAAAGTGGTTAACTCACTTTGCACCAAAACTTTGGCTGTTTCATTGACTACCGCGATTTCGGGAGCTGCTGCCCGTTGCTCTGAGCTTCGTGAGGTTTCAAATCAACCTCAAAAAAGGAGCATGTCATGAGTCTGGAACTACGTCGGAATGTCAGCGAATGGTGGTATGGTCGCCTGCAAGCGAACGGCCGTCGTTACGTCAAAAATCTCGGCATCAAAGTTGAAGGTCGGATTCCCCCGACTTTGCGCGAAACGGGCGACATCGTCTTCGAACGCTCGCGCGCGAAGGCGCAGGCCGCGCTCGAAAAAGCGCAGGCCGAATTGAAGCGTCGCAGCTCGGCGGAGGAACTCGTGCAGACGCTGCACGAGATTCGCACCGGTTCCCGCGTGCGGTCCGTTCCGCTGGACGAATTGCCGGCGCGGTGGGACGGCCTGCTGCGCCGCCGTCCGCTCAGTGAGGCTTATCGGGTGCAAGGGATCAAACGGATCGAGCGGTTCGTCGCTTTCGTCCGCAAGACCTCTCCGGGTCTGCACGAAATGGCGCAGGTGCAGGCGTCGATGGCCACAGCCTACTGCAAAATGGAACTCCAGCGTGGAATCAGTGCGCAGACCTACAATCAAATCGTGATTCACCTCCGGTCTGTCTTCCAACTGCTGCGCAAGGAGGGCGGCATGGCCGAAAACCCCTTCGAGGACATCCCGCTGCGCGAAGGCGAAACGATCTTCCGCAAGCCTTTCACCGTCGAGGAACTCGCCCTCATCGAGAAAACCGCGAAGGACGACCCGTTCATTTATCCACTCATCGTTACGGGCATGTGCACCGCGATGCGCCGGGGTGATTGCTGCTCGCTGCTACGCAGCGCCGTCGACCTGAAGGCGGGATTTGTGACGGTGAAGACGTCCAAGACGGGCGAGACGGTGCAGATCCCCATCTTCCCCTTGCTGCGGGGTGTCCTCGAAAAGGCGATGGCCGAACCCCCAGTGCGTCCGCCATTTTACGTTTTCCCCACGTTGGAGGCGCATTACCGCATCAACGCCGATCATCTCACAGATCGGGTGCGCCGCGTCTTCAAGGCTGCGGGTTTCTACAACGCCAATCCGGGTGAGTCGGATGAGGACACCGGCTCGCGCGGGCAGGTGCAGCAAGCGCGCGAGCACGGCGTCCGTCGCGCTTCGGTGCGCGACTTCCACTCGTTCCGCGTCTCGTGGGTCACAGTCGCGCTTACTGCGGGCGTCCCCTTGGAAATTGTCCAACGCGTCACTGGCCATCGCACGACGGACATCGTGCTCAAGCATTACTTCCAACCGGGCAAGGAAGACTTTCGACGCACGCTGGCAGGCAAGCTGCCGGCGCTCCTGGGCGATCACACGCAGCGCGCCGCTGATGAGTTCAATCTTGCCGACCTGCGCGCGAAGCTGACCGCGATGGAGGATTCGACCTGGCGACACATTCGGGATGAACTGATTGGGCGACTACCCGTCGAAAAGAACGTTACGCCGCCCGCCTTGCCGGGGCGGGCCTTCGCGGCCTGATTGAAATGAAGCACTTAGGTCAAATGGAGCTTTAACTATTGAGGATTTCTCAATCAGAGCTTTGATTGACTTCCGAGGAATAGATCAAACATGGCTTTAACTAATCCCAATAACCCAATCAAAGCACTGGCCGGCTTGCCCCGGTCGGCGCCGGTTGACACTGCGCGCCTCCGGGAGGCCGGCGTGTCTCCTGCGCTCGCCTCCCACTATGTGCGGGCAGGATGGCTGACACGGCTGGGCCGGGGTGTGTTCATGTTCCCCAACGACGAGTTGGCGGTCGCCCCTACCTTGGCCGTCCTCGCCCGACACGTTCCCGGCCTGCACGTCGGGGGGAAGACCGCGCTGGCCTGGCGCGGCGTCCGTCACAACGTCGGGCCGCGAGAAAAGCTGACGCTGTGGGGCCGCGATCCCCGGCCGCTGCCCGGCTGGTTCGGTCAGCGCTTCCCGTCGCGCTATGTCTCCCGGAAGTTGTTTGACGTCCAGCTCGCGGCCGATTTCGGGCTCCAACCGTTGCCGGAAACACCGCAGGGGCCGCTGGTCTCGGTGCCCGAACGCGCACTCTTGGAAATGTTGAGTGAGGTGGGAACGCCGCAGCAGGGGCTCGAGGAAGCTCGCAATGTCATGGAAGGACTCCGGTCGCCGCGCCTCGATATCTTGGGCAAGCTCCTGCAGCACTGTCCACGGGTGAAGGTCGTTCGCTTGTGCGTGCAATGGGCGGAGGAATTGAGTCTTGAGTGGGCGTCCGAAGCCCGCCGTCTCGCCGGCCTGCGCGGACGCGGACGCTGGCTTACCCGGTTGCCCGACGGCAGAACCCTCGTGCTCAAACCCTGATGGACAAAGCCTACATCGATACCGTTCGCCTCCTGCTGGAGGCCGCCCCCGAAGTGTTTCGCTCGGGCGTGTTCGCCATGAAGGGCGGCACGGCAATCAATCTCTTCGTGCAGGACCTGCCTCGGCTGTCCGTGGACATCGACGTCGTGTATGTCGCGCACACAACACCGCGTGCCGCAGCTCTCGCAGAAATCGCCGCCGAGCTGACCGCGATCCGTGACCGGCTCAAACAACTGGGACTTGCTGCCGAGGTCACGGCGACGGCGGTCGGCGACGAAACCAAAATCTTCGTCCGGCGTGGCCGCGATCAGGTGAAGATAGAGATCAATCACGTCTTCCGGGGAACCGTGCTGCCGCCGGAATCGCGACCGCTGGTCAAAGCCGCGAGTGACCTGTTCACGGTGGGATTCAGCGTGCCGACGCTGGCCGTGCCGGAACTCTATGGGAGCAAACTCGTCGCCGCGTTGGATCGTCAGCACGCGCGCGACTTCTTCGACGTGCACGGGATGTTTCAGACCCATGGCCTGCGCGCGGACACCGTCGAGTGTTTCGTCGCCTATCTCGCCGGTCACAATCGGCCGGTTCACGAGGTGCTTTTCTCCCGCGACTTGGACATGGGACCGGCCTTCGAAAACGAATTCGTCGGCATGGAGCGGGTGGCTGTCTCGCTGGCCGACTTGCAGGCCACGCGCGACCGACTCCGCCGCGAGCTGCTCGCAGCGCTGACCGAAGCCCAGAAACGTTTCCTGCTAAGTCTGGTCGCAGCCGCACCGAACTGGGCGCTGCTTCCATTTCCGCATTTGGCCGAACTGCCGGCCGTGCAATGGAAGCTGCAAAATCTTGCGCGGCTCAAGAAATCGAATCCGACGAAATTCAAGGCGCAGACCGAGGAACTGGAGAAGCGATTCGGCTAAAAGATACCGCCCCGGTGGCCCCCGGGCGGCTGGCCCGTGTCGAGGGACCATCGCGAGACCGGGGCCTGAGTCAACGCGCGATCCGCTCGCCGGAATCGCGGGCGTCGGCCAAAAAAAAGGGCCTCACAAGAGGCCCGCAGCGCGGAAGGAATAGTGGCCGACCTTCTGCGGGTCAGCCTTCGCGTCGCCCACGATGACGTGGTCGATAAGGTCAATGTCGATCACCTTGGCGGCCTCCCGAAGCTGGCGAGTCACTTGGATGTCGGCGGCGCTGGGAGAGGGATCGCCGGAGGGATGATTGTGGGCAAGTGCGACGTGAAAAGTCGCGCGAGTAATTGTTCAATTATGAAGAAACCTCCATAAGAATAGAACCTGCGGTTCCGTCCGCAGTAGCCAATCGGCACCGGCGTGGCTGGCAACGGCCGGGTCGGAAGCTGCCGAGACAATGTATCCGGCGCCCTTCGGGGCGGAGGAGTCCTCCGCGAGGAGGCTCCTCGGGTCGCGAGCGTCAATGCGGCCCAGGGCTAGGCTGGGTGACACGTCCAACACATTGTGAACTGATCGCAGGCACCGTCAAAATCAGCAGAGCCAAACGACGCTGACAGGCTCTGGCCAAAACGGCGCGCAGTCGAGTGCCACCACCTGTATGCTTGGAGCACACGGATCGATAAGACTGCCGGTGTAGAGTCAGGGACTAAATCACTCGAAAGTTACTCGCACGAAACACGGTAAACCCGACCTCCCGCCCTTCAGTGGGGCAGGCCGCGCCGCAAGGCAGGCTGACGGGAGTCGCGGGCAGAGGATGCTGGAGGAAGCGAACGCCACCCTGTAATCGGGCGGATAGGAGTTGCGATATCACTCCGCCGCGAAAGCGGGCCGACTTCCAGCGGGTCGTTCATTACGAAACAACGGCAGAACCTTCGCAGGAGGAAATCGCAAATGAACCTGGAGCAATCCACGTGTGCATCCTCCGACGCGGCGTCGGCGTGGGACCAGCTCGACTGGCCCGCGCACGAGCGTCGCGTCAGGAGGCTGCAGGCACGGATCGTAGAGGCCACACGGGCGAAGCGCTGGGGCAAGGTGAAGGCCTTGCAGCGGCTGCTCACCCACTCGTTCAGCGGCAAAGCCTTGGCCGTGAAACGAGTGACGGGAAACAAAGGCAAGGACACTCCGGGAGTTGACGGGGCAACCTGGCAGAAACCGGAGACCAGATATAGGGCCATCGGATCGTTGCGGCGCCGCGGTTATAGACCGCAGCCGTTGCGGCGCGTCCATATCCCGAAAGCCAACGGCAAGCTGAGGCCGCTGGGCATCCCCACGATGCGGGACCGCGCGATGCAGGCGTTATACCTGCTCGCGTTGGAACCGGTCGCGGAGACGCTCGCGGACCCCAACTCCTACGGCTTCCGGGCGGAGCGCTCGACGGCGGATGCCATCGAACAATGCTTCAAACTGCTCAGTCGCAAGACTGCGCCCGAATGGGTGCTCGAAGGCGACATCCAAGGCTGCTTCGATCATATCAGCCACGGGTGGATGTTGACGCACATCCCGACGGACACCGAAGTATTGGGAAAGTGGTTACGCGCCGGCTTCGTTGAAAACCGGCGTCTGTTCCCCACGGAGGCGGGCACGCCGCAAGGCGGCATCATCTCGCCCACCCTCGCGAACATGACGCTCGATGGATTGGAGCGCGCGCTCGGCGAACGGTTCTTCCGAACCGGTTTCCGCCGCGGCGAGCACTATAATCCGAAAGTGTCACTGGTGCGCTACGCGGACGACTTCATTATCACCGGCTGCTCGCGAGAGCTGCTGGAGAACGAGGTGCGGCCGCTGGTCGAACGGTTCCTCAACGAGCGAGGGCTGCGACTCTCGCCGGAGAAGACCAAGGTGACGCACATCAGCGAAGGCTTCGACTTCCTCGGTCAGAACCTCCGCAAGCGCGGAGGAAAGCTGTTCGTGCGACCGTCGAAGAAGAACCTGCACGGGTTCTTGGAGAAGATCCGCGCGATCCTGCGGGACAACCCATCGATCGCCCAAGCTGAGCTGATTTGGTATCTCAACCGCGTCCTGCGCGGCTGGCTCGGATATCATCGGCACATCACGGCGACGGCGACGTTCCGCAAGGTGGACCTCGTGATCTGGCATCGGTTGTGGCGGTGGGTCCGCCGCCGGCATCCGAACAAGTCGGCCGACTGGATGTATCGCAGATACTGGCATCCGGTCGGCGGGCGGAAGTGGACGTTTGCGGCCGAACGCGAGCGCACGCCCGAGGGACAGCCCTCGTGGTGGTCGCTCATCTACGCCACGGACGTCCGAATCAGGCGGCATCTGAAGATCAAAGCGGACGCCAATCCGTTCGATCCACGGTGGCGCGCCTACTTCGAGGAACGTGCGATCCTCAAGCGAGTGGACCCGAAGATCGCGCGCTTCCTGCGCGCCAAATCCGTCGTGAAAACCGGCGTCGCGTAGCGGCGCTTTGCAACGGCTTGAGCCGGATGATTGGGAAACTATCCAGTCCGGTTCTGAGGGGAGGAGGTCCGGGGTCAACCCGGCCTCCTTACCCGACCCACGAGCGCCGTGGCGCCGGCAAGGATGGCGCCCCGGAAGACTTCACGGGGGGCAACCAGGGTGGACGTGGCCGTGCCCAGCGTGACGAGGTGGCGGCCGATGGGGTGATTCTTGCGGTCGAGATAGACGCAGTAGAACGCCTCCTGCATCGGGCATTCGTCGAACGCGGAGCGGAGGTAGTCGGCGACCATTTCCGGTCGGTCGAGACGGACCTCTTCGCCGAGGGAAACGAGGGAATAAACGATCTTGGCTTCGTAAACGCGCATGGTGAGCGCTCGCGCGAGCCGCGTTTCCCTTTCTCGACATGGTGTCGAGTGATCGCGGGTGCTGCCCGGTTGAGCGCCCGCTCGGGATGGGCGAAAGTCAAAGCGCTGGGTGGAGCACCGAGGCAGCGTCCCGCGCAGCGGGACCAATCGAGGGGGAAGCGGAACGTTTGCGCGAGGTGGAGGCCGCAGGCACGACCTTGACCGCCCATAAAATGGGGCGCTACCGGACGGGCAGAGCTAAAAGAATTCGAGCGCAGCGAGCATCGAGGATTGTCGATCCGATGGGAGAGTCGCATGTTAGCGGCGAAACGATCTCGGAATGAAATATTTCGCATACGGCTCCAATATGCTGCGTGAACGCCTGCTGAAGCGCGTGCCAGGTGCCACCGTGATCGGGCTCGCGAGCGTCCGTGGTCGAGAATTGCGTTTCCATAAAAGGAGCAGCGACGGGTCCGCCAAATGTGATCTGGCCACGACGCAGCGTGACAGTGACCAAGCGTGGGGCGTGCTTTTCGAGATTCCCGAAGATCAAATCACTGCGCTCGATGACGCCGAGGGGCTCGGTAAAGGCTACGCAAGGACAGCAATCCAAGTGCGCGCGGGAGACGGCCAAGCGGTTGAATCAACCGTCTATCTCGCAACACCGGAGGCAGTCGCGCCCGCCCTCCAACCATACGATTGGTATCACAGTCTGGTGGTGATGGGCGCGCGGCAGAACAATTTGCCCGCTGGTTACATTGCGGCGATCGAGGCTGCTCACTCCATTCCTGACCCAATGCTCAGACGGAAGACGCGGCTTGAAGCCCTTGAGGTGTTGGCTGCAGCGGCGCGCCAGCCCTAGCCGCGTAGCGCCGGGAGGTATTCCCCTAAGTCACGAATGCTGACTAAATGTCGGCGTGGGACATAGTAGTCCCGCACAGTCTTAATTTCTGGCGGTAGCTTGATCGCTGCTTCGCCAAGTTTTCGATTGTTCTTCGCGATCTGCGCGATGCCGCGACCTGAGTTGAAAAAACGTGTCGGGTGATCGAGGCCGGCGACGTAGAGTTCTTTTCGCTTGGTCGTGGGATGTTCGGCCAAAAAGTAGAAATCCTTAAACACCTTGTTCTGACGGATGGATTCGCTGCCTCCCTGCCATTGGATGAAGGTGAATTCGGCAATACGGCGATTGGTCTCCAGATCGAAACCTTTGCCGGTATTGCCTGCCGCCAACGACAGGCTTTCGACAATCTCGCCGGGCTCCAAGATTACCGGCAGGACAAGAAGAATTCCGACGGTATGAATGATTTCGGAAATCTGATTCGAGTGCTTCTTGATCAGAAGAGCCGCGAGCATCAACTCCGCGCTCACACCAAGCGCGCTGAGTTCGCGTCCTGCATCCGAGTGACCGACACCAACGAGCTTTGCCTCGATTTTGGAGACCGCCTTTTTCAGCGACCCAGAGCGGAAAAGGCTCAGTGCTTCGGACGCTTTTGAAAGGTCGGTCATGTTGGGATCAATCTTGTAGCGTGCTTAGCTATGAATTCCAAAAACAAAACACCCCACCTCTGTCGTCTAAGCATACCCGTTGAGACAGGAGTCAATTTTCCGCAGTCTTGTAAACATGACGTAGTTTTCATCAGGGGTCGCGACGTCCTAGTGTCCTACCTCGCGTGAACACTCCTCACAAAAAAAACGCCAAAACCACGGTGTGCCGCTTGCGGTGCACCTTTTGTCCCGGAACCCAGGTCTGCTGGCCGGCAGAAATTCTGCAAACGCCCTGATTGTCGGAAGGCCAGCCGTCAGGACAGCCAGCAACGCTGGATCAAGAAGACCGGCAACGGAGCCTATCATTCTGGTCCCGAGCACGTCGCGCGTGTCAAAGCCTGGCGTGAAGCCAACCCGGGCTACTGGCGAAAACAGGATGCGCCACCTGGCGCCGCTACTCCACCCGCGATCACGCCAGAAAGCTTTCGGGAAATGCTCCGAGACTTTGCGTTACAAGATACCTGCGGTGCGTTACAAGATCCCTGGAGCCCGCAACTCGTTGCGCTGCTTGGTATTTTGGCGTGGCTCCGTGGCTCTGCGTTACAAGAGACCATCGCGGAGGACCTGCGCGAAATCATGCTCACAGGATATGCCATCCTCGAAGAGCTTTACCCTTCCACCTCCACTGACCCGTCGCTGCGGACCCCAAAACCCGACTAAATCCGATCCGATTCAGTGAACGATGGGCGGGCAGCATCAACTCCCGCTCGGCCCACACGATGCCGCTGCCATTCCGGCGGCGGCATACGTGCGCATGTCCACGGAACACCAGCAGTATTCGACTGAGAACCAACTCGACCGGATCAAGGAATATGCCGCCCGCCGGCAAATGACGCTGGTCCGCGTATTCGAGGACGCGGGCAAAAGCGGGCTGAACGTGCGCGGGCGTGACAGTCTGCGGCGCATGATCGAGGAGGTCGAAACGGGGCGCGCCGACTTCAACTGCATTCTCGCTTACGACGTGAGTCGCTGGGGGCGATTCCAAGACGCAGACGAGAGCGGCTACTATGAATACATCTGCAAACGCGCCGGGATTGCGGTCCACTACTGCGCGGAGCAGTTCGAAAACGACGGTTCGCCGACGTCGAACATCATCAAGAGCGTCAAGCGTTCGATGGCGGGCGAATACAGTCGCGAGCTGTCCTCGAAGGTTTTTCAGGGTGCGTGCCGGCTGATTCAACTCGGCTTCAAGCAGGGCGGCGCGGCTGGCTACGGGCTGCGGCGGATGCTGGTGGATCAATCCGGCCAGACCAAAGGCGTGCTGCGCATCGGCGAACACAAGAGTCTGCAAACCGACCGGGTGGTTCTCGCACTCGGTCCGGATGAAGAAATCGAAACCGTGAAATGGATCTACCGAACCTTCCTCGATGAGGGGCTCACGGAGCGCGAAATTGCCGAACGGCTGAATGGTCGCGGACTCCGCACCGATCTCGGCCGGGCGTGGACGCGTGGGACCGTCCATCAGATTCTGACGAACGAAAAGTATGTCGGGAACAACGTGTATCACCGGACTTCCTTCAAATTGAAGCGGAAGCACGTCTTGAATCCGCCGGACATGTGGATTCGCGCGAAGGGCGTTTTTCCTGCGATCATCTCCACCGACGATTTTCTCCGGGTGCAGGAAATCATTATCGCTCGTGCGAAGCGTTTCACTGACGAGGAAATGCTGGCGAAGCTTCGGGAGCTACTCACTCAGCACGGCCGTCTTTCCGGCGTCATCATTGATGAGCGCGAAGATTTACCCTCCAGCGCGGCGTTTCGTCACCGCTTCGGGAGTTTGGTGCGCGCCTATCAGCTGATCGGTTACACGCCGGAGACGGACTACGGCTTTATCGAGGTCAATCGCTTCCTCCGCCAGAAGCACCCGGAGGTAATTCAGGAAGTCATCACCAAGCTCACCTCCCAAGGCGTGCGCGTCGAGCGTGACCCGGCGACCGAACTGCTCGTTCTGGACAATGAATTGATCGTCTCGCTGGTGCTCTCCCGCTGCCTCCGCACCCCGGCGGGCTCGCCGCGGTGGCTGGTGCGATTCGAAGAGCGCCACCGGCCAGACATCACGATTGTCGCGCGCATGGACGAGGCCAACCAGGCGGTTAAGGACTACTACCTCTTCCCCTCGCTTGATCGTCTAGCGCTGCGCCTGCGTCTCGCCGAATTCAACAGCGCGTTCCTGGACGTCTACCGTTTTGACGATCTCGGGTTCTTCTACGATCTCGCCGAGCGCGTCTCCATCGAGGAAGTCGCATGAAATCCGAATCCGAACATGAAGTCATGATGATCCCGGTCCAATCTGTGCGGATTGCCAATCCACGCGTGCGAGACCGCCGGAAATTCGAGCTGATCATCCGAAGCATCTCCGAGCAGGGTTTGAAACGCCCGATCACGGTCACGGAGGCCAGCAGAGTTCGCCAAGAAGAAGATCGGTGGCGCTTTGCAGCTGGCCCACCCGGGAGTCGAGGTGAACGTAGGCATCTTGGCGCCAAACTCTCGGGCCGATAACTCCGAGGCTCCCCTCGCCTTGGTCTGTGAGTTCCCCCGCGGAGCATCGGATGCGGAGCTGGCATTGGCACACCGTCTGGCGTGGAATTTCTCGCGCACCACGCTCCTTATCACCCTTGAGCCCTCCCGTCTGATTGCTTGGTCATGTCTTCAAAACCCGCAGCAGGCTGAATCGTTGCGCAAGGTCGTCGAAGTGAATGAGGCGACGGCGGAAAGCGATCAGGATGAAATTCGGAGCCTACTGCATTGGATCGGGCTAGTTACGAATCAGCTTCAGTCGGCCTGGCTCAGGTCCACGAGGACGCCGTCCTCGATGGCTTGGGCGCGGAAGTAGGAGTAGATTGTTTCCCCGAACGGATTTTCACAGGACATGGTTTCGTGCCGTTCGGCCCGTGGGGCGTGCGTCACGTCTCGTGACCTTATCGCCTACTGCCGATTGGCGATTTTCGCCCCACACCCGAAAGTCAAAGCGGTGGACGGAGCGCCGAGGCCGTGTCCTGCGTAGCAGGACCAACAAGGGGGAAGCGGAGTGATTCCGCGAGGTGGAGATCGCGCAGCGATACTACCTTGACCGGGTGTAAAATGGCGAAACCAGCGGCTGGCAGTCGCTAGAAGATTCGAGCGAAGCGAGCGTCCTGCTCCTCAAATATCCAGCCCCATGGGCTCCGCGAAGGCGAGCACCTCCCAACCTTGCTTAAGCCAAAACTCGCGGCCCATGTCATTGTCGCGTGCCACTAGGATGAGCACCCGCCGCACGCCGCAACGCTGCAACACCTCGATGGATCGAGTGGTCAGTTCCCGACCGATGGATAGCCCGCGATGAGATTTCGCTACCGCCAAATGGTAGAGAAGTCCACGACGGCCATCATGCCCTGCTAGGACTGCACCGACGAGTCGGCTGCCGGCCACTGCCACTTGGCTCGCCTCAGGATTCCGTGACAAGTAACGCATCAATTCCCCTATACTGTCGCCCTCCGCCAACTCGACGCCTTCAGACTCGGCCCAAAGGCGTCGCGCCTCCACGAGATCGGCGGTCCGCATGGAGCGAAACTGGATGTTTTCGGACATGGCGGCGGAATCTTCGCACGGGGGCATTAGGCTGCGATGCTCTTTTCGGGTATCGCGTCGCTCCGAGCCCGGAGTTTCAGAGCGACTTGGACAAGCAAGATGAGCGCCGGCACCTCGATGAGCGGCCCGACCACGGCGGCGAACGCCACACCAGACTGAAGGCCGAAGACCGCAATGGCGACCGCGATGGCCAACTCAAAGTTGTTTCCCGCCGAGGTGAAGGCGAGCGTCGTCGCGCGCTCGTAATCGGCACCGATTTTTTTCGCCATGAAGAAGCTGACGAAAAACATGACCGCGAAATAGATCGCGAGCGGGAGCGCGATCCGAATGACATCGAGCGGCAACTGCACGATCGATTCACCCTTGAACGTGAACATCATCACGATGGTGAAAAGCAAAGCGCCCAGCGTGAGAGGAGAAATTCGCGGCAGATACCGCGTTTCAAACCACACTTCGCCTTTCCATCGGATCAAGAGCACCCGGCTAAGCACGCCGGTCGCGAAGGGAATGCCAAGATAGGTCATCACACTCCAGAAGACGTCTCCAATCGCGATCTTCACGAGGCGTCCCTCGAGCCCGAAGTAAGGCGGAAGCACGGTGAGAAAGAGCCACGCTAATCCGCTATAGGTGAGAACTTGGGCGAGGCTGTTGAGCGCAACGAGGCCCGCGGCGTATTCGCGGCTGCCCTTTGCGAGATCGTTCCAAACCAGAACCATCGCGATGCAGCGCGCGATGCCGACGAGAATCAAGCCGGCCATGTAGTCGGGATGGTCGCGCAGCAGCGTCACCGCCAGAACAAACATCAGCAACGGTCCCACGATCCAGTTCTGCACCAGTGACAGCGTCAGCACGCGCGTGTCGGCGAACACTTTCGGCAACTCGCGGTAACGCACCTTGGCGAGTGGCGGATACATCATCAGAATCAGACCGATGGCAATAGGCAGGTTCGTGGTGCCGAGGGTCAGGGGAGCGAAGAATGCGACCGGATCATGCAGAACGAAGTGACCTAGACCGACGCCTAGCCCCATCGCCGCGAATATCCACAGCGTGAGGTAACGATCAAGGAACGAGAGGCCTTTGGCAGGGCTGGCGCTCATCGTCAGCAGCAACCTTGGCCGCTGGCCGGCAGACACAGCTCTTTGGCGAGACAGTCGGTGTGCTTCTTTCCCAGTTGGAGCACAAAGCGATGTTCCTCCCGCCTTACATCCGCCAGGACCAACTGCACGACATTGCACGCCTCGTATTCCAACTCCACGGGCAAGTCTTCGTCGCGCAAAATGGGCGCGGCGTGGGCGAACGCCTTGAGCAGCTTGCCGGCCGTGATGCGGTGTTCCGTATCTTCACCTACCCAGGTTTGCAGCAGGCAAGTAACGACGCGGCGGACGGTGCCGCCACAATCCACGAAGTCGCGCTGCACGTGACCGACCTCGGTCACATGGAAATGCGCCTCAATGGGCTCGCCGTCCGTCCATACGACTGTGAGGGGCAGATGCGGCGCGGCGGCAAGCGCCGCTTTGAGCGTGGAGATCGGGAGGCCAGTAGCAGCCGGCTGGGAGGCGGCGCAGCCGCAGGATTCAGTCGTAGACATAGGGAAATTAACGACGTTGGGTTTTGAGTTGGTCGCGGCGGCCATCGGCGTAGGCCGTAAATGTGCGGCGGATTTCGTTTCGAATACGGCGGAACACCGCGAGTTGTTCCTCTTCGGTCCCCACGACGTGGGCGGGGTCTTCAAACGGCCAGTGGTGTCGGTTCACCTGGCCGGGAAAAATCGGGCAAGCTTGGTCGGCATGTCCGCAGACAGTGATTACCGTCTCTACCGGCCGGGACATGAATTCGTTCATGTGCTTCGACGTGTGGCCGGAGATGTCGATTTGGATCTCCTGCATGACCTTGATCGCCAGTGGATGCACATGGCCAACCGGCTTGGAACCGGCACTGACCACGTCGAGGAAATCGCCTGCGACCGCGCGAAGAATGCCTTCAGCGAGATGGCTGCGGCACGAATTCCCCGTGCAAAGGATAAGAACGGTGGGTTTGGAATCGGGCATAAAAGTCATTCGGTGTCGCAACCGCACGGCGCCAACTCCGGCGCGAGCTTCTTGAGTCGAACCAAATCCTGCCGAAAAACGGCCTCTTCTTGTGCGCAGTCCTGAAGGCAGGCGAGATTGGCCGCCAGTTCCCGCGAGGGTTTGGCGGGGAGAGAATACACCATCCAGTTCCCGCGGCGTTCCGCCTGCACCAAGCTTCGCGTTCGCAGATAGGCGAGGTGCTTGGAAACTTTCACCTGCGGCTCGCGCAGTATAGACTGGAAATGGCACACGCACAGCGGTCCCTGCGCGAGCAGGTGAAGGATGCGAAGGCGGGTGCGATCGCAGAGGCATTGGTAGATTTGAACCAGCTCCATGTCGAAACGTATACCGATAAAAGAATATACCTCAAACAGAATATTGTTACGATTAACGCACTTCGAAGTCTCGTGAGGTGGGCTTAGGGTTAATGGCGGCGCGTTAGGACACAAAAAGGCGGCCGGGGTTACCGGCCGCCGTGGTGGCGAGGGTCACTCGCTCTGTTCGGACTTCAATTCCGCGAGGCGGTCGAAGATGAACGTGTGGGCCTGGTCGGCCAGCTTGGCGACGAGCGGGAGGTCATCACGGCCGAAACTTTCGGTGTCGTGATAGTTCTTGGCGTCGTCCACGTAGGTCCGGGCGAAGGTCACGTTGTAGAATTTCTTCTGGTCTGCTTCGTTCTCCCACACGGCGGCTTTGATCCGGCCGAGGCGGAAGGTTTTCACCGGCAGCTTGGCGCTGGTGGCGGACTTGGCAGGCGAGGCGGGTTGAGCAGTCTTGGAGGGCATATAGTTCCTTTTTTGATTTTGAGGAGCGGAGTTGCTGTCTCGCCCCAAGGCGGGGGTGCCGGCCGGGACGAGGGGACGGTTGGGGGGATTCCTTTCAAGGAGGACCCGAACGCTCCCTGTCCGCGCAGCGGCGGCGCGGCTGGAGGGGCCGCCAGAGACAGAAAGAACGATCCCGGAAAAAAGAACGTGCCGCCTTGGCGGCGTTGCCCGGAAGAACGCGGACCGCGCGCAGCCACGACCGCATACAGCGTTGCCGGTGTGTGCCGCGCCACCGCCGAGTCGAAGCGTGGGAGAGCGATGCCGGAGAAATTCCGCAACGGTCTAGCCCGGCTCGGGACGAAGCCGAGTCACACCACCGCCGGCCATGATGACTTCCGCCGAAGCAGACGAGCCACACGTTCACCGCGCCTCGTGCGATGGAAGTTCGCCAGAGCGGCCTTGCGATAAGGGTGGTCGGTCCCGGCCGCCTTGGGTCCGTCAGCGCCGTCAGGTTGTGCGGGAGTCGCATGACTCCACGGTGAGATACTGGCGGGCCGTGCCCGATTTTCGAGATCTACGGAATAGAGCGAATGAATCGCAGGCGATCCAGGTGGCGCGAACTCAAGAGATTTCCGCAGACTGCAAAGGCACAACGGAACTGTCGTGGAGGATCGCTAGGCAGTTAAGCCGCAGCCCGCTCGGCGATGGGACGGCGGCGCAGTTCCTTCTTTTTGATGGCGGGAGGCGTGTAGGCCGACCCCTCCAACGGTGCAATATCGACGCCTGGCGGAACGATTTTATCGATTTGATCCAACAAGGAGTCGTCGAGGGAAACGCCCTGACCAGCCAGCAGGTCGTCGAATTGTGCCATGGTGCGGGGACCGATAATGGCCGATGTGATGCCGGGATGAGCGAGCACGAAGGCCATGGCCAGATGAGTGAGCGACAGCCCGGCGGCCTGTGCCAACGGAATGAGCTGATCGACCACCTCAAGGCTGTGCGCATCCGACATCAGCGTCGGCATATACTTTGCCCGGAGCGTGTCCGGCACCGGCTGCCCCTTGCGGTATTTCCCGGTAAGCAGGCCCTTGGCGAGCGGGCTCCAAGCGGATACACCCATGCCATATTGCTGGCAGGCGGGCAGAATCTCTCGCTCGATTCCGCGGTTAAGAATCGAATAGGGCTGCTGTTCGATTCGAACACGCGCCAAGCCGCGGCGCTCGGCGACCCATTGCGCCTCGACGATACTGGCGGCAGGAAAGGTGGAGGTGCCGATCGCGCGAACTTTCCCAGCTCGCATGAGATCGCTGAGGACAGACAACGTTTCCTCAATGTCGGTGTCTGGCACGGGCCGGTGGAGCAGGTAAAGATCGATGTGGTCGGTTTGCAGCCGACGCAGGGAATCCTCGATTGCACGGGTGATCCAGCGCCTTGAGCCGCCTTGCTGGTTTGGATCCTTGCCCATCGGGTGATAGACCTTCGTCGAGAGAACGACGTTATCACGGCGGCCCTTCAGCGCCTTGCCAACAATCTCCTCCGATTCGCCGCGGCTGTAGGCGTCGGCGGTGTCGATGAAATTGATGCCGGCATCGAGCGCCTTGTGGATGATCCTGATGCTCTCGTCGTGATCGGGGTTGCCCCCGGCGCCAAACATCATGGCGCCGAGGCAGTATGGACTAACTTTAATGCCGGTATGGCCGAGCGGGCGGTATTTCATCTTTGGGTCCTCTGGTGGATGGTTGCGGTTGACGGGGATCGACTCTTATTTGAGCATTTCCTCTAATAATGAGAAAGACGAGCATATCCTCAAATAAGGCAAATAAAAAAGTTCGGGCTGCTATTGTGCCGCAGCGCAGCCACGGAAAAACCCGGGTCGAAGCCATTCTGGCTGCCGCCGCGGATGTCATCGCGGAGCAGGGATATGATAATGCCACGATGGCGGAGATCGCGGCCCGCGCCGAATCACCCATCGGTTCGCTCTACCGGTTTTTTCCGAACAAGGAGATCTTGGCCAAAGCGTTGGTCGACCGCTACGCGGTGCTAATCAATGAAGCTTTTGATGTCATCGATCTGACGGCGGCGAGTGTGCCGCTTGAGGTCCTCTCCGACACTTTCCTCAACCTCATGGTCAATCTCCATGAGAAGACCAAGGGATTGGTCCCGGTCCTTGAAGCCAATGAGGAGTGGGCCCGGCAGCTGAAATTTCGGGAGATATTCCACCGGCGCATCGTGAGCGCGCTCCTGCTGCGCGCGCCCGACCTCCCAACCAGTGAAGCGAAGAACATCGCTGCCGTCCTCATGCATAACATAAAGGCGATGAGGGCCATTGCGTTCAGCCAGGGCATCTCCTCTGGCCCAGAGGTTGCGGCCGAACTCAGCCTGATGAATCGCCTGTATCTGCTCCACAAACTGGCGCCCAAAAGAAAATAACAGCGCGCCCGGGCCTTGGCATCCATTGTCGACGATCGACCTTGCACCGCACTCTGGCCCATGGGCAAAACGGCATACGCCCGCCGTCAGAACCGGGCGTTCTTGTTGGCCGCCCCCTCCCGAAGCATGCGGAGAAAGGTCTCGGCGCGCGGGTTGGAGCGGACCACTGGCAAACCGGCCATGATCGTTATGGCGCCGAGCGAAGGTGAAAAGGGACGAACCTCCAGCGTGCGCGGCAACACGCTCATAACGCCCTCGGTGAGCAGCTGGGCCTGGAATCCGGTCAGATGCCCCTTCAATCCTACCGCAAACGCGGTAGGAAGTGCCCCGCAATTTCGGCAGGGCCGCTCAATTGAGGATGATGCCCGATGACGCAGAGATGGATGCAGCGAAACAAACGCATCCATGAAAACGAACCACGCATCATCACTCATCACGAGCGCCGGAGCGGAAGCCTCGGCGGCGCGTTATCAAATCTATCGGCAGAACCGCGCGGGGCAGTTTCTCCCTGGCTATCGCAGCGACTCCGCACCGGAGGCAGTCGAGGCATTTCTGAATCAAGCGCCGGCTTTCGACGGCGGCGGCGTGCGCCTCCTCGATCTCCGCGAAGAGCGCATGGTGGCTTCCGTGGAGTGGACGACAGAGAAGACCGACTTCGGCTTTCCCGTGCGCCACCGCGCGAACCGCTTTCACGACGCCGTGATCGAGCAACTCGCGTGTGAGGCGCTGGCGCTGGAAAGCCTGCGCCTCGAACTCCGTCGCGAGGCCAGCCTGAGCGTGGGCGTCTAGCTTGGGAAATTCGTTTTGCGTTATTGTTACGTTATTACACCATAAAGGGAGAAGTGAAAACGGAACGTAACAAGCCGACGCGCCTTCAGTCCGCTGGTGACTATGCCAGACGGCTGGGCGTATTCCGTGCCCGCGATATGGTGACCGCCGGTTATTCCCGGGAGTATCTGCGCCGGTTGCTGGGCCAGGACCAAGTCCGCCAACTAGGGCGGGGGCTTTATGCCTCGGTTGGCTTCGATGGCGACCAGAACCAATCGCTGGTGGAATCGGCCAAGCGGGTTCCTCGCGGCATTGTCTGTCTCATGTCGGCGCTGCAATTCCACGGGATCGGGACGCAGTCTCCGCACCAAATCTGGCTCGCGCTGCCGCGCGGCAGTAATCGCCCGCGCGGCGTAAGTCTGCCGCTGCGCTTCGCCAAGTTCTCCGGCCCGGCCTACTCGTTCGGCGTCGAGGAGCACGCCCTCACCGGCGGAACGGTGCGGGTCTATTCGCCGGCCAAGACCGTGGCGGATTGTTTCAAGTATCGGCAGAAATACGGCCTCGATGTCGCGGTCGAGGCACTGCGGGAAGGGTGGCGGGCGAAGAAATTCACGATCAAGGAACTCGCGGCGGCGGCGGCGGTGTGCCGCGTCAGCCGCGTCATGCAGCCCTACTTGGAGATGCTGACATGAGCGCCGCCCCGAAGACCCAGCAGCCTCCGTGAAGGCGCGATTGCGGGACGCGGCGGCGTAGCGAAGTGACGATTTCAACCTGCTGCTGGCGCGCGAGGAAAAGGTGCTCCCTCCGACGCGAAGGCCATTCGGGTTGAGGGGCTGACCCTCCCCGTCGCCAATCGGAGCGCTAGTGGCTTGTAAGTATCAATTTAAGACGTAAGTGGTCATGTCATTTTGTCAGAAAAAAAGGGGTGTTTTTCTTACAAAGGCGGAACGGTTCACGTTATCGCGGGCGTTCACGTAAACGTGAACAGGCGGCATTGTGTGAACGCGCCGAGGTGTGCCTGTGGGTTGTTGCGAGCCCGACAGAAATCGCCGCGCGAGGCCTCCATGACGTGTTTGGCATGTCTCATGCCGGACCATGAATCCGAAATCTCCCGCGACTGACACTTCGGTTGGAACGACTCCCAGGCCCGAATGGATTAGGCTGCCTGCGCCAGGCCGGCGATGCCCTTACACGGGTCTTTCCCGTTCGACGCTGAACGAGCTGACGATCCCAGGGCGAGCCAATGAAAACAAACCGCCGGTGAAGAGCGTCGTGCTGCGAAAGCGCGGGGCACTTCGGGGAATCCGTCTGATCAGCTATGACAGCCTCATGCAGTATCTGGCATGCCTGAGTCCAATCTAAGCGGCTCCTGACATTCGTGCGTCTACCGCATTTGGGGTAAGCCGCGCCCCGCAATTTCGGCAGGGCGGCTCGCTTGAGATGATCCGGCTGCCGTCGACAATGTTCTCATGAATCCAACCACGCGCGCCATTCTGCAGACCGTGATGACCTCCGATTCATCTTTGAGCGAACCTGAGCGTGGTTTTGTTCAGCGACTGCTCGATGGAGATTTCGGCGAGTCGGCGGTGCCCGGTGCGACTGCCAGCGAGCGTCTGCTCGTGACCCAGAAGCGCGCTGCGGAGTTGCTGAGCGTGAACCGCGTGACCATCTGGCGAATGACCCGGGATGGCATGCTGAATCCGGTAGAGATTCTGCCCGGAACATTGCGCTATCGGCTCAACGAAATTACGCGACTTGCGCAGACGGGCACGGCGTCCGAATTGCGCCCCAGAGGGAGCCGGGGTCTTGGGGCCGTCGCGTCGGCCGCCTAAACGCACGCTCGTCTCGCCCTGAGGCCACCCGTTAATGGGTGGCCTTCTTGTTGATGTTCAGAGGGAGAAACTCAGGTGCGGCGCCCGTAGGTCGGAGAACACGCCTGCTTTTAACCTCGAAAAACTTGGGTCCTTTCTTTGGCTTCTGTGTCTCAAAGTTGCCTCGCGTTGCGCTTGGTTGCACGCGGACAGCCGCTCTTTCGAAAATCGCGTAAGCCATTAAGCAGAAACCCCCGGGAGCAGTTTCCGGGGGTTTCAAATTGGGTGCAGGGGTTGGATTTGAACCAACGACCTTCAGGTTATGAGCCTGACGAGCTACCAGGCTGCTCCACCCTGCAACAAATGGGACGCGGAACGTGCTTCCCGTGTTTTCACCTGTCAACCCCGTTTTCAGAAATATCCGAATTCACGCTTGCCACCCCCGGCCCCGAACTCTGTTTTCGACCGCTCCGTCGCCCGGCAACGACGCCGTGCAACGGAGACATCAACCAACCATAACTCCTCAGATCGCAAGGCGGCCCATCGGCCGACCTGTGTTTCTTGAGAAACATAGATCAACATGAACGTCACTCCCAAGGACCTGCTCGATGCCGGCGTGCATTTCGGGCACCAAACCAAGCGCTGGAATCCCCGCTCGAAGTCCTTCGTCTTCGATCACCGTCAGGGCATCAGCATCATCGACCTCGGCAAGACCCACGCCGCCCTCGAAAAAGCCTGCGCCTTCATCGAAGACGCCGTCGCCAACGGCGGCAATGTCCTCTTCGTCGGCACCAAGCGCCAGGCCAAGGACATCGTCCGCGAAGCCGCCACCTCCACGGGCATGCCCTACTGCGTCGACCGCTGGCTCGGCGGCACGCTGACCAATTACGAAACCGTCAAACGCTCCATCGCGAAGTATAAGAAATACCAGCAGCAGGAGCAGAGCGGCGAACTCGCCAAGCTCGCCTCGAAGGAAGAGGCCGCGATCAAGCGCGAGATGGTCCGCATGCAGAAGAATTTCGCCGGCATCGTCGACATGCCCGGCCTGCCGAACGTCATGTTCGTCGTCGACGTCAACCACGAGAAGATCGCCGTCGCCGAAGCCGCGCGCTGCAACATCCCGTGTGTTGGCATCGTGGATACGAATTCCGACCCGTCCACCCTCTCGCACCCCATCCCGGGCAACGATGACGCCGTGAAGTCCATCCGCATCATCGTCGAAACGATCGTGGGCGCCGTGCAGAACGGTCTCGCTCAACGCGACTCGCGTCGCGCCGCCCGTGGCGCCGCCGACCTCAAAGCGGTCGGTGCCGCGTCCGCCGGCCTCACCGCCCCGACCTCGGCCGAGGAAGTCGACCTCTCGCACGTCGAAGTCCCGCCGGAAGTCGCTCCGCTCGTCGAGGGCGAAGCCGAGACCGAAGCTCCCGTCGTCGCCAAGAAGCCGACCCGCGCCAAGCGCGCTCCGGTCAAAGCCGAATAACGCCACCTTCGAAATTCCGACATGTCCGTCACCATCACCGCTCAAATGGTCAACGAACTCCGCGCCGCCACCGGCGCCGGGTTGCTTGACTGCAAGAAAGCCCTGACCGAAGCCAACGGCAACGTCGAGGAAGCCACCACGATCCTTCGCAAGAAGGGCGCCGCTTCCGCCGCCAAGAAAGCCGATCGCGCGACGAAGGAAGGTCTCATCGAAAGCTACATCCACGTCGGCGGCAAAGTCGGCGTGCTGCTCGAGGTGAACTGCGAAACCGACTTCGTTGCCCGCAACGAAGATTTCAAGCAGCTCTGCAAGGACATCTGCCTCCAGATCGCCGCCGCGAATCCGCTCTACGTGAATCGCGCCGACGTCCCCGAGGCCGATCTCGCCAAGGAGCGCGAAATCGCCGCCGCTCAGGTCCAGGGCAAGCCGCCCGCGGCCGTGCAGAAGATCGTCGAAGGCAAACTCGACAAGTTCTACTCCACGATCGTGCTGCTCGATCAGCCGTTCGTGAAGGAACCCGAGAAGACCGTGAAGGACGTGATCACCGAAAAGATCACGAAGATCGGCGAAAACATCCAGGTTCGCCGCTTCACGCGTTACCAACTCGGCGCCTAAACGCTTCGTTCGCCTTACTCCAGCGCCCCGATTTTTCGGGGCGCTTTTTTTTGCCCGCCAACTCCGGTTGGCAGCAATTCGTGTCGATTCGCTCCCGCCCGAAAGCCAATCTCCCGCGTATGAACGTCTCCCGTCTCCAGATCGTCGCCCGCGGCCTGACCCACCGCTGCCCGAACTGCGGCGAACGCACGCTTTTCAAGCCCGGCAAGCTATTCGAGCTCAACCGCTCCTGCCCCACCTGCGGCTTCCGCTTCGAGCGCGACAACGACGAGGGCTTCTACCTCGGTTCGCTCTCGCTCAACTACGGGGTCACGCTCGTCTGCTACCTCCTTCCCGTCGCGCTGCTCGCCTTTTTCGACGTCGTGAGCGTGACCACCGCCACCGTGCTTGCGATCGTCGGCGCCGTGCTCGTTCCGGCGCTCCTCTACCGCTCTTCGCGCAGTTGGTGGTTCATGAATTACTACCTGCTGTTTCCTCACCACCTCCCCGCCAACGGCGGCACCGGTCACGCCGGCCAGGACAACAACGTCTAACCGACCGGCGCGGCCCGCCGGATTGCTCACCTCAAGAGCGCGTGCAGCTCCCTCAGCTCGCGCTGAACGTCCTGCCGCCGCAAATACGCCGCCAGCTCTTCCGCCGCGGCTGTTCCCAGGCCTTCGACTTCGCGCAGTTCCGTCGCATCCGCCCCCGCGATTGCGGCGAGCGAACCGAAGCGGGCCGCCAGGTGCTTCGCCACGATCGCCCCGACGCCCGGTAAACCCAACCCGTGCACCACGCGTGAGAGTTCGACGCCACGACTCTCCGCGATCGCCGCGATCAGTGCTTCCGCCGTCGCCCCACGCAGCCGTGTCGCCGCCATGATCTCCTCCACCCGGAGCACATAGAGATCGGCGACACTCGTCAGCTTCCCCGCGTCCACCAGCGCATCGATCGTCGCCGGCCCCAGCCCGCGAATGCCCGCCGCACGAGCCGACACGAAATGCCTCAACCGTGCTTTCAGTTGCGCCGGACACGAAAGACTTGGACAGCGTCGCGCCACTTCGCCCTCCCGCCGCTCGATCGCCGCCTCGCAAACCGGACAACGTTCCGGAAACACGAACGGCCGCACGTCGGCCCCGCGCCGCGCCACATCCACCCCCACGATCCTCGGCACCACCTCGCCCGCCCGCTCGACAAAAACATAGTCCCCCACCCGCAGATCCCGCCGCGCAATTTCGTCCGCGTTGTGCAGACTCGCCCGCGCCACCGTGCTTCCTCCCAACTGCACCGGGTCGAACTCGGCCACCGGCGTCAGCACTCCGCTCCGGCCCACTTGAATTCGAATCGCCCGCAAACGCGTCGCCACGCGCTCGGGCGAAAACTTGAACGCCACCGCCCAACGCGGCGCGTCGCGCGCCACGCCCAGCGTCCGCTGCGCCGCCCGCGAATCGATCTTCAACACGACTCCATCCGTTGGATACGGCCACGTCGCACGAGCCCGCTCCCACTCGCGCACGATTCTCGACGCCGCCTGAAACGAATCCGCCGTCGCCGTAAGTCGCGCCACCGGCAGCCCCCACGCGCGCAATCGCTGCACGAGCTCGCGATGCGACGCCGCCTCAGCATCGCCTGTCCATCCCCCGACTCCAAAGAACACGATCTCCAACCGCCGCGCCTCCCCGCGATCACCTGCGAGAAGTTTCAATGTGCCCGCCGCCAGATTACGCGGACTCGCAAACTCCGTCTCCCCATTTTCGACACGCCCGCGATTGATCCGGTCGAACTCCGCGAGCGTCATGAACACCTCGCCGCGCACCTCGACGATTTCCGGCACCGCCGCCTTCGTAACGTCGAGCGTTTCGGGCAACGAACAAAACTGCCGCACGTTCTCCGTCACATCGTCGCCTTCGTCGCCATTCCCCCGCGTCAGCACCCGCAAAAGTCTTCCTCGTTCGTAAGTCGCCGCGACCGCCAAGCCGTCGTATTTGGGCTCGATCACCACCGTAACCGACTCGTCCCCGACCGCCCGCTTCGCTCGTTCGAACCACGCCGCCAGCTCCGCTTCGGAATAGACTTTCTCCAGCCCGAGCATCCGTTCCCGGTGCCGTTGCTTTCTAAAACCTTCACTCCGATCGTCGCCCAGCCCGCCTGCGTCACTCACGTCCGCCGCGACGTCCGGAAACCGCGCCCGCAGCTCCGCGAGCTCTCGTTTCAACGCATCATACTCCGCGTCGCCGATCTCAGGCTGTGCCGCGCGAAAATAGAGATCGTCGTGACGCGCGATCTCCGCCGCCAGAAACCGCAGCCTCGCTTCGCCCTCCCCTCGCTCCGCCGCCGGCGCCGTAAAAAGCGTTAGGAAACAACACAGCGGCACGCGGCGGATCCACGAACGTCGAAGCGGGGCCATGGCCCCACACTGCAACATTTCCCGACGTCGAAAAAGTTTTGCGTTAAAGCCCGCGCGTCATACGTGCCCGCCGATCAGAGCTTCAACCGCAGCCCGTCATACGCGAGCCGCACCCCCGCCGGCATCTCCGCCTCGGTCGCCGCGTGATCGTTGAGATGCGTAAGATGAGTCAGAAACGTCAACGGCGCCCCTACTTCTCGCGCCGCCTCCAAGGCCTCCGGGATGCTCATGTGCGATGGATGCGGATCCGGCCGCAGTCCATCCAACACCACCACGTCCGCGCCACGCGCCAGCTCGACGGCCTCTCGCGTGAGCCGCTTGCAATCCGTGTAGTAAACGAAGCGCTTTCCGCTGCTGCGCTCCGTGAACGCGAGACCGAGCGTGTTCAACCCGCCGTGCGGCAACAGCGTGGACTCAATCGTTCCCTGCGGCAGCTCGAGCCGCCCCGGCATGTTGATCAGCTTGAAAGCCGCATAACCGCGCGACACCGGCCGCTCCGCCACCGCATACGGAAAAATCGACAGCACGCGTCCGAAGCCTTCCTCCGTCGTGTAAACCGGCAGCGCCGTTCCGCCGTGGAGATCGCAGAACCGACGCAGGTCATCCATGCCCGTGATGTGATCCGCGTGTCCATGCGTGAGGATGAAGAAGTCCACCCACCGGATGTCGTTCGCCAGGCACTGCAGGCGGAACTCCGGCGCCGCGTCGACCTGCACATGCAGCCCGTCCATCTCCACGTGAATGGAAGCCCGCGTGCGCTTGTTGCGCGGATCGCTCGACGTGCACACCGCGCAGTCGCACGCGATCATCGGCACGCCTTGCGAGGTTCCCGTTCCGAGAAACACGACTTCCATGCGGCGCACGGAAGCAGGCTTGCCGCCCGAGGGAAAGCGAAAGCTCGCGCGACGTTCAGCGTTCCTTCATCTCCGCCGCCGGGAGGTCCGCCGCCGGCAAAAACGAATATCCGATCGTGCTCAGATGGCTGTTGATCCGTCGCAGCGCGTTGAACGCATCCACGAAAAAACTACTGCTCGCCAATTGCTCCGCCGACCCCGCGGCCGCCAGTCCCTCGTAGTGCTTCCGCTGCAGCTCCCGCGCCCACTCGTTGAACTCGTGCTTCTCGCGCACCAGTTCCCGCGCGTCGTTCGCCTCTCGCGTGGTCAGCAGCCCGATCGCAATGTCCAGCGAACGCAGCACGCGCCCATACGCCTCCGCCATCGCCTTCCGATCCGGCTCCACCATCCCCATCCGCTCGCGGCTCTGCTTGATCAACGCATCGCAGAGATGCTTGTCCACCAGATCGCCGACCGCCTCCAATTCCGCCGAAAACGCCAGCAACGTAAACTGCCACGTCGTGTCGCCCGCGTTCCGATTCTCCCCGATGCGGCTGAGGTAGTTCTTGATCTCCACGTTCATCCGGTCGACCGCATCGTCCTCCTTCTGCACGCGGCGCGCGAGTTCGCCGTCACCGCGACTGAACGCCGTCCAGAAATTCTCCAGCATCAACCGCACGTGGTCCGCCATGCGCAACGTCTCTCGCGTCGCCCGCACGAGCGCGATCGATGGCGTGTCGAGCACGCGCGCATCGAGAAAACTCTCCCCCGGCGTCAGTCCCGCCTCCACGGGACGAGGCACGATCAGTTCCGCCAATCGGTGAATCGGTCCGAGCAGCGGCAACGCAATCACGGCGACCAGCAGGTTGAACGCCGTGTGCCACATCGCCGTCTGCCGCATCATTTCGCCCGGCATGATCTCGAACATCGCCCGGCCCAGCGCCGGCACGAACAACAGCGGCAACGCGATCGACAGCTTCGCGATCACATTGCTGACGCCGAGTCGCCGGCTTTCGATCTGCGACCACCCCATCACGAGCGAGGTGAGGCCCAGGCCAACATTGGTCGCGACGACCCAGAGCACGATCGCTTCCGGCGCCAGCACGCCCGACGTCGCGAGCGCCAGTCCGAGCACGATCGTCGCCGTCGAACTCTGCAACAGAACCGCGAGTCCGCTCACCACGACGAAAATCAACCAACGATGACTCTGCAGTCGCAGCAGCACGTCGCGCACTTCCGCATCCGCCGTCAACGTCTGCGCACCTGCGCCGATCGTCGTCATCGCGAGGAAAACAAATCCCAGCGCCAACAAACACTGCCCCACTCCGCGCAGCACTTCGCGGGTGCAAAACTGATAGCCCGCCACGCCGAGCACGATCAGCACGCCGGCGAAATCACCGATGTGAAACGACACGAGCTGCACCGCCGCCGTCAGCCCCACGCTCGCGCCGAGCAGCACCGCCAGCACCGTCGTCGCACCGAGCCCGCCTTTCTCCCGCCCAAGCAACTGCGCGCCCAAAATCGCCAAACCCGTCGACGAAGGCGCCACGGTGCCGATCACCACGCCGCCGCCAAACGCGCGCCAGCGGCTGCGACTCAGCCCCGACAACCACCGAAAGAGCGCGCCGCCAAACAGTCGGTCGAGCCCCTTTCGCAGGAATCTCATCCCGAAAAGGGTCAGCGCCACGCCGGCAGCGATTCCAAGGAGTCCCATTTCGTTGAACCGAGTCTCGCTAACCTTTTTCCGCAAGGGTTTTTCGCACCAGCTCGCCCGGCATGCGTCGACCGGCGCCACCCTTTCGCCCAATGACGCGCTCCGTCTGCCCGCCACGTTTCCCTCCTCCCGTCACGCTACCAAAGAAAAAAAGGCGCGCTCCGAAGAGCGCGCCTTGAAGTGGTTTGGTTTGCTTGGTGTCTGATTCGAACGCGTGAGCGTTGGAACTACGCTTAGTAGTCCATGCCGCCCATGCCACCCGCGGGAGCGGCCGGAGCCTTCTTCTCCTCGGGGATCTCGGTGATCATGCACTCGGTCGTGAGCAGCAGGCCGGCGATCGAAGCCGCATTCTGCAGCGCCGTGCGCGTGACCTTCGTCGGATCGACGACACCCGCCTTGACGAGGTCCTCGAACTTGTCGGTCGCAACGTTGTAGCCGTTGTTGCCCTTCGAGCTGAGGACTTCCTTCACCACCACGCCGCCGTCGATGCCGGCATTGGCGCAGAGCTGCTTGAGCGGGTGCTCGATCGCGCGACGCACGATCTGCGAACCGATCTTCTCGTCGCCTTCGAGCTGGAGCGCGTCGATGGCCTTGGCCGTGCGGAGGAGCGCCACGCCGCCACCGGCGACGATGCCTTCTTCCACCGCGGCGCGGGTCGCGTGCAACGCGTCTTCCACGCGGGCCTTCTTTTCCTTCATTTCGGCTTCCGTCGCGGCGCCGACGTTGATGACGGCCACGCCACCGGCGAGCTTCGCGAGGCGTTCCTGCAGCTTCTCGCGGTCGTAGTCGGAGGTCGTTTCCTCGATCTGACGGCGGATCTGCTTCACGCGCGCCTGGATGTCGGAGCCCTTGCCGGCGCCTTCGACGATCGTGGTGTTTTCCTTGTCGACCACGATGCGCTTCGCGCGACCGAGGTCCGCGATCTGGATGTTCTCGAGCTTGATGCCGAGGTCTTCCGTGATGCAGCGGCCGCCGGTGAGGATCGCGATGTCCTCGAGCATGGCCTTGCGGCGATCGCCGAAGCCGGGGGCCTTCACCGCGCACACGTTGAGGGTGCCACGGATCTTGTTAACGACCAGAGCCGCGAGCGCTTCGCCTTCGACTTCCTCGGCGATGACGAGGAGGGGCTTGCCGCTCTTCGCGATCGACTGGAGCAGCGGGAGGAGATCCTGCAGCGAGCTGATCTTCTTCTCGTGGATCAGCACGTAGGCGTCCTCGAGCACGGCTTCCTGCGCTTCCGCGTTCGTCGTGAAATACGGCGAGAGGTAGCCCTTGTCGAACTGCATGCCTTCGACGACGTCGAGCGTGGTCTCGATGGACTTCGCTTCTTCGACGGTGATCGTGCCGTCCTTGCCCACCTTGTCCATGGCGTCGGCGATGATGTTGCCGATCGTGTCGTCCCAGTTGGCGGACACGGTCGCGACCTGACGGATCTCTTCGCGGTCCGACACCTTCTTCGAGATGCGCGCGAGTTCAGCCACAGCCGCTTCAACGGCCTTGTCGATGCCGCGCTTCAGGTAAACCGGGTTCGAGCCGGCGGTGACGTTCTTCAGGCCTTCGCGATAGATGCCTTCGGCCAGAACGGTCGCCGTCGTGGTGCCGTCGCCCGCGGCGTCGGAGGTCTTCGAAGCCACTTCCTTCACCATCTGCGCACCCATGTTCTCATAGGGATCCGGAAGCTCGACTTCCTTCGCGACGGTCACGCCGTCCTTGGTGACGGTCGGGGAACCAAATTTCTTGTCGATGACGACGTTGCGGCCCTTGGGCCCGAGGGTAACCTTCACCGCGCGCGAGAGAACCTCGACGCCGCGGAGCACTTTTTGACGAGCGGCCTCGTCGAACAGGAGTTGTTTAGCAGCCATTGTGACTAGTTGTTGGTTGTGTGTTCAGATTGATTGACCCCGCTCAGGCGATGACGCCGAGGATGTCGTCTTCGCGAACGAGGGTGTATTTCTTGTCCTGGAGCTTCACCTCGGTGCCGCCGTATTTGCTGATGAGGACGCGGTCGCCGACCTTCACCTCGAACGGCGTAACTTTGCCGTCGTCACCTTTTTTGCCGGTGCCGAGGGCAATCACCTTGGCCTCCTGGGGTTTTTCTTTCGCGCTGTCCGGGATGATGATTCCACCACGGACCTGCTCTTTTTCTTCGATGTGCTCGACGAGCACGCGATCGCCGATGGGCTTGATGTTCACGTTAGCCATATGGGTTGATATTACTGATCTGGAGGTAGGTTGTTTGGTGTAGCAAAGCGCGCCGGCCGCGGATCACACGGCAGGCGCGCAAAAGGAAAACTTACTTCTTCTTGTCGTCGTCCACGACTTCGAAGTCGGCGTCCACGACGTCCGCTTTCTTCTCCGCCTTCTTGGACGAGCCGGCCGCACCGGCCGACGCTTCCGGACCCGCGTCCGTCGCACCCGCCGCCTGCGCGGCTTTCTGCGCTTCGGCGTAGAGCTCGCCCCCGAGGGCGGTGAGTTTTTCCTGCGCCGACTTCATCCGCGCGGTGTCGTTGGACTCGAGATCTTTCTTCGCGTCGGCGATCGCCGATTCGATCTTCGACTTCTTGTCGGCGGGGAGCTTGTCGCCCGCCTCCTTGAGCGTCTTTTCGATCTGATAGATCGTCGAATCGAGCTGGTTCTTCGCCTCGACCGCTTCCTTGCGTTTGCGGTCTTCCTCGGCGTGAAGCTCGGCTTCCTTGGTCATCTTCTCGACCTCTTCCTTCGAGAGACCCGACGAACCTTGGATCGTGATCTTCTGATCCTTGCCCGTGCCGAGATCCTTCGCGGAAACGTGGAGAATACCGTTCGCATCAATGTCGAACGTCACCTCGATCTGCGGCGTGCCGCGCGGCGCCGGCGGAATGCCGTCGAGACGGAAGGTGCCGAGCACCTTGTTGTCGCGCGACATCGGACGCTCGCCTTGGAGCACCACGATTTCAACGGACGGCTGGTTGTCGCTGTAGGTCGAAAACACCTGCGTCTTCTTCGACGGGATCGTCGTGTTGCGCGGGATCATCGGCGTGGCCACCTGGCCCGCCGTTTCGATGCCGAGGGTCAAGGGTGTCACGTCGAGGAGGAGCACGTCGCGCACTTCGCCCTTCAACACGCCACCCTGAATCGCCGCGCCCACCGCCACGACCTCGTCCGGATTGACGCCTTGGTGCGGCTGCTTGCCCGCAAGTTCGCGCGCAACTTCAACCACCTTCGGCATGCGCGTCATACCACCGACGAGCACGAGTTCGTCGATTTGCGACGACGACAGATCCGCATCCTTCAGACAGCTCCGGAAAGGCGGCTTGCAGCGCTCGAAGAGCGAGTCGCAGATCTGCTCCAGCTTCGCCCGCGTGAGCTGCACGTTGAGGTGCTTCGGGCCCGACGCGTCGGCCGTGATGAACGGCAGGTTGATGTCGACCGACTGCGTCGACGAGAGCGCGATCTTCGCCTTCTCCGCTTCTTCCTTCAGACGCTGCAGCGCCATCGGGTCCTTGCGGAGGTCGATGCCGTTTTCCTTCTTAAATTCTTCAACCAGCCACGTGATGACCGCCTCGTCCCAGTTGTCGCCACCGAGGTGGGTGTCGCCGTTCGTGGCCTTCACTTCGAAGACGCCGTCGCCGATTTCGAGCACCGACACGTCGAACGTGCCGCCGCCCAAGTCGAACACCGCGATCTTCTCGTCCTTCTTCTTGTCGAGGCCGTAAGCCAGCGACGCCGCCGTCGGCTCGTTGATGATGCGAAGCACTTCGAGGCCTGCGATCTTGCCCGCGTCCTTCGTCGCCTGACGTTGCGAGTCGTTGAAATACGCCGGCACCGTGATCACGGCCTGCGTGATCTTCTCGCCGAGATACGCCTCGGCATCCGCCTTCAGCTTCGCGAGCACGAACGCCGAAATTTGCTGCGGCGCGAACTGCTCGGTTTTGTCGCCCACCTGCACTTCGATATAAGCGTCGCCGTTCTTACCTTCGACGACCTTGAAGGGCATGTTCTTCGCCTCTTCGCGGACTTCGGTGAATTTGCGACCAATCAGACGCTTCGCGGAAAATACGGTGTTGCGGGGATTCGTGACCGCCTGGCGTTTCGCCGCCTGGCCCACCAAACGCTCGCCGTTCTTCGTGAACGCCACGACCGACGGGGTGGTGCGCGCGCCCTCCGCATTGGGGATCACCACCGGCTCGCCGCCCTCCATCACCGCCATGCACGAGTTCGTGGTGCCAAGATCGATACCTAAAATTCGGCTCATACGGCCGAATTAGCAATGGACATGCTCGCGCCGCGCTCGTTCGCATAACTATTTCCTTATTAAGTTCTAGAAATATTCTGATCCTCAACCTGCAGCCCCCGCTCCCGTTCAAACCGAGCCACGCTGACACACCTTGTCCCAAGCGCGGTTCGGGCCGTGCGTCAGATGTGACACGCTTGCCCGCTCGGCCCGGTTGAATTTGAAACCACCCGCCCTACCTTCCCGCCATGGAACTCGAGATCGTCCTTCCGGAAGAACTGCCCGTGATGACGCTGCCGAACGTCACCTTCTTCCCGCAGGCGCTGATGCCGCTGCATATCTTCGAGCCGCGCTACCGGCAGATGTTGAAGGATGTCCTCGCCACGAACCGCTTGTTCGCCGTCGCCGGCCTGAACGAGAAACTCCTCGGCCAATCCGATCAGTTCGAACCGCCCCACCGCGTCGCGAGCGTCGGCATCGTGCGCGCCTGCCAAAAGAACCCGGACGACACCTCCAATCTTCTTTTGCAAGGTCTCTGCCGCATCGAGCTCCTCGAAATCCTTTCCAACGAGCCCTACCGCCGCGTTCGCGCCCGCGCGCTGGCCAGCAAGGAAGGTGGCGCGCCCGACGACAACCTCCGCCTCCGCTCCGAGCTCGCGCGCCTGATCACGCTCAAGCAAAAGCTCGGCGGCACGCTCCAACCGGAGATCACCAACTTCCTCCGCACCGTCGAAGACCCGGAAACCTTCGTCGACCTCGCCGCTTTCAGCCTCTGCGACGACCAGCCCTTCAAGCAAAAGCTGCTCGAAACGCTCGATATCCACGCCCGCCTCGCGCTCTTCAGTCGTCAGCTCCGCGCCGAAATTGACGCCCTGAAACTGCAAAAGAAACTCCAAGGCCACCTCTCCGACGAGCGCATCGCGGAAAATTGAAACGAAAAACCCCGCGCGGCCGAAGCCACGCGGGGTTTTAAACTGGAGCCGAGCATCGGACTCGAACCGACGACCCACGCTTTACGAAAGCGTTGCTCTACCAACTGAGCT
>JGI12383J13903_1000357_pt1 | contig 36832 bp, 39 predicted proteins | sample Passage237B_FD_13903 | JGI IMG/M metagenome (IMG submission 13903)
CACGCTTCCCCGCCGATGCCCTGGAGCCNGACGCCCTGGCCGAGTGGGCATCGGCCGCGGCGGCATCGGCGACGGGGACGGTGCCGGTCGCGGGGTCCGCGCCGAAGAACACGTCGCGCGGGCGCTCGATGCTCGAGGTGGTCGGATCGGGCTCGGTCGGAATGAGCGCGCCCAGGCCGCGGCCGAGGCGTCGTGCGGGCTTGTTCATCGGACACCCTCCGTCTGGGCTGCGGCGCCGCGCACGGCGACCTCGCGGGCGACCGCGAGGTACGCCACGGCGCCGCTCGAGTGCGGGTCGTAGGTGATGACCGTCTGGCCGAAGCTGGGGGCCTCGGAGACGCGCACGGAGCGCGGGATGGTCTGCTCGAGCGTCTGCTCAGGGAAGTGCGAGCGGACCTCTGCCGCGACCTCGCGAGCGAGGTTGGTGCGCTGGTCGTACATCGTCAACACGATCGTCGAGACGTGGATGCGGGGGTTGAGGTGCTTGCGCACCATCTCCACCGTCTTGATGAGCTGGCTCAGGCCCTCGAGCGCGTAGTACTCGCACTGGATGGGGATGAGGACCTCGGTCGCCACGACCATCGCGTTGAGCGTCAGCAGGCCAAGGCTCGGCGGGCAGTCGATGAAGATGTAGTCGAAGTCGCCCCCGGCCGAGGCGCGCAGCTGCGCCACAGCGTCGTGCAGGCGGTACTCCCGGCGCACAGCGGAGACGAGCTCGATGTCCGCGCCCGCGAGGTCGATCGTGGCCGGCACGCACCACAGGGTCGGCAGGTCGGGGCACTGCTGCATGACCTCGACCAGCGGCGTCTCGTCCAGCAGGACCTCGTAGATCGACGGCGTGCCGCTGCGGTGCTCCACGCCCAGGGCGGTCGACGCGTTGCCCTGAGGGTCGCAGTCGATGACGAGCACCTTGGCGCCGCGGCTGGCGAGCGCGGCCGCGACGTTGACCGACGTCGTGGTCTTGCCCACGCCGCCCTTCTGGTTGGACACCGTGATGACGCGCGTCCCGGCCGGCTTGGGGAACGGGGCGTTCTCGAGCTCGCGGCGCTTGCGCTCGGCCTCGATCAGCTCGGCCGCGAGGGGGTTCTCCTGGGCATCGGCCGCGATGCGCGCGAAGGCGTCGTCGTGGGATGTTTCACGTGAAACATCGCCGCCTATGCTCGCCTGGCCGGAGGTCCCGAGGACGGGCTGGCTGGCCGTCGTGACAGGGGCCTCGGCTCCCGTCGATCCCGTGACGTGTGTCTCGTGCTGGTGCACGCGGTACTGCCCTTCGCTCTGGAGTCGACGCGCTCGTCGCGTCCCGATGAGGACCCGTCGGGTCCCGTAGGAGTGTCAATGTTTCACGTGAAACACGGTGCCCGCAAACCGGATTCGGCCGCCTTCTGGGGACAACGCCGGCGGTGGGTGAGGCGCCGTGGGGGCGGCCTGTGGACAACGGTCGCGCGGCGTGCGGAGCCCCGCACGACAGCCTGTGGACGATGTTGGGGAACAGATTGGGGAAGCGAATTTCCGGGAAAGGCGTCGCGCACGCCCTTCGCGGCCCGCTCGGAAGGTCCTGCGGGGGTGCGTCGGCGCGCGACGTGAGCGCCTGGAGACGGGCAGGCGCCCCTGCCCGCTCGCGGCGGCTGCGCCGATCCCAGCGCTGACTCGGGGGCCGCCTCGCCCGCTCGGGGATAGCCGTCGCGCGCCAGACCTTGACCGCGACCGGCGTCACGCGCACCGCGTGCGAGAGCTCGACTCGGGCGAAGGCGCTGGCCCGCCGGGCCTCACGCGCCTCGCGAGAGGCGCACCACCGTCGTGGGCTCCAGCTCCGGAAGCGTCGGGGCGGCGAGGACCTCCGCGCTCAGACGAGCCTTGCGGAGGGCGTACTTCGCCCGCTCGATCTCGTCCGCGGCGGAACGTCCCTTGAGAAGCACCATGGACCCGTTCTCGGCGAGCAGGGGCGAGCACCACTTCACGAGCTTGTCGACCGCGGCCACGGCGCGCGCGGTGACGACGTCAAACGCCTCCCCGACCTCCTCGGCTCGGGCTCGGATCACGCGCACGTTCGTCAGCCCGACCTCCCTGGACACGTCACGCAGCCACACCGAGCGGCGCTCCATGGGCTCGATGAGGGTCACCTCGCGCTCAGGCTCCATCGCCGCGAGCACGACGCCCGGAAGGCCCGCACCCGATCCGACGTCGGCAAGCGAGCCCGGAGGCAGGTGCTGTGCCACGGCGGCCGAGTTGAGGATGTGGCGCTCCCACAGGCGGTCGTACTCCCGAGGACCCAGCAGGCCGCGACGCTCGCCCTCGACGGCGAGCAGCTCGGCGAACGCCCGCACCACGCTGTATCGCTCGCCGAAGAACGCCTGGACCTGAAGGGCTCCGTGCAGCGGATCTCCTGCCAGGAGGGCCGCAGCCTGCGCGCTCGCGTCGGCCGGTGCGCTCCAGGTCTGAGAGGTCATCGCCCGTCCTCCTGCGGACTCGTGCTCACGCGGCATGTTTCACGTGAAACCATCGCGCTCGATGTTTCACGTGAAACATTAGCCGCGAGCCCCTCGCCTCACGCGGGGCGCACCACCACGTGACGGTTCGGCTCCTCGCCCTCGGACTCGGACACCAGGCCCGCATCGAGGACGACGTCGTGGACCACCTTGCGCTCGAAGGCGTTCATGGGCGGCAGAGACACGGACGCGCCGCTCTCCTGCACCTTGGCGATGGCCTCGCGCGCGATCTCCGCGAGGCGCTCCTTGCGGCCCGCGCGGAAGTCGGCGACGTCGAGCATGAGGCGGCTGACGTCGCCCGTCTCCGCCTGCACGGCCAGCCGCGCCAGGTCCTGCAGCGCGTCGAGCACCTCGCCGTCGGGACCCACCAGGCGCTTGAGATCCTGGTTGGGTCCGTCCGAGACGACCGCCACCTTGGGGCGGCCCGCCTCGATCGAGATGTCGATGTCGCCGTCCATGTCGAGGATGTCCAGCAGCTCCTCGAGGAAGTCCGCCGCCACGTCACCCTCGGCCTCGAGCTTCTTGAGGGCCTCGTCGCTCATGGTTGTCTCCGTCCTCCGCGTGACGCGGTGAGTCGTCTGGGGCGCGCGCAGCGCTGCCGCCGGGGTCTGGGCTACTTCTTCCGCCTCTTCTTGGGCTGCTGGCGCTGGCCGGACGTCGGCGCCTGGGCCCCATCGTCCTGGCCGTTCAGCTCGCCGAGAGGCTCCGCGGGAGAGGGCGCGGACGCCTCGACGCCGCCCTCAATGCCGGGGACTGCGGGGCGAGCGCCCTTCTTCGCACGGTCCTTGCGCTTGGGCTGCTGACGCTGACCCTTGCGGCGCTCTTCCTCCTGCTCGGCCTCCGTCAGCGGACGGCCGTCGACGGTGAGGCCCTTGCGCGCCATCTTCTCGGCCTTCTTGCGCAGGTACTCCTTCTCCGCCTCGGAGCCGGGAGTCGGGTTGCGCTTGATGACGTAGTACTGCTGACCGCCGGTCCAGATGTTCGACGTGGTCCAGTAGATGAGCACGCCGATCGGGAAGATCGGACCGGAGAACACGAAGACGAACGGCAGCGCGTACATGATGACCTGCTGCTGGCGAGCCATGGGGCCCTCGAGTGCCGACGCCGGCATGTTCTTCCTGGTCAGCTGGCGCTGGGTGAGGAAGCTCGACGCGACCATCGCGATGATGAGCACGACCGCCACGATCTTCGCGGAGCCCGACGAGCCGGCGTCGTTGAACGCCTCGGACAGCTTGGCGCCGAAGATGGACGCCTCCGCCGCCTGAGCGCGCAGCTCATCGGAGAACAGGCCGATGGCGCGGTCCGGTCCCTCGAGTCGCGTGTTGAGCACACGGAACAGCGCGAAGAAGATCGGCGCCTGGATGAGGATCGGCAGGCACGAGGCGAAGGGGTTCGTCTTGTGCTTGGCGTACAGCTCCATCGTCTCGCGGCTCATCGCCTCACGGGAGGCCTGATCCTTCTTGCCCTTGTACTTGTCCTGGATCGCGCGCAGCTCGGGCGCGATCACCTGCATCGCGCGCGAGGCCTTGATCTGGCGCACGAACAGCGGGATGAGCAGCAGGCGGATCGTGACGGTGAGGCCGACGATCGCCAGGCCCCACGCCAGGCCGCCCGCGGGATCGGCTCCCAGCCACTCGAAGAGCTGGTGCCACAGCACCATGATGTTGGCGACGCCCCACTCGAGAGGCCACAGGATGCGGTCAAAGAAGTTCACGGATCGTCCTTCAGCTGATGGTGGTCAGAGTCTGTGCCGGCACGTGCTCGTGCCCGGAGTGGTCATGGTCGACGTGTCGGCCGAAGCCGCGCGTCGTGAAGAGCCTCTCGCCCTTGACGGGGACGTCGTCCACACCGCCGTAGCTCCACGGGTTGCAGCGCAGCACACGCCAGGCGGCGAGGGCGGCGCCGACGACGGCGCCATGTGTGCGCACGGCCTCAAGGCCATAGGCAGAGCATGAGGGGTAGTACTTGCAGCGCGGGCCCAGCAACGGTGAGATCACCAGCTGATAGCCGCGGATGACTCCGATGAGCATCGCTCGCGGCACGCTCGCCACGACTCGCACCGCCGTCGTCATGCTCGCCGCACGGCCCCACGTCATCGCGAGATCACCGCGCCTTCGCCAGCGACCGGCTCAGCGCATCGGACACGGACGCACGCAGCTCCTCGAAGGACGCCGATGCGGCGGGCGGCAGCGCGCGCACCACCACACGGGTGCCTGTGGGCAGCGTCGGCAGGAGGTCCGCCAGGATCGCACGCAGGCGCCGCTTGATGCGATTGCGAATCACTGCGCCTCCTACAGTCCTGGAAACAGCAAGACCGGCCATGCTGTCCGCATCGCCGGTCAATGCCAGGTAGACCACCACGGTCTCGTTGCCAGACCGTCGACCGCGGCGCATCACGGACGCGAAGTCCGCGGGCCGTCTCAGTCGCGATCCGGCGGGGAGCACCTACGCCGAGAGCTTCTCGCGACCCTTGCGTCGACGGGCCGCCAGGATGGAACGACCGGCACGGGTGCGCATGCGCAGGCGGAAGCCGTGCGTCTTGGCACGCTTGCGGTTGTTCGGCTGGAAAGTCCGCTTGCTCACGGTGACTCCATGACGTTTCAGGGGATGGTCAAATCAGCGCACTTACGGTACGCGTGAAGCAGGCAGGGGTCAAATCCCCACCGTCCCATTGGACGACTGCGTCAAACGGTATAGGCTCCCTCAACAACCTGTCCACAGGGCGGATCGACACGCCGGACGCATGTTACGAATCAGTGACGGCATCTCAACCGGCTGTGCACAATCTTGTGGACAGCACTTGCGGACTAACAGTAGAGGGAGCGAGCGCCGGTGGCAGCGGAGGACGCGACACGCACCATTGACGCCGTATGGTCAGACGCACTCGCCGTGCTGGCGACCGACAGCTCAGTGTCGGCCCAGCAGCGATCCTTTCTCCGGCTGATCAAGCCGTTGGCCGTGGTCGAGGACAACGTGTTCCTGGCCGTGGCGGAGGACTTCACCAAGAACTATGTCGAGTCGACGCTGCGCGCGCCCATCACCGAGGCGCTCGGAGACGTGCTCGGTCGCGAGGTGCGCATCGCCGTGACGGTCGACGCCTCGGTCACCCCGCCGGGGCCGGCGATCGTCGACGAGGCGGCCGAGGAGGACATCGCCTCCCATCGCCGCACCGCCGCCGCGTCTGCCCCGTCGGACGACCCTCATCTCAACCCGCGCTACACGTTCGACACCTTCGTCATCGGCCCGTCCAACCGCTTCGCCCACGCGGCCGCGCTCGCCGTCGCGGAGAGCCCTGGCAAGACGTACAACCCGCTGTTCATCTACGGCGACTCGGGTCTGGGCAAGACTCACCTGCTGCATGCGATCGGCCACTACACGCGCCAGATCAAGCCGCAGACTCGCGTCCGCTACGTGAACTCCGAGGAGTTCACCAACGACTTCATCAACTCCATCCGCGACGACCGCTCGCTGAGCTTCAAGCGCCAGTACCGCGAGGTGGACGTCCTTCTCATCGACGACATCCAGTTCCTCCAGGGCAAGGAGCAGACGCTCGAGGAGTTCTTCCACACGTTCAACGCGCTGCACAACGCCGGCAAGCATGTGGTCATCACCTCCGATGTCAGCCCGCGCAACCTGGACGGCATCGAGGAGCGCATGCGCACCCGCTTCGAGTGGGGACTCATGACCGACGTGCAGCCGCCGGACCTTGAGACCCGCATCGCGATCCTGCGCAAGAAGGCTGCGGCCGATGACGTCGCCGCCCCGCCGGACGTCCTCGAGTACATCGCGTCGAACATCACCACGAACATCCGCGAGCTCGAGGGCGCGCTCATCCGCGTCACCGCCTTCGCCGCTCTCAACAAGCAGCCGGTCGACCTCACCCTCGCCCAGGCCGTGCTCAAGGACCTCATCAGCGACGACGACTCCGAGATCACCGCGTCGATGATCATCGGCAAGACGGCGGAGTACTTCGGCATCACGATGGACGAGCTCACCGGCACGAGCCGCAGCCGCGTCTATGTGACCGCCCGTCAGATCGCGATGTACCTGTGCCGCCAGCTCACCGACCTGTCGCTTCCCAAGATCGGCGAGCACTTCGGCGGCAAGGACCACACCACGGTCATGTACGCGGTCAAGAAGGTGGAAGACCAGATCGCGCAGCGTCGTCAGATGTACAACCAGGTGAACGAGATCCACGCCCGCATCAAGCAGTCGCGCTCCTGACGGGCAATTCCACCCAAAACGCCCAGGACGGACCGCGTCGCCCACACGTGTGGATAAGTCTGTGAATTCCCTGGGATAGCGCTCTGTCTCGTCGTCAAGACGCTGTGAACAACATGAACGCGTCGGGGAGCGATGATCGCCTCTCCGCAGCCGTCCACGGCCGCGCAGCTCGGGCTCCACATGGTCTCAACATCCGCAAGAGGCCCTCTACCTGGGCGGACCGACGTTCTCCCCAGGATCCCCGAGTGCTACTGCTACTCCCTCTTGTCATTCACTGTTCATCCACAACGACCTTCATGTGATTCCGCCCCGGTCCGACGCGCGACGTGCGGAAGCCACCAGAGGGGCGAGGCGCTGCCCCTGCCGACCGTGCTCGCCCAGCCCTTGTCCGCGGGCGCGTCAGGTGGCGTAGTCTGACCTCCACAAGGAGACAACATGAAGTTTGCGGTCGATCGTGATGTGCTTGCCGATGCCGTGGCTTGGACGGCCCGCGCCGTCCCCACCCGGCCCCCGGTCCCGGTGCTCGCCGGCGTCCTCATCGACGCCTCGGCTGACGGCACGGTGACCCTGTCGAGCTTCGACTACGAGGTCTCTGCCCGCGGCACCTTCCCCGCCACCGTCGAGCGCGAGGGCTCGGTCCTCGTCTCCGGCCGCCTCCTGCGCGAGATCGCCAACGCCCTTCCCCACAAGCCCGTCGAGTTCACGCTCGACGGCACCAAGGTCTCCGTGACGTGCGGCGCCTCGCGCTTCACCCTCGCGACGATGCCGGTCGACCAGTACCCCTCGCTTCCGGAGATGCCGGAGCAGTCGGGCACGGTCGACGGCGCGACGCTGCAGGCCGCGGTCGCGCAGGTGACGTCGGCCGCGTCGCGCGACGAGACCCTTCCCATCCTCACGGGCGTGCGCATGGAGATCGAGGGCTCCACCATCTCGCTCCTGGCCACCGACCGCTATCGCCTGGCGCTGCGCGAGCTGCCGTGGAAGCCGGCGAAACCGGACATCTCGGCGGCCGCGCTCGTGCGCGCCCGCACCCTCAACGACACGGCCAAGGCGCTCGGAGCCGGCGAGGTGTCGCTCGCCCTGAGCACGGGCGGCGGCGTGGACCTGCTCGGTCTTGAGGCCGGCGGACTCGTCACCACGTCGCTGCTCATGGACGGCGACTACCCGCCCGTGCGCCGCCTCTTCCCCGAGGAGACCCCCATCACGGCGGTCGTCAAGACCTCGGACCTCATCGAGGCGACGCGCCGCGTCGCCCTGGTGGCCGAGCGCAACTCCTCCGTGCGCCTCGCCTTCAGCGAGGGCGAGGTCGTGCTCGACGCGGGCCAGAGCGAAGACGCCCAGGCGTCCGAGGCGCTCGAGGCCGTGGTCGAGGGCGGCGAGATCACCGTGGCGTTCAACCCGGGCTACCTGCTCGACGGCCTCACCGCTCTCGGCACCGAGCACGTGCGGATGGGCTTCACGCAGGAGACCAAGGCCGTGGACTTCGTCGGCATCGACAAGCCGGGCGGAACCGTGGCTGCGGAGTTCCGCTACCTCCTGGTCCCGATCCGGATCGCCTCGTGAGCGGATGCGCGTCACAGCCGTCCAGCTGACCGACTTCCGCTCGTACGCCCAGGCGCAGGCCGAGCTCGGTCCTGGCGTCACGACGCTCATCGGCCGCAACGGCCAGGGCAAGACCAACCTCGTCGAGGCGCTGCGGTACCTCTCGACGCTGTCGTCGCACCGCGTGGCGACCGACGCCCCTCTCATCCGCGCGGGCCAGTCGAGCGCCACGGTGCGCGCGCGGGTCGAGAAGGCCGGCCGCTCCCTCATGCTCGAGGTCACGATCAACGCGGGCGGCGTCGCCAACCAGGCCCGCATCGGCAGCAACGCGGTGCGACCGCGCGAGCTGCTGGGGATCCTGCGCACGGTGATCTTCGCCCCCGAGGACCTCGAGCTCGTCAAGGGCGACCCGGCCGCGCGACGCCGCTTCCTCGACGAGCTGTGCGTCGCGCTCCAGCCCGCGCTCGCGGGCGACCTGTCCGACTACGACCGGGTCCTCCGTCAGCGGGTGTCCATGCTCAAGACCGCGAAGGCGGCGCGCGGCGACCTCACCATGCTCGACATCTGGGACGAGAAGCTCGCTGAGCTCGGCGGTCGCATCGTCGCCGCCCGGCTGCGCGCGATCGCCGAGCTCGCGCCGTGGGTGGAGCGCGCCTACGCCGATGTCGCCCCGGGCGCCGCGACGTGCGCGATCTCCTACGTCTCCTCCTTCCTGCTCCCGGAGGGCTCCGATGCCGGGGACGCCGATGCCGGAGCGATCGGCCAGGCGATGCTCGCCGCGCTCCGGGACCGACGCGCGCAGGAGATCGAGCGCGGCGTCACCTTGGGCGGTCCTCATCGCGACGACCTGGCGATCATGCTCGGCGAGCTGCCGGCCAAGGGGTATGCCAGCCACGGCGAGAGCTGGTCGTGTGCGCTGGCCCTGCGCCTGGGCACCTACGACCTGCTCACGAAGGGGGACGACCCCATGGCCGCGGACGACGGCGAGCCGGTGCTCATCCTCGACGACGTGTTCGCCGAGCTGGACTCGAGCCGCCGCGCGGCGCTGGCGCGCCGCGTCGGCGAGGCCAGCCAGGTGCTCATCACCGCCGCAGTCGCTCAGGACGTCCCCGCGGAGCTCGTCGGCGACGTCATCTACGTGACCGCGGGCGAGCTGAGCACGGAGGCCCCGGCATGAGCGACGAGGCGCCCGAGAAGGATCCGCGCGCGACCGGCGTCCCCGACGCCGCGCACGCGGAAGTCGACCCCGGCTCAGACCGTCGGGGTGACGCGGGACCGGACGGCGAGGGCGCGGCGGCATCCGCGGCATCGGGCAGGCGGCGGGACCCTGCCGACATCGCGCGCGAGGCGATGGAGCGCGCCCGCGCGGCCGCGAGGCTGCGCGGCGCTGTGCGCACGTCTCCCGAGCGCGCCCGCGCGCAGAAGCTGCGCAGGCGCGAGGAGACCTCGCCGGAGCCGTACTCGTCCGGGCGCGACCCGCGCGCGATGAGCGAGGCGGTCGAATCCCTCCTGCGCCGCATGGGCTGGACCGAGCAGGTCGAGGTCGCGTCCGTGACCGCGCGCTGGCGAGAGGTCATCGGCGACCAGATCGCGGACCACTGCGAGCCCGAGGCGTTCGAGGACGGCATCCTCACCCTGCGCGCCTCCTCGACCGCGTGGGCCACGCAGCTCAACCTCATGTCCGGCCAGATCCGGCACCGGCTCAACGAGGAGTTCGGCCGCGAGATCGTCCGCGAGCTCACGATCCTGGGACCCGTGGGCAGGTCGTGGACCAAGGGGCCGCGCTCGGTGCGCGGGCGCGGGCCGCGCGACACCTACGGGTGATCCGTTGCGTCGCCCCGAGAACTCCAGTGCCAGACTTCTCCCCAATCGCCCCCGATTGGCGCGAGAAAGCCCCTCAGCGCGACTAGAATCGTTCCAGATAGGACGCGAGGCCTCCCAGCCCGCGTCCGTGCGCTGGAAGGGCGAAAATGGCTCAACAGAAGGCTCAGCCGACGGAGGCTGCGTACGGCGCAGAGAACATCACCGTTCTGGAGGGCCTCGAGGCCGTCCGCAAGCGCCCGGGCATGTACATCGGCTCGACCGGTGAGCGAGGCCTCCACCACCTGGTGTACGAGGTCGTCGACAACTCCGTCGACGAGGCGCTCGCCGGATACTGCGACACCATCTCCGTGACGCTCCTGGCAGACGGCGGTGTGCGCGTCGAGGACAACGGCCGCGGCATCCCCGTCGACATCCACCCCACCGAGGGCAAGCCCACGGTCGAGGTCGTCATGACGATCCTGCACGCCGGAGGAAAGTTCGGCGGCGGCGGGTACGCGGTCTCCGGCGGCCTCCACGGCGTCGGCATCTCCGTCGTCAACGCGCTGTCCAAGCGCGTCGAGACCGAGGTGCGCCGTCAGGGCCACGTGTGGCGCCAGAGCTTCGCCGACGGCGGCAAGCCGCAGGGCACGCTCGTCAAGGGAGAGAAGACCGACGCGACGGGCACCACTCAGACCTTCTGGGCGGACCCGGAGATCTTCGAGACCACCGAGTACGACTTCGAGACGCTGCGGGCCCGCTTCCAGCAGACCGCGTTCCTCGCCAAGGGCCTGCAGATCACCTTCACCGACGAGCGTCCCGGCCACGGCGTCGCGACCGACGAGGTCGCCGACGAGGAGGCGCCGGCGGTGCGCAGCGTCACCTACAAGTACGACGGCGGCCTGGTGGACTACGTCGCCCACCTCAACGCCGCGAAGAAGGTCGAGCTCGTCCACCCCGAGGTCATCTCGTTCGAGGCCGAGGACCCCGAGCGACGCATGACCCTCGACATCGCGATGCAGTGGACCAACGGCTACTCCGAGGCGGTGTTCACCTACGCGAACCTCATCTCGACGACCGAGGGCGGCACGCACGAGGAGGGCTTCCGCGCCGCGCTGACCTCGCTCGTCAACAAGTACGCGCGCGACAAAGGCATCCTCAAGGACAAGGACGAGAACCTCACCGGCGATGACGTCCGCGAGGGCCTGACGGCGGTCATCTCCATCAAGCTCGGCGAGCCGCAGTTCGAGGGACAGACCAAGACCAAGCTCGGCAACACCGAGGCCAAGACGTTCGTGCAGAAGGTCGTGGGCGAGAAGCTCACCGACTGGTTCGACTCCCACCCGAACGAGGCCAAGGACATCATCCGCAAGGCGATCCAGGCGTCGCAGGCGCGCATCGCCGCCCGCAAGGCGCGCGAGGCGACCCGTCGCAAGGGCCTGCTCGAGTCGGGCGGCATGCCGGGCAAGCTCAAGGACTGCCAGAGCCGCAACCCGGAGGAGTCCGAGATCTTCATCGTCGAGGGCGACTCGGCGGGAGGCTCCGCCGGCCAGGGCCGCAACCCGTACAACCAGGCGATCCTGCCCATCCGCGGCAAGATCCTCAACGTCGAGCGCGCCCGCCTCGACCGGGCCCTGGGCAACAACGAGGTGCAGGCCCTCATCACCGCCTTCGGCACGGGCATCGGCGAGGACTTCGACATCAGCAAGGCCCGGTACCACAAGGTGATCCTGATGGCCGATGCCGATGTGGACGGCCAGCACATCCGCACCCTGTTGCTGACGCTCCTGTTCCGCTACATGCGGCCGCTCATCGAGGCGGGCTACGTCTACCTCGCCCAGCCGCCGCTGTACAAGATCAAGTGGACCAACGCGGACCACGAGTACGCCTTCTCCGACCGCGAGCGCGACGTGCTGCTCGAGGACGGCCAGAAGAACGGCAAGAAGATCCCCAAGGAGAACGGCATCCAGCGCTACAAGGGCCTGGGGGAGATGGACCACGAGGAGCTGCGGGTCACGACCATGGACCCCGCCACGCGCGTGCTCCTCAAGGTCTCCATGGACGATGCGGCGCTCGCGGACGAGATCTTCTCCGTCCTGATGGGCGAGGACGTCGAGTCCCGTCGCACCTTCATCCAGCAGAACGCGAAGGACGTGAGGTTCCTTGACATCTGACGCCACCGAGCCCGTGACCCACGGCCGCATCGAGGCGGTCGACCTCAACACGGAGATGCAGCGGTCCTACCTGGACTACGCCATGTCCGTCATCGTCGGCCGCGCCCTGCCGGACGTCCGCGACGGCCTCAAGCCCGTGCATCGGCGCGTCCTGTACGCGATGTTCGACGGCGGCTACCGCCCCGACCGCGCGTTCTCCAAGTGCTCCCGCGTCGTCGGCGACGTCATGGGCAAGTACCACCCCCACGGCGACGCCGCGATCTACGACACGATCGTGCGCATGGTGCAGCCGTGGTCGCTGCGCTACCCGCTCATCTCCGGCCAGGGCAACTTCGGCACACCGGGCAACGACGGCGCCGCCGCCTCGCGCTACACCGAGTGCAAGATGGCTCCCCTCGCCATGGAGATGGTGCGCGAGATCGACAAGGACACCGTCGACTTCGAGCCCAACTACGACGGCCGCGAGATGCAGCCCGTCATCCTGCCCTCGCGATTCCCGAACCTGCTCGTCAACGGCTCGGCGGGCATCGCGGTCGGCATGGCGACCAACATCCCGCCGCACAACCTGCGCGAGGTCGCCGAGGGCGTCACGTGGGCGCTCGAGCACCCCAAGGCCACCAAGGAGGAGCTGCTCGAGGCGCTCATGGAGCGCATCCCGGGTCCCGACTTCCCCACGGGCGCGATCATCCTGGGCCGGCGCGGCATCGAGGACGCGTACCGCACCGGTCGCGGATCGATCACGATGCGCGCGGTCGTGAACATCGAGGAGATCCAGGGCCGCATGTGCCTGGTGATCACGGAGCTGCCCTATCAGGTCAACCCCGACAACCTCGCGATCAAGATCTCCGAGCTCGTCAAGGAGGGCAAGATCGCGGGCATCGCGGACATCCGCGACGAGTCCTCCGGCCGCACGGGCCAGCGCCTCGTCATCGTGCTCAAGCGCGACGCGGTGCCCAAGGTCGTGCTCAACAACCTGTACAAGCACACCCAGCTGCAGGACACCTTCGGCGCGAATATGCTCGCGATCGTCGACGGCGTCCCCCGCACGCTGAGCCTCGACGCCTTCGTCCGCCACTGGATCACCCACCAGATCGAGGTCATCCAGCGCCGCACCCGCTTCCGGCTGCGCGAGGCGGAGCGCGAGGCGCACATCCTGCGCGGCTACCTCAAGGCCCTCGACGCGATCGACGAGGTCATCGCGCTCATCCGCGCATCGGCCGACGTCGACGCCGCGCGCGACGGCCTCATGAAGCTCCTCGACGTGGACGAGGTCCAGGCGACGGCGATCCTCAACCTGCAGTTGCGCCGCCTGGCCGCCCTCGAGCGCCAGAAGATCCTCGAGGACTACGACGCCCTCATGGCGGAGATCGACGACCTCAACGCGATCCTCACGTCGGAGGACCGCCAGCGCGCGATCATCGGCGAGGAGCTCGAGGAGATCGTCCGCAAGTACGGCGACGAGCGCCGCACGCAGATCAGCCCCTACGAGGGCGAGGTGTCCATCGAGGACCTCATCGCCGAGGAGGAGATCGTCGTCACGATCACCGCGGGCGGCTACGCGAAGCGCACGCGCTCCGACCAGTACCGCGCCCAGCGCCGCGGCGGCAAGGGCGTCAAGGGCGCGACGCTGCGCAGCGACGATGTGGTGGAGCACTTCTTCGTCACGACGACGCACCACTGGCTCCTGTTCTTCACGAACCTGGGCCGCGTGTACCGCGCCAAGGCGTACGAGCTGCCGGAGGGCGGCCGCGACTCCAAGGGCCAGCACGTGGCGAACATGCTCGCCTTCCAGCCGGGCGAGGAGATCGCCCAGGTTCTCGACCTGCGCAGCTACGACGACAAGCCGTACCTCGTGCTCGCCACCAAGCGCGGCCTCGTGAAGAAGACCGACCTCCGCGCCTACGACTCCAACCGCAGCGGCGGACTCATCGCCATCAACCTGCGCGAGGTCGAGGGCGAGGACGGCGTGGCCGTGCCCGACCAGCTCGTCTCGGCCCGCCTCGTGGGCCCCGAGGACGACCTCATGCTCGTGTCGCGCAAGGGCCAGTCGATCCGCTTCACCGCGTCCGACGACACCCTGCGTCCCATGGGCCGCGCGACCTCCGGCGTCACGGGCATGCGCTTCCGCTCCGACGACGAGCTGCTCGCCATGGACGTCGTCACCCCGGGAACGTACTCCTTCGTGGTGACCGAGGGCGGCTACGCCAAGCGCACCGCGATCGACGAGTACCGCGTCCAGGGTCGCGGTGGCTACGGCATCAAGGTCGCCAAGCTCGCCGAGGACAAGCGCGGCGACCTCGTGGGGGCTCTGCTGGTCGAGGAGAGCGACGAGGTGCTCGTCATCATGGAGTCCGGCAAGGTGGTGCGCTCCCCCGTGAGCGAGGTCCCCGCCAAGGGCCGTGACACCATGGGCGTCATCTTCGCCAAGCCCGCCGACGGCGACCGCATCATCGGCGTCGCGCGCAACGTCGAGCGCCACCTCGACGGCGACGACGAGGGCGAGGACAGCGCGGCGGGCGGGTCGGCCCAGTGACGGTCTAGGCGTCGGGCGGACGGCGCGAGGACGCAACCATCGGGGCCTCCCGAGCGTTGCGTGTGTGGCAGGGGGTCCCTGCGCGCACCAGCCATGGTTCGCGTCCTCGGCTAGGCTTACTACCCGAGTGCGCCCGACGGGGCGCCAAAGGAGATTTCATGAACGCGGACGAGACCGCGAAGGCGCCGTCGAACGGCGCGTTCCAGCCCATCACCCCGGGCTCGCAGCCGGCCTCAGGCCAGCAGCCGACCCAGCCGGGACAGACGCCTGCCTTGGGGCAGCAGCCGGTGCGCCGCGCTGGCGTGCTGCCGAACGCCGGCGCCGCCCAGGCCTCCACGTCCACGCCTCCGTCGATCCAGCCCGCCGGCTCGGGTGCGCCCGCCACGGGCACCGTGCCGCAGCGCAGCGCCTTCCGCCCCACCGGCTCGCCGGCGAGTGGCGCGCAGCCCATGGTGAGCCGTCCGGCATCGATCCAGCCGGGCACGCAGGCGGCGCAGCCCGCTCGCAATCCCACGTCGGGCGCGTTCGCGACCACGGGAGCGTCCGGTGCGACCGCAGCGGGCGTGACGTCGGCGGCCGCGGCATCGGGCGATGCCGCAGGCACGGCGGCCACGTCCGTGACCACGACCGAGGCCGGCAAGGGCGTGAGCATCGGAGACCGCTTCAAGGGTCTGACGAGCCGCGCGAAGGACACCACCAAGGCTCAGCTCGAGAAGGCGGACCGTGAGGTCGCCGTCTCGGCCGGCACCGGTCCCCGCAAGGCCCGCGTCCTCGTGTCGCGCATCGACCCGTGGTCGTCCCTCAAGATCGGCTTCCTGCTGTCGATCGCGGCGGGAATCATGCTCGTGGTCGCGATGCACGTCCTGTGGAGCGTCCTCAACGGCATGGGCGTGTTCCAGCTGATCCAGGAGTGGGTCTCCAGGCTGTTCACGGCGGACCAGGAGCTCAACATCCTGCAGTTCTTCGAGTACAGCAAGGTCATGTCCGCCACCCTGCTCATCGCAGTGGTGAACGTCATGCTGCTCACCGGCCTCTCGGTGGTCGCAACCTTCCTGTACAACATCATCTCCAAGGTGGTCGGCGGCGTGTACGTCACGCTCACCGACGACTGATCGCACGCTGATCCCCAGGCGGTTTGAGTTCGCCGGAATCCGTGGGGTATCTTTGTGCGTCGCGGCTGGAGCCGCGAAGGGCCCATAGCTCAGGCGGTTAGAGCGCTTCGCTGATAACGAAGAGGTCGGAGGTTCAAGTCCTCCTGGGCCCACGGATCGCAGACGTGCGAACCCGGAAGGAGCTGTCATGAAGAAGGTGCTCCTGCTCGCCGCGGTGGTCGCCGCCGGCGTCGTCGCATACACCCTCCTCTCCCAGCGCTCGGAGCACGAGCTGTGGGACGAGGTCTACGACGACTTCTGAGATTCAGCTCGCGGCGTTCCTGCCACGGGGCCTTGGCGCAATTGGTAGCGCACCTGCTTTGCAAGCAGGGGGTTAGGGGTTCGAGTCCCCTAGGCTCCACCACCCCTCCTCCTTCGGCGCGCTGAGACCCACCCATAGCCCCTGCTGCCGGCCCTCACGCTGGAGCAGCAGGTCACGCCGACCGCAGAGCGCGCGGGAGACGTTCTCGAGTACACGTTCACGGTGACGAACGCCGGCCTCGCGATGCCCGCGGTCGTCGAGGTGCGTCGGCGGGCTGGGGTGGGGTGATCGGCAGCGGCCGGTCACACGCGGAATGCAGGTGCGTGAGCGACCCTTGCTGACTCGGCGAGCGACGAGCACGCCGTGCACGTCCGCCGTCGAGGCGTCGGACAGAGCGAGACGGCCCGCCCCGCACGTGCGCGCGGGACGGGCCGTCGTCGGCTCGGCGTCGGATGCCTAGCCGTCAGCCTTCGTGGACGAGGACTTCTTCGCGGCGGTCGACTTCGTCGTGCGCTTGGGCTTGGCGACGGGCGTCTCCTCCGTGACGGGGATGTCGTCTTCCCACACGTCCTCGGCGTCCTCGAGCGCCTCGGCGGCCTTGAAGCGGGCGCTCTCGACGCCCTTGGCCACGCGGCGCGTCTGCTCCGCCGTGAAGTCCTTGACCTGGGCGACCACGGGAGCGGCCTTCTCGCCCACCGTCGACGCGACCTCGGCGACACCCTCGGCGGCCTTCTTGGCGACATCGGTCGTCAGGTCCACGGTCTTGTTGATGTCGTGGCGCAGGCGCGAGGGGAAGTCGCCGTCGTCGGAGAACAGCTCCCACTCGTCGTCGCCGTGCCACTCACGACGGTTCGGGTCGCGGCGCGCCCACACGACGAGCGCGGCGCCCACGGCGGCGGCCACGACCATCGGGACGGCGACCTTCGCCCACGGGCTGCCGCCGCGGCGCGGCTCGTCCTCCTGCGCCGCGCGGTCGACGGCCGAGAGCACGGCCGGGATCGCGGCGCCCACGATCGCGCCGTGCACGACATCGGCCCAGTGCTCGGCCTTCTCCCCCGCCTTGTGGACGTACGGCTTCGCCTTGCGAGCGCCGGTCCGGTAGGCCTGCTCGGCGCGCGGCGCCGCCCACTCACGGGCGTGCTTGGCGGCCTGAGCGGCGGCTTCGGCGGCCTTGCGAGCCGCCGCAGCGGCCTGTTCTGCCTGCGCGCGGTACTTCTCGCTGTTGGCGTGGGATGAGGCTCCCATCGTGCACCTCCACATGTCGTCGGGAATCTCCCTTATCGACCATCCTGCCACTTTGGTAAAGGACGTGCGACGGAGAGGTAATCACTTCCCTTCGAGCGAACGAGCGAGGGAGGCCCCGTGTTGCCGACGCGCGGCCACGAGCGCGGCGCCGATGCCGACGAAGGCGAGCGAGGACAGCGCCAGGCCGCCGATGCCGACACGATCGCAGGCGCGATGTCGCGATGTCGCTGGACGATCGAGCCAGAGGCACGCTTGCGGTCCACCGCAGTGCTCAAGGCCGGCGAGTCCGGAACGACGCCGTACGGTCCCGACCGAGGACGGGGGCGCCGTGACACAATGGCCGAATGATCGCGACTATCCAGACCACGGCCGGCGACATCCGGATCGAGCTCTTCCCCCACCACGCCCCGGTCACGGTAGCGAACTTCACCGGCCTCGCCACGGGCGCCAAGGAATGGAAGGACCCGATCACGGGCGAGACCATGAACGAGCCGTTCTACGACGGCCTGGTCTTCCACCGCGTCATCGACGGCTTCATGATCCAGGGCGGCTGCCCGCTCGGCACCGGCACCGGCGGCCCGGGCTACACCTTCGACGACGAGATCCACCCCGAGCTGACGTTCGACGAGCCCTACCTGCTCGCCATGGCCAACGCGGGCAAGCGCCTCAACCCCATCACGGGCAAGCCCGGCGGAACCAACGGCTCGCAGTTCTTCATCACGGTGGACCGCCCCACGTGGCTCAACGGCAACCACACGATCTTCGGCAAGGTCATCGACGACGAGTCCAAGACGGTCGTCGACAAGATCGCCACGACGCCCACCGACGGCCGGGACCGTCCGTTCGAGGACGTCATGATCACCGGCATCACCATCACCGACTGACGATGTCCGAAGCCGCGGCCGAGCAGCCCGTCTGCCCGCGTCATCCCGGCACGGTCACGTACGTCCGATGCCAGCGGTGCGAGAGGCCGACGTGTCCCCAGTGCCAGGTCGCGGCGCCCGTCGGCGTCCTGTGCGTCGACTGCGTCCGCGATGCCCAGAAGCAGGCTCGGCCCGTCCGGTCGAGCCTGGGCTTCACGGCCGCGTACGGCAAGCCGTGGGCGACATACGTGCTCATGGCCGCGTGCCTCGGCGTCTACTTCGTGGCTCCCGTGCTGCTGGGCCGGTACTGGTTCTATGACCTTGGCCTGCTGCCCGAGGCCCCCGACCGCTGGTGGTCCTGGGTCACCTCCGGCTTCGTCCACTTCGGGCTGTTGCACCTGATCCTCAACATGTTCATGCTGTGGCAGTTCGGCGCGCAGCTGGAGCCGGCGATGGGTCGCGTGCGCTACCTGGCGCTGTACGTCGTGAGCCTCCTCGGCTCGAGCGCGATGGTGGTCCTGCTCGGCTCGCACGACTCGGTGCACGGAGGCGCTTCGGGCGCGATCTTCGGACTCCTCGCCGGATACGCGATCGCGTTGCGCTCCATGCGGCTGCAGTGGACGAACATCGCCGCCTTCGCAGCGATGTGGCTCGTCGCGGGCTTCTTCGTGGGCGGCATCTCATGGGAAGGGCACCTGGGCGGGGCGATCGCGGGCGCGGCGGCCATGGCGCTCATGCTGCGCTCGGTGCAACGGCGGCGTCGGCCCTGACATCCCCGCGGCGAGCGCCGCATCGGCCGAAGCGAGAGCGTCGTCCGCGCGGCGCCGCCACGGCTCGCGGGCGCTTGGGGAATGACAGCGGTGTAGTTATCCCCGGTTGTGCACAACTCTGGGGAGAATCACACTGGTGTGATTACCCGGCCACGCGCGACGTCACTTCCAGCGGGTGAGCAGGACCATCGACGCGATGAGGAAGCCGAAGCCCACGAGCAGGTTGCCGTGGCCGATCTCGAGGGGATAGCGGCCGCTCGTCACGTAGTAGGTGATGATCCACGCCGGACCCACCACGAGCAGGGTGACGATCGTCGGCAGGAGCCACTTGGGGTTGTCCGACTTGGGCTTGCCGAAGTCCTTGGGAACCTTGTATGCCTTGAGCTCGCGCGTGCCGGAGTCCGCCTTGGAAGTGGAGGCGCGCTTGACAGTCGCCGCCGGGGCGCTCGCCTGAGTCTTCGTGGCGGCCTCGGCCTTCTTCGCGGGCGCAGCCTTCGTCACGGCCTCGGCCTTCTTGGCCGGCTGGGTCTTCTTGGCGGTCTGGGCCTTCTTGCCAGCCTGCGCGCTCTTGCTCGATTCAGCCACTGTCCACTCCTGCCTCAGTCGCGCCGCGTCGGCGCCGTGATGGAGATAGCGTACCCGCGCCGCTTGGGAGCAAAACGGGCACGGTCTACCCTTGGAGACTATGGCGATCGAGACCGGCACCGTCGCGGGCTCCGACGCGCCCGCGGCCGCGCCGGGCCCGCGTCATGCCAAGCCGCGCTCCGACCGCGTCCTCAGCTCCATCGGCGAGCTCCTCATCACCGCAGGCGTGACCCTCGGCCTGTTCGTCGTGTGGCAGCTGTTCTACACGGACATCCAGGCGGGTCGTCTCCAGGACGCCGCGCTCGGCGAGCTCGACTGGGTGGACCCGGTCGCCGCCCACGGCACGACCGACTCGGGCCTCAGCATTCCCGAGGCCGTCCAGCTGATCCCGCAGGATCAGATGCACTTCACGCTCGACGGCGCGCCCATCGTGCCGACGCCCAGGATCGCCGAGGCCTTCGCGACGCTCATGGTGCCGCGCTGGGGCGGAGGCTACGTCAAGCCCATCTCGGAGGGAGTGAGCCGGCGCGAGGTGCTCGACACCCTCGGCATCGGCCACTACCCCAACACCGCCATGCCCGGCGAGCTGGGCAACTTCGCTGTTGCCGGTCACCGCACGACGTACGGCAAGCCCTTCGCGGATGTCGACCAGCTCAAGATCGGCGACGCGCTCGTGGTGCAGACGGCTGACGCCTGGTTCGTCTACCGAGTCACCGACACCTCGATCGTGCTGCCCAAGGATGTGTACGTCATCGACCCCAACCCGGCGAATCCGGGAGCGGCGCCCGTGACCGCGTCGATCACGCTCACGACGTGCCACCCCAAGTTCTCGGCCGCGCAGCGCTTCATCGTCCACGGTGAGTTCGTGTACTGGGCTCCGGTGGGCGTGGGCGTGCCGCCCGAGCTGTACGAGGAGCTCACCTGATGTACGCCGCCCTGTGGAGGAGGCTGCCGGGCCCGGCGTGGGCGCGCGTCGCGCAGCTCGTCGCGCTCGCGATCATCGTGATCTTCGTGCTGTTCGAGTACGTGTTCCCGTGGGTGTCGGAGCTCCTCCCGTACCAAGAGACGACAGTGGGTGAGTGATGGCTCGGATCCTCGTCATCGACAATTACGACTCGTTCGTCTACACGATCGTGGGCTACCTGCGGCAGATGGGCGCGCAGACCGTCGTGGTCCGCAACGACGCCGTGGAGAGCGCCGGTCCCGTCACGGACTACGACGGCGTGCTCGTCTCTCCCGGCCCGGGCACCCCTGCCGACGCCGGCGCGTCCATGGACGTCATTCGCGCCTGCGCCGGGCACCGCGTCCCGATGCTCGGGGTGTGCCTGGGCCATCAGGCGCTCGCGGAGGTCTACGGCTCCGTCGTGTCGCACGCGCCCGAGCTCATGCACGGCAAGACGTCGCAGGTGGAGCACCGGGGGACATCGGTCCTCGCGGGCCTGCCGTCCCCGTTCACTGCGACGCGATACCACTCGCTCGCGGTCGAGCCGGAGACCGTGCCCGACGAGCTCGAGGTCACGTGCGCCACTGCGAGCGGCATCATCATGGGCCTGCAGCACCGCGAGCTCCCGCTCGTAGGCGTCCAGTTCCACCCCGAGTCGGTGCTCACCGAGGGCGGCCACCGCCTGCTGGCCAACTGGCTCGAGATGTGCGGCATGCCCGACGCCGCCACGCGCGCCGAGGGCCTGTCCCCGCTCGTGCGCGCGCAGCCCTAGAAGATCCCCTGCGCCACGCCGATGAGCGCGGCCGTGACAAGCGCGCCCGTCGCCTGGTTGAGCCACAGGAACATGCGCCAGCCGTCATGCGCCTCGTGCGACCGCCCGTCGTGCAGGCCGACGTACGGCGCGACCATCGCGACGTAGGCGAGCGGCAGGATCGCCACCACCAGGCGCGGCCACTCCAGGAGCAGCAGCGTCGCCGATGCCGCGAGGTACAGCCCCACGGAGAGCCTCGTCGTGCGGCGCGCACCCAGCCAGGTCGCGATCGACGCGATGCCGCCCGCGCGGTCGGGCAGGATGTCCTGCACGGCGCCGAAGGCGTGGCTCGCCATCGCCCACAGCACGAAGGCGATGACGATCGGCCACACGCTCAGCGACAGGATCGGGCCGCCTCCCAGGAGGATGCCGTACACGAGCGGGAGCACGAAGTGCATCGCGGACGTGAAGGAGTCGAGGACCGGGCGCTCCTTGAAGCGCAGGCCGGGCAGCGAGTACGCGTACGCGAAGAAGACGGCGACCAGGAAGACGATCGTCGACGGCCACGAGCCCCACGCGAGCACGGCGAGCAGGTACACGGCGACGCCAGCCCCGGCGACCCACATGATCGCGCGGTTGACCCTGGCACGCTCCGCCACGTCCTCGACGACGTCGCCCTCGATGCCGCCCTTGCGCGGGTTCTTGCTGTCCGACTCCCAGTCGAAGATGTCGTTGACCCCGTAGATGACGACGTTGTACGGGATGAGGTAGAACAGCGTCCCCAGGACGAGCGCCCAGTCCACCTCGCGCGCTGCGAGGAGACAGCCCGCGGCGAAGGGATAGGCGGTGTTGATCCAGCTGACGGGACGGGATGCGCGAATGACGCGGCGCGCGATCTGCGGTGCGCTCATGACCGCTCCGTCCTGTCCTCGCTCTGGGCGGCACGCGCGGAGCGGCGACCCAGCCACGTCCACACGGCGGGCACGAGCATGACGGCGGCCAGCGCATAGGAGAGGTCCTCCACCGGGGCGACCGGCACGCGCAGTCCCAGGATGAGCTCGTCGTCGTAGGCGACCAGCCCCACGCCGACCATGACGTTGTCGAACACGAGTGTGAGCGCGACGAGGACGAGGGCCGTCCCCAGCAGCGACCTGCCTGGCAGGCGACGCAGGGTGGGCACCGTCGCGGCGGCGACGAGCAGCAGCACCGCGAGGGACAGGGCGGCGTAGGTCACGGCTTCTCCCTCCGCTCGCGTCGGCGCTCGAGCCACCGCCACAGCAGGAGCGTCTGGTACACGAGCAGGGCGAGGAAGAACAGCTCCTCCAGCGGCAGCTCGGGTGCGAGCAGCACCCCCGTCATGTAGGGCGCGTCGCCGCGGAAGAAGATCCCCAGCCCGATGCCCGCGGCGTCCCACAGCAGGAACACGACGATGCCCGCGACGATCGTGAGGAGGGCTCGCCGAGGCTCCGCGAACACGGCGATCCGATGCCGCCAGTCGAGCAGCGTGAGCCCGCCCAGGCTCACGAGGAGGGCGGCGAGGTACAGCAGGCCCGTCATCGGCGCTCTCCTCGGGCGATGCGGGCGAGCGTCCCGCGACCGCGGGCGTCGGCGAGGAAGCCGGGGCGCAGGTCGCCGGGCGTCGCCGTCGCGGACGTGTCGCCCAGGATCCGCTTGATGGCGAGCTCGGCGGAGATGAGGCACATGGGCAGGCCCACCCCCGGCACGGTCGACGCCCCCGCGTAGACCAGATTGGGAAGCCTGCGGGAGACATTGCGCGGTCGGAACATCGCGGACTGCGCGAGCGTGTGCTCGAGTCCGAGCGCCGATCCGCGCCAGGCGTGGACGCGGTTCGCGAAGTCCGCGGGGGTGAGCAGCTCGACGATGCGTGCGCGGCTGGGCAGGTCGGGCACGCCGGCCCACGCCCCCGCCTGGGCAAGGTAGCGCTCGGCGTGCGCGCGCACGCGGGCGCGGCTCTCCTCGCTCGCTCCCAGCGCCTCGTCCGCGGGGAAGGGCACGAGCATGACGAGAGCCTCCTTGCCGGGGGGAGCGGCATCCGGGTCCGTGGCCGAGGTGCGCGAGATGTAGATCGACGCGGGGTGCGGTGGGATGTCCCGGCTCGCGATCGCGGCGAAGTTGCCGTCCCAGTCGCGGGAGAAGAACAGGGTGTGGTGGGACAGCTCGGGCAGCGGGCCGTCGGCCTGGATGAACGCCAGCAGCGCGCTCACGCCGGGAGTGCGGCGGCGCCAGGCCGCCTCGTCGTGCGTGCGGTCGCGAGGCGCGAGCAGCTGCGTCTCGACGTGGTGAATGTCGGTGGCGCCGATGACGATGTCGGCGTCGAGCTGCTCGCCCGACTCGAGCCGCACGCCGGTCGCGAGTCCGTCGTGGGTGAGGATCGCCTCGACGGGCGCGGACGTGCGGATCCGCGCGCCCTCCGCGACGGCTGCACGCTCGACCGCCTCGATGACCGCGTAGAGCCCGCCGCGCGGGTAGCGCACGCGATCGCCCAGGTCGAGGTGGCTCATGAGCGCGAACAGCGCGGGCGCGCGGCGCGGCGACGAGCCTAGGAACACCGCGTGGAAGCCGAGCACCTGGCGCAGCCTGGGGTCGCGCACGCGGCGCGCGATGTGGTCGTGCAGGGAGCGCAGCAGCAGCGCGGGCAGGCGCGCGCTCGAGCGCAGCACCGTGGCATCGAGCACGCGCAGAGGGCTGCGGAAGGTCGTGTAGAGGAAGCGGTCGAGCGCGAGGCCGTACAGGCGGCGGGCGTCCGCGGCGTAACGGCGCATGGCCGCGCCCTCGCCGGGCGAGATCGCCTCGAACGCGGCCCAGTTGCGCTCGGGGTCGGCGGTGACGTCGAGGCGCTCACCCGCGCCGTCGGGGGACGGTCCCTCGAAGTACACGCGGTAGTGCGTGTCGAGGTCCACCAGGTCGAGCTCCTCGTCAAGGCTGCGGCCCAGCAGCGAGAAGAACTGCTCGAACGCCTCGCTCATGAGGAACCACGAGGGCCCCGTGTCGAAGCGGAAGCCGTCCGCGACGAGCCGGCTCGCCCTCCCGCCCACGGCGGCGTTGCGCTCCAGCACGGTGACCTCGGCGCCGCCGCGCGCGAGCAGCGCCGCGGTCGCGAGCCCGGAGATGCCGCCGCCGATCACGACGACGCGAGGCCCCGTCATCGCGCGAGCCATGGCGTCGGCGTCGCGAGGCTGCGGACGGCGTACGCGACCTTGAGGGCGTCGGGCACGCGGGTGCGGCGCGTCACGAGGCGCCGCGCGGGCGTCGCGGCGATGCGGCTGAGCAGCCGCGAGTACACGTCGATCGTGGTGCGCACGGCGACGAGCGGGCCGCGCGACAGGTGGGGCAGGCAGGCGCGCGCCGCGACGACGTCGGCCCGGGCATCGGCGACGAGCCGGGCGAGCACCTCGTCCGTGAGGCTCTCGCGCGTGACCCCGGGGAAGTAGACGCGCTTCAGCTCGCCGGCGTCCTGCGGCAGATCGCGCAGGAAATTGATCTTCTGATACGCGGCGCCGAGCCTGCGCGCGCCGTCGCGGGCCGTCGGGTCGAGCGCCCGGGGTCCGGTGTCCGTGTTGGCGAACACGGCCAGGCACATCTCCCCCACCACCTCGGCCGAGCCGAACACATAGGCGCGGAAGCTCTCCGGCGTGTGCTCGTGGACGGTGAGGTCCATGCGCATCGAGGCGAAGAATGGCGTCACCTGCTCCGCGCCGATGCCCACGGCCCGGGCGGTCGTGGCGAAGGAGTGGACGATGACGTTCGCGGAGAAGCCGCGCTCGACCGCCGCGTGCGTCTCGGCCTCGAGGTCGTCGAGGACCCTGCGCGCATCGTCTCCCCGGTAGGTGTCGACGATCTCGTCGGCGATGCGCACCAGGCCGTACACGGCCTCGATGTGGGAGCGCATGGGCCGGGGGAGCAGACGCGCTCCCACGCCGAACGAGGACGAGTAGCGCCGCAGCACGGCGGCCGATGTGGCGCGAGCGGTCTCGTCGTAGAGCGCGAGCGAGGTCTCGTTGTCGTGATGCGCGCGGCGCGAGGCGGCCGAGAGCGGGCTCACGACGTGCGCTCCTCGAGCCGGCGGATGAGATGCACGAGGTGGGTCGACAGGGGCGCAGGGACGCGCTCGTTCGCGATGCGGCGGGCTATGCGGGCGTGCTGCCGCGCGACCTTGAGCGCATGGGTGCGCGCGCCCGTCGCGACGAGGATCTCGCGCACGTGCGCCGCGCCCTCCTCGTCGAGGTCGGGATTGCCCACGGAAGCCTCGAGCGCCGCGCGCTGCGTGTCGTCTGCCAGGTGGAAGGCGAGGCGCATGAGCTCGGTGCGCTTGCCCGCCCGCAGGTCGGACAGGACCGACTTGCCGGTCTTCGCCGCATCGCCGAACACGCCGAGGTCGTCGTCCGTGAGCTGGAAGCTCACGCCGAGCGAGATCCCGATGCGCTCCAGGTGGGTCGCCATCGTGGGGTCCGCGCCCGCGAGCTGGGCCCCAGCCAGGAGCGGCACGACGCACGAGTAGGCCGCCGTCTTGAGCTCCGCGACGAGGAGCGCGTTGGCCTGCTCCGGCGGGATGAGGTCACCGCACATGTCGAGCAGCTCGCCCGCGATGGTGGTGCGGATCGCGCGCGTGACGAGGTCGAGGCACGCGAGGCGGTGGTGCGCGGGAAGCGCCGCCCGCGAGACGAGGTCATAGGCCGAGGCGAGCGCAAGGTCGCCGCCCAGGAGCGCGGCCGCGAGCACGTGGCTGTTGACCTGTCGGTGCTGGAGGTCCAGCGCCTCGAGCTCGGCGCGGCGCATCCCTGCGAGGTTGAGCTTGCCGCGGCGCATCTCGTCGCGGTCCAGGATGTCGTCGTGGATGAGCATCGCCAGGTGCAGCATCTCCATCGACGCCGCCACGGGCGCGACGGCCTCGTCCTCCTGCCCGCCCAGTCCCGCATAGGTCGCGAGGAAGAGCTTGGGCCGCAGGAACTTTCCGCCCTCGAGCTGGTCGCCGATCCCGCCCCACAGGTTGCGGTAGTCGGCTCCCGCCTCGGGCAGCTCGGCCATGGCGGCGGTGACATGCTCGTCCAGGACGGAGCGCACGGTGGCGAGCTGCGCGTCCACGCGGGCGCGCAGGGTCTCCTCGTCCAGGACGGTCGTCATGGCGCCAGCGTAGGTGACGGCATCACGGCTCGTCCCGGCGGGGCCGGGCAGAGCCTTACGGGCCGGGCTCAGGCGGCGGACCGGAGGACAGGAAGATCCTCACCGTCGAGCCCTTGGCCACGACGGTTCCCGGCGGGATGTCCTGACGCGCCACGCTGCCGGCGGGAACGGTCTCCGAGGCCTCCGGCGCGCCGAGCGCGACGGCGAGTCCGGCATCCTGGAGCATCTGGCGGGCCTCCGCCTCGGACTTGCCGACGACGTTGGGCACCGATGCCGTGGTGGGCGCCTTCGCTACCTGGATCGTCACCGTCGAGCGCTGCGGCACGAGGCCAGGCAGCGGATCCTGGTTGATGACCTCTCCCGGCGCGTAGTCGTTCGTCTCGACGGACACGACGTTCGGGATGAGTCCCAGCTCCACGAGGATCTGGCGCGCCTGGCTCTCCTGCTGCTTGCGCAGGTCGGGCAGCTCGACGCGGCCGTCGGAGACGTACAGGGTGATCTCGTCCTCCGCCGATGCGAGGGTGCCCTCCTCCGGGTTGGTGCCTGTGGCGCGGCCGGCCTCGATGGTCGGGTCGTGCGCGGCCTCGATCTGCGTCACGCGCAGACCCGCCGCCTCGAGCTTCTTCACCGCCTCGGCCTGCAGCAGGCCGCGGACGGACGGGATCTCGACGTCCTCGGGCCCCGTGGAGACGAAGAGCGTCACGAGCGACTCGGGCTCGACCTCCGTGCCCTCCTCGGGGTCGGTGCCGATGGCGCGGCCCCGCTCGACGTCCGTGGACGCCTGCTCCTCGACCACGACCTCGAGTCCGAGCTCGTCGAGCTTCTGGAACGCCTCCCTCTCCGTGAGGTTCTGCACGCGCGGGATGATGACCATGGTCGGCTCGGGCGGAGCCTCGTTCGCGGGCTGCGCGATCTTGATCAGTCCCCAGATGAGCAGGCCCGCGGCGAGGATCGAGCCCACGAGGATGCTGATCTGGATGACGCGACGCTTGGTGGGGTTGTCGTAGACGAGCGCCTGCTCGGGCGCGGCGACCTGGGCGTGGACGGGCACGGGAGCCGCGCCGCCCGGTCCGCCGGGGGTCGAGGGGTCGCCCGGGAGGCCTCCTCCGGCTCCGGCGCCCACGGCGGCCCACCCGCTCGGGCCCGGCTGCGGCAGGACGGCGGTGGCGCCCGTCGTCGGCGCGACGCCCGCGGCCGGCGCGCCCACCGCAGCGGGCATCACGGCGGTGGCGCCGGGAGCGATGCCGCCGCCCGGGGTCGTCGTCGGATCGCCGAGCGCGGCGCGCAGGTCCACCAGGAACTCCTGCGCCGTCGAGTAGCGATCGTCACGGTTCTTCTTGAGCGCCTTGGCGACGACGCGGTCGAGCGCGGGCGGCACGTCGGCGGCGAACGTCGACGGCAGCGGCGCCTCCTCGCGGACGTGCTGGTAGGCGACGGACACCGGGGAGTCGCCGGTGAACGGCGGACGTCCGGTGAGGAGCTCGAACAGCAGGCAGCCGGTCGAGTACAGGTCGGAGCGGGCGTCCACGTTCTCCCCGCGAGCCTGCTCGGGGGAGAGGTACTGGGCGGTGCCCACGACGGCCTGCGTCTGCGTCATGGTCTGCCCGGCATCGGCCAGCGCGCGGGCGATGCCGAAGTCCATGACCTTCACCGCGCCGGTGGGCGTGAGCATGACGTTCGCGGGCTTGATGTCGCGGTGGACCAGTCCGGCGTGGTGCGCGTACTCGAGCGCGGACAGGACGCCCGCGGTGATCTCCACGGCCTCGTCGATCGGCGCGGCGACGTCGCCCTTGAGGATGTCGCGGACGGTGTGGCCCTCGACGTACTCCATGACGATGAACGGGACGGTCTGGACCTGGCCGGTCTCCGTCGTCACGGTCTCCTCGCCGGTGTCGTACACGGCGACGATCGCGGGGTGGTTGAGGCCGGCGGCCGCCTGCGCCTCGCGGCGGAAGCGCGTCTGGAACGACGGGTCGCGGGCGAGGTCGGCGCGCAGGATCTTGATGGCCACGGTGCGGCCCAGACGGGTGTCGTAGCCGATGTGGACCTCGGCCATGCCTCCACGGCCGATGAGGTCTCCCACCTCGTATCGACCAGCGAGGATCTTCGGTTCGTCAGTCATCGAAGCCGTTCCTTATGTCCGTGCAGCGCCTGTTGGCAACCATTGTGGCACTTCCCCCTACCAGGGACGCTTTGGAGGGGCATCAGGGCGGGGTCGGTAGCTCTTGGGAGCGATCGACGGTGGCATCACGCGCTTGGGCGCTCCCCCGGGTCGACGCGGCTCGATCGTCCCCGGGAGCCCCTCCGTGCGGGCCCGCAGCTCGGCCTCGGTTGGCAGGCGCAGGCCGGTGAGGATCTGCTCCAGCTCGGCCGCGGACTTGGGCCGCTTGCGCGGGCTCTTCTCGAGCAGGTCCATGACGACGCCCGCCATGGCAGGGGAGACGCTCGCCGGCAACGGCGGCACCTCCTCGTTCACCTGGGCGATAGCGATGTCCACCGGCGTGGCCGCGGTGAACGGGCGCTTGCCCACGAGCGACTCGTACGCGATGATGCCGAGCGCGTACAAGTCGGACTGCGGCGTGGCCGGCTTGCCGAGCGCGAGCTCGGGCGCCAGGTATTGGGCGGTGCCCATGACCATGCCGGTCGCGGTGAGGGTCGTCTGGTCCTGGCCGCGGGAGACCCCGAAGTCCGTGATCTTGACCATGTCGTCGGCCTCGACCAGGAGGTTGCCGGGCTTGATGTCGCGGTGGATGATCCCGGCATCGTGCGCGACCTGCAGGCCGCGGCAGGTGTAGACGAGCATCTTCACGAGGCGCCGCTCGCTGATGGTGCGCTCGCGCTCGAGGATCGTGGACATCGGGACGCCGTCCACGAGCTCCATGACGAGGAAGGCCGTGCGGTCCTGGTCGCCGTAGTCGTAGACCTGGGCGATGTTCGGGTGCATGAGGCCCGCGGCGTTCTTCGCCTCGTTGCGGAAGCGCTTGAGGAAGACCTCATTGTCCTGCGAGCCGTCCTTGAGGACCTTGACCGCCACGGCGCGGTCGAGCTCGGAGTCGGTCGCGCGCCACACCTCGCCCATGCCGCCCACGGCGAGCAGCGAGTCGAGGACATACCGGCCGCCGAGCGTCGTCCCGGGCTGCAGCTGCATCATGTCAACCCCCCTGTTCCAGCCTGGCCTGGATGATCGCCTTGGCGATCGGGGCCGCGATCGTGCCTCCCGTCGCGCCCAGGCCAGCGTTGCCGCCGTTCTCCACGATCACGGCGATGGCGATGGTGGGGCTGTCCGCGGGCGCGAATCCCACGAACCACGCGTGCGGCGCCGTGCCCAGGCCCGTCTCCGACGTGCCCGTCTTGCCCGCCACCGCCACGCCGGAGATCTGCGCCGAGCGACCGGTGCCGCCGTCCACGACGCCGACCATCATCTCCGTCAGCTGCGCCGCCACCAGGGACGATATGGGCGTCTTGTAGACCTCCGGCTCGGTCTTCTGGATGACCTTGAGGTCGGGCGAGCGGGCGGCGTCCACGAGGTACGGCTTCATGAGCACCCCATCGTTCGCGATCGCCGCGGCCACCATCGCCATCTGCAACGGCGTGGTCCGCACGTCGAACTGGCCGATGCTCGACTGGGCCACCTGCGGGGCGTTCGGGCTCTCGGGCAGGCGCGACGGCGTCACGCCGAGCGGGATCTCGATGCGCTCCTCCCAGCCGAAGGCATCGGCCGTGCGCTTGATGACGCCCCATCCCAGGTCCATGCCCAGGTCCGCGAACGCGGTGTTGCAGGAGATGCGCAGGGCATCGGCGAGGGACATCTGGTCCGTGGGCGAGCACGACGCGCCGCCGTAATTGCCGATGGTCGCGGTGGTGCCGGGAAGCGACAGCACCTGGGGCGCGTACACCGGCGTCTCGGGCGTGTAGCCCGACTCGAGGGCGGCCGCCGCGACGATGAGCTTGAACGTCGAGCCGGGCGGGTAGGTGTCGCCGCCGATGGCGCGGTTGATGAGGGGATCTGTCTCGTCGGCGACGAGCGCCTGGTAGATGCGGTTGGTCTCAGCGGAAGAGTGCACGGCGAGCGCGGCCGGGTCGAACTGCGGGTGCGACACCATCGCGAGGATCGCGCCTGTGCGCGGATCGAGCGCCACGACGGCGCCACGCTGGTCGCCGAGCTGCTCGCTCGCGACGCGCTGCAGCGTCGCGTCGAGGGTCAGCTCGATCGAGGCGCCGCGCTGCTCCGTGCCGGCGAACAGGTCGCCCAGGCGCGTCCAGAACAGCGAGTCGGCCGAGCCGTTGAGCAGCTGGTTCTCCGTGCGCTCCAGACCGGACAGGCCCGGGCCGATGCTGAAGTAGCCGATGACGTGCGAGTACAGCGGTCCGTCGACGTAGGTGCGCTGGTAGTTGAACGGGTCGTCCACGGGCACCGAGTAGACGACGGACTCGCCGCTGACGACGAACGGTCCGCGGAACGCGCCGAACTGGCGGTAGAGGGTGCGGACGTTGCGGTTGTCCTCGTTGAGGGAGTCCGCCTGGACGAACTGGATCCAGGACGCGGCGACCATGAGCACCAGGAACATGGCCAGCGCGACCACGGACAGGCGGCGGATCGGCTCGTTCATGTCACCGCCTCTCCCGCGCTGCGGCGTGCCTGGTCGGACACGCGCAGCAGTAGCGCGATGACGACCCAGTTGGCCAAGAGCGCCGAGCCGCCGTACGCGAGGAACGGCGTGGTGATGCCCGTGAGCGGGATGACGCGCGTGACGCCGCCGACGACGACGAAGACCTGGAGGGCGAGCGCGAATCCCAGGCCCGCGGCGACGAGCTTGCCGAAGCCGTCGCGCACGCCGATGGCGGCCCGCATCGCCCGCTGCACGATGATCACGTAGAGCGTGAGGACGGCGAGCACTCCCGTGAGGCCGAGCTCCTCGCCCAGCGCGGCGACGATGAAGTCGGACTCCGCGTACGGGACGAGCCCGGGCGAGCCCTCGCCCAGACCCGTGCCGAACAGCCCGCCCGATGCCATGCCGAACAGGCCCTGCACGAGCTGGTAGGAGTACTGGCGGTAGACCTCGGGGTCGAGCGCGTTGAGCCAGGCGGAGTAGCGCGCGCCCACGTGGCCGAAGACGGTGCCGGCGAGGGCGGCTCCCGCGAAGAAGAGGCCCAGCCCGATGAGCACCCAGGAGAAGCGCTCGGTCGCGACGTAGAGCATCGCGACGAAGATGCCGAAGAACAGCAGCGACGCGCCCAGGTCCCGCTCGTAGACCTGGACCACGAGGGCCGTCGCCCACACGACGAGGATGGGGCCCATGTCGCGCGCTCGCGGGAAGCGGATGCCCAGGAACTTGGGGCCGGCGAGCGCGAGGGTGTCGCGGTTCGTGACGAGGTAGCCGGCGAAGAACAGGACGAACACGATCTTGGCGACCTCGCCGGGCTGCGCGGAGCGGCCCAGGACGGAGATCCAGATCTGGGCGCCGTTGACGGTGCGGCCCAGGCCGGGCACGAGGGGCAGGAGCAGCAGCACCAGGCCGACGACTCCGGCGGTGTACGTGTAGCGGCGCAGCAGGCGGTGGTCCTTGAGAACGGCCACCACGACGATCGCGATGGTGATGCCGAGGAGCGCCCACAGGGCCTGCGTGTCGCCGAAGGCCGTCTCACGCCCTCGCGCGGCATAGGCGTAGTCGACGCGGCGGATGAGCGCGAGGCCCAAGGCGTTGAGCGCGAAGACGGCAGGCAGCAGGACCGGGTCGGCCCACGCGGCGCGCAGGCGCATGACGAGGTGCGCGGCGAGAGCCACGAGCGAGAGCACGACGGCGTAGACGGCCAAGCCGGGGCCGATGCCGGGCCCGGCGTTATGGTCGACGAATGCACGGGCGCCCACGCCGATCGCGATGGCGATCGCGAGCAGGCCAGCCTCAGAGTTCCGTCCGGCGCGCACCGTCAGCGCGGAGACGGTGGCCATCAGGGGCCGTCCTCCAGCGTGGCGACGATCTCGCGCGCATCGTCGAGGCTGCTCGTCCGGATGGTCGCGGAGACGCGGTCGCGCTCATACGGCCTGAGGTCGTCGAGCTCGACGCGGCTGGTCTCCACGAGGGTCTGCAGGTCGATGGGCCCCAGGGTCTGCGGGATGCCGCGGTAGATCGCGACGTGCTCGCCGTTGACGCCCACGAAGTACTGGGTCTGCGTCCACGCGTAGGCCCCCCAGACGCCCAGGAGCACCGCCACGAGCGCGGCGAGCGGCAGCACCCAGGCGCGGGCGCGCTCCCACCAGGTCCGCTCCGGCTCGTCCTCGTCGTCCTCGGGCTTGGCCGCGGCGAGCTTGGCCGCGCGGCCCGCGGCGGTGTCGGAGCCCACGGACGGCCGATGCCGGTCCTTCGCGGCGGAGCCGACGACCTGCACGGTGACGTCGCGGCCGGCGGCCGACGGCGTCTCCTCGAGGTCGACGATGTCGCCGACGACGCACGTGACGTTGTCCGGGGCTCCCGCCGCGAGCGCGAGGGACATGAGCGCGTCTGCGCAGTCGCCGGGGTCCTCGACCTCGAGCAGGGTCTGGTGGAGGGTCGAGCGGCTCACGACGCCGGACAGGCCGTCGGAGCACAGCAGCCAGCGGTCGCCGGGGCGGGTCTCGCGCACGGAGATGTCGACGGGGACGTCGGCGTCGATGTCGCCCAGGACGCGCAGGAGCATGGACCGCTTGGGGTGGTGCTCGGCATCGGCGACGGACAGGCGCCCGGTGTCCACGAGGTGCTGGACGAACGAGTGGTCGGTCGTGACCTGGTCGAGCTCGCCGTCGCGCAGGAGGTAGGCGCGGGAGTCCCCGATGTGCGCCATCGCGAGCGTGGAGCCCGAGCGCAGCAGCGCGGTCACCGTGGTGCCCAGCCCGGACAGCTCGGGATCGTTCTGGGCGCGGGCGACGATCTCCGCATGCGCGTCGGCGATCGCGGTCTTGAGCTCCTCGAGCGCCTCGTCGGGCCCGAGCCCTTCGCCCTCGAGCGCGGCCAGGCGCCCCACCACGATCGAGGAGGCGATGTCGCCTCCCGCCGCGCCGCCCATGCCGTCGGCGACGACGAGCAGGTGCGGGCCCGCGAACGCGGAGTCCTGGTTGTTCGAGCGGACCAGGCCCACGTCGGAGCGGGCGGCGAAGATCGTGGAGAGGATCATCAGGCGCGCAGCTCCAGCGTCGTGGCGCCGATGCGGATCCGCTCGCCGTGGCGCAGCTCCACCGGATCCTCGACCTTCTGGTTGCCCAGGAAGGTGCCGTTGGTGGAGCCGAGGTCCTCGACGAACCACGCCTCGCCCTCCGGGTAGACACGGCAGTGCTTGGACGAGCAGTAGTCGTCGTCGATGACGAGCGTGCACGTCGGCGAGCGGCCGATGAGGATGGGCGCCGCGCCGAGCGGGATGATCGTGCCCTTGAGCGGGCCGGAGATCACGGCCAGGTGGGCCGCTGGGGCCTCACGCGTGGAGATGGCCCCGGTGCGCACTCCCGTGGCCGCGCGGGACGGCGCGGCGAGCTTCTCCGCCCGGGCATCGGGCCGGCGCCGGGCCGTCAGGCCGCGGCCGCGCGAGGTGACGCGCGTGCCGTACAGGTCGGAGCGGAGCACGCCGATCGCCGCGAGCACGAGAGCCCACAGGAGCACGAGGAATCCCGTGCGCAGCAGCGTCAGCGAGAGCTGGCTCATGGGTCACGCATCCTCGTCGGACGGCAGACCATCCCAGTACATGATGGTCGTGCGACCGATGGTGATCGCGTTGCCGTCGAGGAGCGTCACCTCCTTGATGCGCTGGTCTTCGACGAAGGTGCCGTTGGTCGAGCCCAGGTCCGTGAGGATCGTGCCGTACTCGGTGACCTCGAACTTGACGTGCTGGCGGCTCACGCCGGTGTCGTCCACGACGATGTCGGCCTCGGAGCCGCGGCCCACGATGGTCGTCACCCCGGTGAGGTGGTAGCGCCGCCCGTCGATGTCGAGCAGGGGGTAGCGCGAGGACGGGTTCTTGGCGCTCGTGGGCGCGACGGGCCCGCGCGTCGATCGAGAGGTCACGGCGTACCTTCCTGTCGGGAGGGACGCGTCCTCGGTGAACGTCACCGCGACCGGACCCACGAAGCTGTAGCGCTGGCGCGCCGCGTGCTCCTGCAGCGTCTCCTGCAGCTCCTGCACCAGCACCTCGTCGCCCCACTCGCGCAGGGTCGCGAGGTCGGTCGAGCTCAGGGAGATCGCGTACTCGTTGGGGATGAGGGTGCGATTGCGGTCGACGACGGCAGCTCGCGCGTCCGCCTCCTTCTTCAAGGCGCCTGCGAGCTCCACCGGCTTGACTCCGGAGCGGAACGTCTTGGCGAACGCGGTCTGCATCACGTTCTCGACGCCCTTCTCGAAGCGGTCGAGCACACCCATACCTGGAATCGTAACGTGGACCCCTCACGTGCTAGTCTTGCTCGGCGCGCGCGAGTGGCGGAACGGCAGACGCGCTGGCTTCAGGTGCCAGTGTCCGAAAGGGCGTGGGGGTTCAAATCCCCCCTCGCGCACCACGAGTGAAAGGCCCCCAGCAGTGCGGGCCTTTTCCTTTGTCCGGCGGGGGCCGTCTGCGACAGCACCATGAGGCCGCCGCCGCCCATGCCCTGGATCACGCGGGTGAGGATGAGCATCCCGATGGACGTAGACAGGGCGCCCATGACCGAGCGATGCCATGAGCATCGCGATCATGAGACCGACGAAGATCAGGACCACTGTCTTCTTGGCGGGTGCGTCGGTGGACGCGTGAGCGGTGGGGTTCGTCATGCACTGTCCTTGACGGCCTCGCGGAAGATCGCGATCGCTTCCGCGAGGGAGGGGGAATCGGGCTGGGCCACGGCATCGGGGTCGCGCATGGCCGTGAAGCGGATGACGGACGCCGCGACGAGGCGCACGGTGCGGGTCAGCGGATCGAGGGCGTCGCCTGCGGCGAGGAACGCGTCGAGCGCCTCCTGGGGCACGACGGGCGCGGAGACGCCCAGGATCGCGTCCTCCTTGGAGGGGTAGTAGTTGAAGAACGTGCGGCGGGACACTCCCGCACGCTCGGCGATCGCGTCGACCGTGGCAGCGTGCAGGTCGCCCTCGAGGGCGAGCGCGAGCGCCGCCTCATGAAGCTGATGAAGGGTCTCGCGGCGCTGCCGCTCGCGAAGGCCGATGCCAGAATCTTGCACTAATGCATTGGTGCACTAGTGCAGACTTTTCGCAAGGCCTCAGTCGAAGTCCCAGCCGTCCCGGCGGGTCCCGGCGAAGGGGTCAGCGGCACGGCGCTGGCGCCGTCCCTCCGCGATGAGGTCGCCCAGGCGCTCGCTCTCGCGGGCATGCACGGCGCGCAGCACCGTGAGCGCGGCGTACAGCGAGCCCAGCACGAGCGCGGCGACCTGGAGCCAGCTCATGACCTCGAGGCTCAGCCGCGGCCAGCCGCACATCCCGTCCACGCGCGTCCCGCAGCTGTGCTGCGAGATGGTGAAGAGGAACGCCGATCCCGCCACGAGGAAGAGCGCGAGCACCCAGCGGCGCACCTGCACCACCCGCTCCTCGAACTCCTCGCGGCCCCGCAGCACCTCGTGCCCGCGCGCAGACATGAGGACGGGTCGGTTCGCGGCATCGGCGCGGCGCAGCGCCCACAGCGCGCCGAAGTACACCGCGCCGCCGCCGAACAGCAGGGCGGCCGCGGTCGCCGCGACGCCCGGCAGCGTCAAGTGCAGGATCTGGATCACGAGCGTCGGCAGGAGCAGCAGGCCGAAGCCGAACAGCCACACTCCCACCGCTCGCGCCACCTGCAGCGGGGTCGTGTCGCGGTGCATGAACCGAGCGTAGCGACGCGACTAGCCTGAGCCTATGGCCCTCTCCGTCGCACCCGTGGACGTCGTGGTCGTCACGTACAACCCGGGGGAGACCATCACGGGCTTCCTCGCCTCGATCCCCGGAGCGGGAGGCGCGGCGAGCGTCACCGTCGTCGACAACGCATCGCGAGACGACGCTCCCGAGCGGGCCGCGCGCGCGGCCAAGGCCGACTTCGTCCAGACCGGCCGCAACGCAGGCTACGGCGCCGCCGCGAACGCGGGGGCCACGAAGGGCTCGGCGCCGTGGATCCTCGTGTCCAATGCCGACATCGTCCTCGGCGAGGGCGCCATCACCGGCCTGGTCGCGACGGGCGAGGCCGATGCCCGCATCGGCGCTGTGGGACCGCTCGTGCGCGAGCTCGACGGCTCGGTCTACCCGTCGGCGCGCCCGCTGCCAGGCCTCGTGCTCGGCGCCGGGCACGCGCTCCTGGGCAGGGTGTGGCCCGGGAACCCGTGGACCCGCCGCTACCGCCCGCGGCTCGAGGAGGGCGCTCCGGACCGCGACGCCGGCTGGCTGTCC